>Ga0207701_10002684_pt1 | contig 18401 bp, 10 predicted proteins | sample KBSSwiSSwithPhiX_FD_184294 | JGI IMG/M metagenome (GOLD analysis project Ga0207701, IMG submission 184294) | Switchgrass rhizosphere bulk soil microbial communities from Kellogg Biological Station, Michigan, USA, with PhiX - S5 (SPAdes) (version 2) | ecosystem: Environmental > Terrestrial >... | reverse complement strand
TACGTTCTTGCTGCGCATCGCTCCCACGATGATTTTTTCCATCTCCTTTTGTTTGAACTCGCCCAACGTGTAGTTTTGCGCTTCGAGCGTTTTGACAAAGGTGTTGCGGTCGCCACCAAACGCTTCCCGAATGATCTGATGTATTCGCATGTCCACGATGTGATCAGGGATTTCGTAGCTTTCTTTCTTGAACGCCTGAATCACGAGCCGCCGATCGATCAGGTCTTTTACTGCCATTTCGCGCAATTGCGTCAATTTTTTCTCAAGATCAGGCCCGGTGTATTGCTGGCGGAGCAGGCGTTCCTGTGGCGCAGATAATGAGCGCACTTGCGAGTAGGTAATAACCTCACCATTTACGATCGCAGCAATGCCGTCCACAACTGTGGGTTCTTCCTCCGCAGCCGTGAGGGTGCACATCGGGACTTGAGCAAGTGCACCGACTGCCAGCAAAACGGTCACAAACGGACGAATAAAACTACTCATAATTTCTTGATCAATTCGACAACTTCCGGGAGGTGTTGATCGATTTTCGATCCAACTAAACGGGGGAATTTGCCCGCGACAAGTATAAAATCTCCATGCCGGGTCAACATCACCTTGCGCTCGCGCACTTCCACGCGGCTCACCGCCGATTTAGCCGCGGCAAGTTTGATTTCGACCATCGCAAACAAATTGTCAACGGCAGGCGGAAACACTCCGAAACGATCGCGCCAATCGCGGCGCAGTCGCTCAAGTTGCTCTCGCGACGTGATCTCCGCAATCTCACGATACGAACGTATGCGCATGGCAGGGTCGCTCACGTAGGCGACCGGAATGAACGCGGGAATGCGCTCAAGGAGTGACGGCTTTCGAGCCGTCAGGTTTAACTCGACGGCCGGGAAGCCGTCCTTCCTTGGCTTTACGAATTCTGCTTCGTTTGTCACCACAAAATCGAGGCGCACATCCACATCCAGCCGCAGCCGTGGTCTTTGTCCTTTTAACTGTGCGACTGCCTGCTTGAGCAACTGACAATACAAATCGAAACCCACCGCCATAATGTGCCCGCTTTGCGCGGTGCCGAGAATGCTGCCCGCGCCGCGAATTTCCAGGTCCCGCATGGCGATGCGAAAACCTGCGCCTAGGGAGCTGTATTGCTTGATCGCGCTGATCCGCTTGCGCGCGGCGCCGACTGTCATCATTTCGCGCGGCAGAAGCAGGTAGGCATACGCCTTGTGCTCGGCCCGCCCCACGCGACCGCGCAATTGGTACAAATCCGCGAGGCCAAATTGATCCGCGCGATCGATAATGATCGTGTTTGCATTCGGAATATCGAGACCGCTTTCGATGATCGTTGTGCAAACGAGCACGTCAGTTTTCCCGGCGATAAATCGCGCCATCACAGCTTCCAATTCGTCGGCGTCCATCTGGCCGTGTCCGATTTCGACTCTGGCCTGCGGACAAAGGTGCACGATCCGATCGCGCACCCGCTCGATCGAAGCGATGCGGTTATGCAGAAAGAACACCTGGCCCTGCCGTTCCAGTTCGCGATCAATCGCGGCGCGAATGATCCGTTCATCGTACGCCGACACGACCGTTTCGACCGGCAAACGATTGGGCGGGGGAGTCTCGATCGTGGACATATCTTTTACGCCAACCAGTGAAAGGTACAGCGTGCGCGGAATCGGCGTGGCGGAAAGTGTCAGCACATCGACAAGCTTGAAGAGCTCTTTGAATTTCTCTTTGTGCAGAACGCCGAACCGCTGTTCCTCGTCAATGACGACCATACCGAGATCCTTGAAGATAACGTCGCCGGAAATAAGCCGATGCGTGCCGATGACGATATCGACACCGCCTTCGCGGAGCAGTTGCAGCACTTTTTTCTGTTCGGAGTGCGAACGAAAGCGGCTGAGCATTTCGATCCGCACCGGGTACTCAAGCATGCGTTGTCGGAACACTTCGAAATGTTGCTGAGCCAAAACGGTGGTCGGCGCGAGCACGGCTACTTGCTTCCCGTCCATGACTGTCTTGAACGCGGCGCGCACTGCGACTTCCGTTTTGCCGAAACCAACGTCGCCACAAATCAGGCGATCCATCGGCCGTGGCCGTTCCATGTCGATCTTCGTATCGATTATCGCCTTCATTTGGTCCGGCGTTTCGCGGAACGGGAAAGAACGTTCAAATTCAGCCTGCCATTTTGTGTCCGGCGTAAACGCGTAGCCGGGTTGCATTTGTCGCTCTGCCTGGATCGCCAGCATTTTGCCCGCATAATCGAAAATGGATGCCGCGGCTTTGATTTTTGCGCGGGCCCATTTGCCATCGCCGAGCGAGCTGAGCGGTGGCGATTTTTTTCCTGCGCCGACGTAACGTGAAACGAGATAAGCTTGCTCGAGAGGAACATAAAGCTTCGCGTCATCGGCGAACTCGAGGACCAACACCTCCTGCGGTTGCGCCTGCTGTTGTAGCGTAACCCCGAAAGCATTCGGGGTTGCCAGCGATGCCTGACCGGTGTCAGGCAGGCGGTGCGCCTGCCCTACAGGAAATTTCTCCAGACCTAAGAAACGTCCAATCCCGTGCTCCAGGTGGACGATTAAATCGCCTTCAGCGAGTTCGCTGAAATCGATTTGGGCGCGGTGACGTTCCGCGCGTCGGAGGCGCAAAAGCCTGCGAGGATGGACTGCGAATCGTCCGAACAATTCCGCAGCCGAAAGGACGACGAGATTGGCCGTGGGAAAACAGAATCCGCGTGCAAGCGTGCCCTCAACGAAATCAATGCCCTCAACTGCGCCGGTCATGATTTCGCGGAACCGCTCGATCTCCCCTTCAGTCTGAAAATAAATGACGATCCTCGCGTCGTTCGCGCGCCATTCTGTCAAACGCTCGCCGAACTGCGCGCGTTTTGCCTCGGCGAGCACGAGATCGCCGGCACCAAACTCTCCAATCTCGCAATCCTGAAACGCGCCACTGAAATCTTCCGGACCAGTCTCAATCCAGCCTTCACTGATTTCGATGTGTGGAGGGGCGAGCTCCTGCGAGCCCGGCGTCGCAGGAGCTCCGCCCTCCATTGTTGGCTCGACGTCGATGATCAGATCAGTCCTGCGGATGTAATCGCGCACGAAGCTGCTCTGGTCCGCTGCTGCTTGATTCAGCAGAATATCGATCGACCGCAAATCGCGCACCGAAGTCTGGGTATCGATATCGAACTCCCGCAGTGATTCGATTTGGTCGCCGAAGAATTCCAATCGAAACGGCAACGGCGCGTGCCACGAATAAAGATCGACAATCCCGCCGCGGACAGCGAACTGTCCACGAGTGGTGACTTGTGAGACACGTTCATAACCGCTGGCCGCGAGTCGTTCGAGAAACTCTTCCATTTTCGCGGTTGCTCCGCGCCGGAGTTGAACAACCGCAGATTCGAGGCTCCCGCGTCTCGGCGCAGCTTGATCGAGACTTGCGCGTGTCGCCACGATGACGCGTGGGCCGGGGCCGCGCTCGATTTGCAAAAACAACGCCAGCCGTTCCGCTGCGATTTCCGGATCGGGCAAGACATTTTCGATCCCGGTCAGTTCTGCTTCTGGCAGAAACAGCGCGTCTGACTGCCAGTTCAGCAAGCTTTCGTAAAACACTTCCTGTGAATGAACGTTTGGGCAGAGGATCCATGTGGTGGAATCGGCATCTTGCCGATTATCGGCTGGAAGCCGATGCCACTCGTCCGCAATTACCGCCGCTAGAAATGGCTGTGCCGGCTGAATCACGTGGGAAAATCGAACGGGCAATTCAGCCCGTTGTATCGCCTCGAGCTTTCGCGCGATTGGTTCGCTCGCTGCGACGCGCTCCAAAAGTTCCGCTGACTTTTCCACCGCAAACTTTACGCTAGATCGAGCAAAGTTGTAGCCGCTTAAACGGGCTGCCAAACACTTGGAAGCATGAGAATCCGCTGAGGACAGCGACTCTACAGAATTCTATTCCAGCGCCTTCGGCGATTCATCGCACATCGTCTTCGGAGAAGCCGATCCACCAAGGTGGAACGGTCGCCACGGCGACTCCTCAACGCGTTGGCAACCAAGCGCGCGAAGCGCAAGCTCTACATTTCGCGACCGATCGCTGCGGCGACTGCGCGGAGGCGGGGAACAAGCTCGGCGAAAATTTCCGGCGTAAGGGCCTGGTTGCCATCGCTCTTGGCCTGCTCCGGTGAATCGTGCACTTCGATCATGAGCGCGTCCGCTCCGGCGGCAACAGCAGCGAGAGACATCTGGGGCACGAACTCGCGGAGACCAAGCGCGTGTGTTGGGTCGACTATCACCGGCAAATGCGTTTTTGATTTCAAAATGGGAACGGCGCTCAAATCGAGCGTGTAACGCGCAGCGTTGTCGAACGTGCGAATCCCGCGCTCGCACAGGATCACGTTGGGGTTGCCCTCGTTCAGGATGTATTCCGCACTCATCATCAAATCATATATTGTGGCGCTGAACCCGCGCTTCAGCAGCACGGGAAGCCTGCTGCGGCCTACCTCTTTCAAGAGCGAAAAATTGTGCATGTTTCGCGTGCCGACCTGAAGGCAATCCGCATATTTTTCGATCATCGCAAGATCGCGCGGGTCCATGACTTCCGTTACAACCGGCAGGCCCGTCTTCGCGCGCGCTTCAGCCAGAAACCGAAGTCCCTCTTCACGTAATCCCTGAAAACTGTACGGTGACGTGCGCGGCTTGAACGCGCCGCCGCGCAAGATTCTTGCGCCGGATTCTTTCACGATCGTCGCGATGGACAAAATCTGCTCTTTGCCTTCAACGGAGCACGGCCCGCAAATAAGCACGACGTCCTCATGCTCGCCCAGCCGAACATCGCCAATCGCGACGGAGGAAGCGCCGCGTGAATCGCGCGCCGCAAGTTTGTAGGGTTTCAGCACGGGCACGATCGCTTCCACGCCGCGCATCGCTGCGATGGCTTTTTCCCGAAGAAGCGCCTCAGGCCCGATGACGCCGATGATCACCCGCGATGCCCCCCGGCTGATTTGCGCCTCGAGCCCAAATTCGCGGACGCGCGTAACAATCCGTTGGATCTGTTCCTCGGTGGCGTTTGGCTGCGTGATAACGATCATATTCCTCTCGCGGGATCATCAGAATGACGTGAGCAGAAATTTTCTGCAAGCATAGATACAACGGCGTTCGCAACAGACGACCGCGCTGGATGTGAGTTTCCTATAGGAGAAGCTAATCGCTTCCCGCCAAGACGATAACGTCGTCCCCTACAGTGGATCTGAATCTAGTTCGTGATCGTGACCGGCGTACCAACTGAGACGGATTTGAAGAAATCTTCCGCCATAAATTCGGGCATGCGGATGCAACCGTGCGAAGCCGGGTACCCCGGCAAATATCCGGCGTGCAAGCCTGTCCCCGACACAATGCGCATAAAGTATGGCATCGGGGTGCCTTTGAAATGCGTTCCCGGCGGTTTCGGATCTTTTTTTATGTCGACGTTTGCCTTCACCACGTTTCCAGCTGCGTCGACATAATCTCCGAACAAGCTGGAGACGTGGTCCTTGTCCTTTTGAATGATTTTATAATTACCGGTGGGAGTATTCAGTCCTTCGCGGCCAGTGGACAATTGCGAAACCCCGACGAGCACGCCGCTTTTGTAAAAATAGGCGCGCTGTTGTGCGAGGCTGATCTTAATGGAGGGACTACCGCTGGCGTGATCGCCGTCCCAATAGGAGACCGTGTCGCGCGGTGGGCCTGCCTGTTCACCGCCGCCGTAAATACCGCCACCGCCACCCATGTATTGCGTGTTGCCGGAATAGCGTGGGTCTTCGCCGCAACCTGTGACGAATACAACGAGCCCAATAGAGAGAACTCCGTACAAAAGCCTAAGGAAGAAACGTTCCATAAATTCTCGAAGCGTTTTAATGCGCAATGCGCGCAAAAAGTCAAGGGGACGCAGCGCTACTCGCGAATTGGCAAGCGTGCAGCGCCATCGCGATTCGCGCGTACGGGAGCCGGGCGTCGCTAGTTTCTTGTCATTCGGGGGAAAGTCTAGGAATCGCTTACTGCTTCCGATCAGAATCCGGCGACGCAAAGCGCGTCAAGCGCATCCGAGCACGCGGGGATCACAATCGCGACAATTGAGGTAAGAAATCGGACGAAATGCTTTGTGACTCTGCGTGCAGCGTGACGCATCGACTCGATCGGTCGCGTTTTCTTTCGCTGCAGTTCGGCTTTGAGCTCGTGCACGCGAGCCCCCAGCGCGGCCACTTTCTGCTCCAGCTGGAGCGCGCGCTGGAAGCGGTAAGGCTGTTCTTCGAGCCTGGATAAATCGGGGAGTTCCCGTCGAATGCCATGGCGCGTGTAACCGAAGGCGCGTAGTTGGTCGCCAGCCATGTGCCAGGCGCGCTCCTGTTCATCCGGCAGCAACGCTTCGCGCCATTCACCCACCATACCTTTGCGCATTACGGCTTTCGCTTCTGTGCCTCGTGCCCGTCCAGTCAGCGCTTCGAACGACGTCCTGGCCTCGATTGATTCCAGAAGCGGTTTTGATTCGGCCAGCCCAAGCCACCGCAACAATGGTTGCATCGTCGCGACGAAGTTCTGTGACAGGTCTTCGTAGCGCAGGAGATAAACCTGGTGTCGGCCCGCTGCTGCGATCGCCTTGTCTGCCTGATTGGCCCAAATCTGCAACAGCTTCCAGTAATCAGCGACCGCCGGCGACCCACACGGCGGCTTGGTTGCGCGCATCCATTCTTGAAAATGCGCCAAAGAAATCGCGGCATCACGTCCATCGCGGGTGATCAGAATCTTCTTAGCCGTCGGTTGCCAGGCATTCAGCGCTGCCACCCTCGAGATCTGATCGGCCGCTTTCAACACGACATGCGTCTCCTCCCGGGCGTCCGAGCAAACTGCTTCGAGAAAAGCTTCCATCGCGTCTTCCGGTTTGGTTGCCGCTACGACTTTTTCGTAGAGACCGCGCGCTGCCTGCGAGCTTAAATGCATGAATTTGCGCGGCTCACTCCTTTGCCATGGCCGGGTGGGAATCGCTTCGCCTCGCTCAAAGCGAGCCACGACATCGGTGTAAGCCCAGACGCTGTTGTTGTATGCGTTGCACCACATCGCTTTGTCGAAGAACCGGGTCAAGCGCTCGGCGGTAGGAGCAAGAACGGCTGATCCCCATTTAAAATCGCAGGCCGCGTTTATCACATCGATTTCGGCGACCCCGATCACGTGCGGATGTGCGCTGAGGATGCGCAACAACCACGTTGTGCCGCACTTGGCCTGGCCGATAATAAACACGGGTTGCAACTGTCGCGTGGTCATCCGGGCGAATTCACTTTATTCCGGAGGTTGCTTGTTTTCCGCACCACTCGTCAACCCAATTGTTTACCGTTTTGTACCACAACCGTGAATTTTGCGGCTTGAGCACCCAATGGCCTTCATCCGGGAAATACAAGAACTTCGACGGAATCCCCAATCGCTGCAGCGTCGTAAAGAGTTGAAATCCTTCGCTCACGTCGAGCCGATAATCGTTCTGGCCGTGGATCACCAGCGTCGGCGTTTTGAATTTGTCAGCGAACAAGTGCGGTGAAAATTTCCTGTACTCCTCGCGATTCTTCCACGGCGGCCCTTTGAATTCCCATTCCGGAAACCAAAGTTCTTCCGTCGTCCCGTACGCCGACTCCGTATTAAACATGCCGTCGTGCGACACGATGCATTTGAACCGGTTCGTGTGGCCGAGAATCCAGTTCGCCATGTAACCGCCGTAGCTCGCCCCCAGCGCGGCCTCGCGATTCTTGTCGATGTACGGATACGTTTTCTCCACGTAATCAAGCCCCTTCATTAGATCGACGAAGGGTTTGCCGCCCCAATCGCCGCTGATCGAATCCGTAAACTTCTGTCCGTAACCGGTCGAACCGTGGAAATTGATCATCACCACCACGTAATTTCCGGTTGCCGCGAACAACTCCGCATTCCAGCGGTACGTCCAGTCGTTTCCCCACGCCCCTTGTGGTCCGCCGTGGATCAAAAATTTTAGCGGATATTTTTTCTTTGGATCAAATCCCGGCGGCTTAACCATGAATCCCTGCACCTCTTCGTCATTCGCGCCTTTGAAGGTGAACGATTCCAACGGCTGCATGTCGATCTGCGACAAGAGCGCGTCGTTCATGTGGGTGATCTGGCGCGGACTCACAGTTGCGCCGAGTGATTCTCCCGAGAGGTCGAAAGACCAGATTTCGTTAGGCGCTGCGATCGACATCCTGGTAAAGAACAGTCTGCTTGTGTTTCGGTCCCAAACTAGATCGTCCGCGTAAAGTCGCGGACCTGGCGTTGGTACGGTCCGATCCAAAAACAGCGCGTAGATTGGCGCTTCGCCGTGGTCTTCAGCAGCGAAGAAGAGACCGCCATTACTTATACCTGACATCCAGGTGACGCTTCCGACCGATCGATCAAACTTCTCCGTCAGGTCGCGCATCTCTCCGGATTGCCGATCTTGCACGAAGATCCGCCATTTATCTGCTTCGAAACCGGCGCGGGCTTGCGAACGCCAGGCGAGATATTTTCCGTCCGGTGAATAGAGCGGCGTAGTATCCGCGCCGGGACTGGTGGAAATTCTCTTCGCGGTGGCTCCGCTAATCGGCACGACAAAAATCTCGTTGTTCGTGCTGGTCGCTTCGACCTCATCGATGTTGCTCGTGTATGCGACTTCCTGGCCGTCAGGCGAAATCGCATACATATCCTGTCCGCCGAGATTGAATGGCGGCACATCGTGATCGCCCGGCGTGAGATCTCTTGGTGTAGCGGCGGCCGTGACGGCCGCGTTCTGATTTCCTGCGTCCGGCACGGGCGCCTCTACACTCTGCACAAACAAATGGCTGCGCTTGAATTCGGTAAACGCGCTCCAATGCCGATAAAACAATCGCGAAAAGATTTTCGCTTTTACTTTGCTCTTCTTCAGCTCTTCGTCGCGTTGCTTGTTGCACGCGTCATCTTTGCAATCCGGATAAACGCCCGACACGAATACGATATTCTTACCATCCGATGACCAGATCCCGCCATCTGCGCCGGTTGAGATTTGCGTCAGCTGATGCGGCTTTCCGGCCAGCGCCCCGCTTCCCGAATTGAAATCGCACATCCAGATTTGCGTCGGATCAGTCGCTTTCGAAGTCCAGATCAACCGTTTCCCGTCGGGCGAAAACTGCGGGCGCTCCTCGTGATTTGGCGTCGGGTTCAATCGGCGCGATTCACCACCGCTCGCCGGCACGATCCACAAATGCGAAATCCTCGTGTTTGCTTCGAGATTGACGTCTACGCAATCGAACACGACCCACTTGCCGTCTGGCGACGGCACCGGCGCGCCCACGCGCTTGAGTTTCATCATGTCCTCGAATGTGAATGGACGCTTTTGTGATGGCGTTTGCGCGAGTACCGAGGTCGCGAGCAAAAGCAGTGCTGCGAGAAAACTTTTCATAAGCCGCCAAGCTTCCGTTTAACTCCAATCGGCGCAAGCAGCGTTCTGGGGAGCGCACGCCTCTGGCGTGCTGGCGATCGCATTCTGCGATCGCGAACTTTTCGATCATTCGAACAATTCGCGTTACGCTCGGAATCGAAGGGAAAGTTCGTCGCCGCAGAATGCGGCGACGGGCACGCTGAAAGCGTGCGCTCCCCAGAATGCATTCGCGCTCTCTTGTCATTCTTGGCGAAGTCGCTTGCCACGCCGTAGCTTTATGCGAAGGCTGGGAGGAATCTCTCGAATGAAAATTAGAATCGCGCTGGTAATCGCGTTCTCACTCTTAAACAGTGCGCTCCGCGCAGAAAAAATTTCGCTAGTCGGCGCAACGGTGATTAATCCGGCCGATGGAAAGGTGCTGCCGAATGCCACGATTGTTATCAACGGCAACAAGATTGAGCGCCTTGCGATGGGCAAACAGGACGCCAGCACGCTCGGGAAACAGATCAGTTGCGTCGGCAAATTTATTCTGCCCGGTTACATCGACACGCACGTACACTTCTTTCAATCCGCTGACTTGTTCACGCGACCGGATGGCGCCGATTTCAATAGCGTTCGCCCGTACAAGGACGAAGTCGCGTGGATCAAATCGCATCTTGACGATGACTTCGCGCGCTACATTCGTAGTGGCATCACCAGTGTCGTTGATGTTGGCGGACCGATGTGGAATTTCGAGGTCCGCAAAAGGGCCAATGCAACTGCGAAAGCGCCACGCGTAGCAGTGGCGGGTCCGCTCATCTCAAGCGTCTCGCGCGAGAAACTCGATGTGGGTGATCCGCCAATCGTGAAGATCGACACGCCGGATCAGGCACGCGAGTTCGTACGCAAACTGGCAGAACAAAAACCGGATCTGGTGAAGATCTGGTACATCGTCGACAAAGATCATCCGATCGATGCTTTCCGGCCTATCGTCCGCGCGACGATTGAAGAGAGTCACGCCTATAAGATCCGCGTTGCCGTGCACGCAACTGAGCTCGAGACTGCGCGCGCAGCGGTGGAAGAAGGCGCGGACGTGCTTGTTCATAGCGTGATTGATAAATCGGTCGATGACGCGTTTATGACGCTGTTGAAGGATCGCCACGTCATTTTGTGTCCGACGCTGGTGGTGTTTGAACGGTACGGCCGAACATTTTCGCACCAACTGAATCTCACTCCAGAGGAACAAAAGTGGGGCAACCCGGAAGTGATCGCGTCACTCGACGTAACAAAAATTCGTGGCTGCGCACCCTCACTTCAATCCTCTCCCTCCGAGAGCGAGAGGCGGACACGTAGCGCCGGTGAGGGTGAATGCCCACAACGGGTCAAGGACGCGTTGGCTGATCCGAAAGCGGCGCTCGATCGGATTAAGAAGACATACGATGTCGCTCTGCCGAATTTAAAGAAGCTTGAAGACGCTGGTGTCACGATCGCCGCGGGCACTGATGCAGGGAACATCGGGACCATTCACGGGCCAGCACTCTTCCGTGAGTTTCAGTTAATGAAAGAAGCGGGGCTCACGCCCATGCAGATTCTGCAATGTACCACCGCGAACGCGGCGAAACTTTTCGGGGGCGAAACCGGTGCGCATATCGGCAAACTCGAAAACGGCTGTTTCGCCGATCTGGTGATCCTCAATTCAAATCCGTTGGACGACATCGCAAACGCTTCTGATATCGACACGGTGATCAAAAACGGTCTGACGTATCCGGCCGATTCGATTTTGAAATGATCCCTCTGGGGAGCGCACGCTTGTAGCGTGCCGGTCGCCGCATTCTGCGGCGACGAACTTTGTCCGCGCATTGCCGACCGAGGAAGCGTTCAACGTTTACGAAAAAGTTCGCGATCGCAGAATGTGATCGCATCACGCCAGAGGCGTGCGCTCCCCAGAGCTTCCGCGATCAAACTATCGGAGTGAAATCCCTTGCTCCGTGCGAGGGCCAGCGGAAATTTTAGCATGGCTATGCATCCAACTGAGTACGCGCATCCCGAAGCGCTCGTCGAGACCGATTGGCTGGAGAAACATCTCAAGGATGACGGGATCCGGATCATCGAATCAAACGAGGACATTTTGCTTTATGACACCGGCCACATCCCCGGCGCGGTGCACATCGATTGGCGCGCCGATCTTCAGGATCCGCTGATTCGTGATTATATTTCACCGGAAAAATTTGCGCGGCTTTGCAGCCGTCACGGGATAACGCCGGACACCACTTGTATTTTCTATGGCGACAAGGCCAACTGGTGGGCGTGCTATGCGCTTTGGGCCTTCCGGTTGTTCGGCCATGAGAAAGTAAAAATTCTCAACGGCGGACGCGACAAGTGGAAAGCAGAAGGACGCCAGGTAACGCGTGAGACTCCAAAATACGCGGAGACAAATTATCGGGTGCCAAAAAAACGCTTCGACAAGGAGATCCGCGCGTTCTTTGATGAAGCGCTTGCTCAAAGCAAGGCTGATAAGCCGCTGATCGATGTGCGTTCGCCGGGCGAATATCGAGGTGAGATCACGCACATGCCAGAGTATCCGCAGGAAGGTGTGCTGCGCGGCGGTCATATTCCCGGGGCAAAGAGCATGCCGTGGAAGACCGCCACGAACGATGATGCCACGTTCAAGCCAGCGCCCGAACTGGCAAAAATCTATTTCGATCAGTGCGGCGTCAGTTCCGACAAAGACACAGTTGTCTATTGCCGAATTGGAGAGCGCTCCAGTCATACCTGGTTTGTGCTCACCTATTTGTTAGGTCTCAACAACGTCCGCAACTACGATGGTTCGTGGACGGAGTGGGGTAACAAAGTCGGCGCACCGATCGAGAAGAGCGCGTAGATCTTCCGGGGAGCGCACGCGCCGCGGTGACCTGGCGATGGCGCCTCGCGATCGCGAACTTTCGCGGTGCCAGGCTAAGCGAAAATCAAAGGCATTTCGGCGGGGCGCCGAAATGTGCGAGCGGGGGCGGTCGCGCTCCCCGGCGTGATCAGGCGCGTCCTTCTTTCACCAACAGCTCATGAATCAACTGCATTCGCCTTCGTTCCTTTCGGCTCGAACGGAGAATTGAAATCGAGCGCTGTATTCGCCGCGTCCAATTGAAATTCGCCCGTGTCCCAGGGACGTTGAAGCGGTATTTGCGCGCGAGCAGATCGGTGATCATGACCACGGCAATCCATGAGTTACATCTGAAAAGCGCGCCCATCACCGCGGGATAAAAACCTTTCTCATAATCGGGCTGATCGATTTTGGAATTCCATCCGGCAAAAAGCGCGATCTTCTCCAGTGTTGCTCGCGCCTGTTGTCCCTTTTCAGAGTTCGGATGCTCGATCGCATCGTCCCACAAAGCGCAAATGGGTTCGTGATCGTGTGTTGCATAGGTTGCGACCGATAGTCGGTCGTACATCTCGCCGGGAATGATCATTCCATCGCGGATTTCCCACTGTGGAATTTTGAATCCCGCTATGCCAAGCGATTGCAAATTGGGCCGCACGTAATTGGGTACCACGCCGAGGTCTTCCCCCGCCACCCGCGCGGCGCCAGCTTCTTCCAGAACGACGCGCAGATATTCTTCACCTTCGCGTTTATTCACTTCGCGGTTTTCGGGAGTGTCGTCATCGCGAGGAGTAAAATGCGGTGCGCGGCCGCCGGTTCGTTCCAGCATCTGATGTTGATCGAGTGGGAGGAATTCCTGGTTCCTCTCGGGCCGCCACGGGAACGCGTAGACGCGATAAAATCCCTGCACGTGATCGATCCGGAACAGATGAAAAATCCGTCGAGTTCCGCGCACCCGTTCGCGCCACCATTGAAAATTGTTCGCGCGCATGGCGCTCCAGCGATAGAGCGGAATGCCCCAGTTCTGACCCCATTTTTGGGTGAACGCGTCGTCCTTGAAGAGCGGCTCGGGAGGCGCGCCGCCAAACCAGTCGAGCATGAATTCATTCGGACGCGAGAAAACGTCGGCGCTGTAATAACTTACACCGAAAGGAATATCACCCATCAGGGCCACTCCGCGTTGTTCGGCATGCCCTTTGACCTCTCGCCATTGCTGATGAGCAATCCATTGCACGTAACAAAAGAAATCTCCGCGTTCTGTGAGGGTTGCCTGTTTGTCGTGCGGGAGATTGCGTATCCAGTTGCGAGCACTTTCACCGCTTTGATACTGCGACGGCCATCGATCCCATGCAGCACTACCCTTATTTTTCTCGATCAGAACACGGAAAAGCGCGTAATCGTGCAACCAAGAGGATTCTTCTTCACAGAAGTTTTCGAATTCAAACCGCCGTTTTTCGTCGGCGCGAGCGGAGAAGTTCGCAAACGCCTTCTCGAGAATGCGCTGCTTTAGTTCTTTGACCCGCCGATATTTTACGCGGCCACGGCGCAGGCCCGCGAGGTCGATCTCGGAAAGTGAATCTGCGAAATCATTGTGCCTTAAATCCTCGGGTGAACCTGGGGCAAGTTGCAGAGTTGTTGGCTCGATCGCCATCGAACTAATGGCATTGTATGGGCTGTTATCGGCGCCCGTCTCGTTGATTGGCAGCACCTGAACAAGCGTGAATCCGATTTCCGCAATCCAATCAACAAAGTCCCGCAACGCGCCGAGATCGCCGATTCCCAGATCGTCCTCTCGTCGTAAAGCAAACAGCGGCACGAGAACTCCAGCGATCTTTTTGTTCGGCGAAAGATTCATGAAGAAAATGGCGAATGGCTTCGCCACGTTGAATCGTTGAACCGTTGAATCGTTAAATCGTGAATCCGATGTAACGGTGTAACGATGTAACGAATCACGGCCCCGAACTTCGTCATTCCTTCGTCATTCGACATTCGGATTTCGTCATCTTCTCGTCACCTGCCAGTCTTCGACAAGGTCATTTGGAATTTCTTGCAGGAAACGCGACGGCCGCTGGAAAACATCGCCGTAGCCGCCACTCAGGCGCATGTGCGGATAGGTGAGATAAAGCTCGTCGCGCGCGCGTGTGATGGCCACGTAGAACAAGCGGCGTTCTTCCTCCAGCGCATCGCGGGTATCGAGGGAACGACTGCTGGGGAACATGCCGTCAGTCAGCCAAATCACGAAGACGGTATGAAACTCGAGACCTTTCGCCTGATGCACGCTGGAGAGGTTGACCGCTTCTTTCTCGTTTGCCTGAACCGGCGCGGCTTCCGCGTCGACATTGCTGATCAACGCCAACTGGGAGAGAAATTCGTGTACGTCCTTGAATTGGCGAGCGAATGCCGCGAGCTGGTCAAGGTCTTCCCGGCGGAGTTGGTAATTCGCGAAGTTCACCTTCGCATAATCATCGTAAATCGCTTCCACAACCGATGTGATCATTTCCGATGGCGGATTCGGTTCGCCACCCGGTGCGATCTCATCAAGGGTATGCGCCAGTTGCGTCCACATTTTCTTTGATTTTGCGGAGACGTTCATCGCAAGAAGGCGCTCGCCAAATCTGTAGCCGGGGGCGTTGACCCCGGCTTCCTGTGATTCTTTTTCAGAGTCGCGGTCGGCGCCCGCGGCTACAACATTCGACTCCCATCTTTGCCAGAGATTTTCCGCGGTGCGATTGCCGATCCCGGGAAGCAATTTCACCATTCGATTAAATGCAACTTCATCGCGCGGATTCGCCACAAAACGGATGAACGACGTCACATCCTTAATGTGGGCCTGTTCGAAGAAGCGGATGCCACTGGTGATTTGGTACGGGATGCCCCGGCGCGAAAGCTCCAATTGCAGTTCGAGCGCGTGATAGTGCGCGCGGTAAAGCACCGCGATGTCGTTAAGATCGATGTTTTCGTCGCGTAACTCGAGAATCCGCTGGGCAACAAACTGTGCTTGCTCCGCGCCATCATTGAGCGCGATTAGCGCTGGCCTGAGCGTTTTTGATTCGCGCGTTGCGCTTAAATGTTTCCGGAATTGCTGAACGTTTGCAGCGATCGCAGCGTTCGCCACCTCGAGAATTTCCGGCACGCTGCGGTAATTCATTTCGATCTTGAACACCTGCGCATCCGGATAGCGCTTGGGAAATTCGAGAATGTTTTGAAAATTTGCGCCGCGCCATGAGTAGATCGATTGCGCGTCGTCGCCCACTACCATCAGGTTGCGATGGTCGCGCGCGAGCAAATCCACGAGGTCCGCCTGGATTTTGTTCGTGTCCTGGTATTCGTCCACCAGAATGAATTGAAACTGGCGCCGGTAAATTTCCGCGATTCGCTCGTGTTGCTGAAACATCAATAACGTTTTTTGCAGCAGGTCGTCGAAATCCACCGAGTTCGTAGCCTTCTTCTTTTTTTCGTATCGGTCCCGAACGTCCTGGATTTTGTCGAGCAACGGCAGGAAGTACGGAAACTTTTCCCCAAGCAACGCTTCCAGCGGCATCTCGGTGTTGACGACAAAGCTGAAGATTTCCGCGAGCACATCACCCTTTGGAAACCGGATTTCCTTTGGATCAATTCCTGCATTTGCCACCACCGTATTGATCAAGTCTTTTTGATCTTCACGGTCCATGATGGTGAAACCGCTGGAGTAACCGAGCGCGGTGCCGTGCCTGCGCAAAATTCGGTTTCCTACTGAATGAAACGTCCCGCCCCAGAGTCCGCTCGCATCAAGGGGCAACAAATTCGCGACGCGATTCAGCATTTCGCGTGCTGCTTTGTTGGTGAACGTGAGCAGCAGAATATTTCGCGGATCGATCCCGTTTTCGAGCAGGTACGCCACGCGGTACGTAAGGGTGCGCGTTTTGCCCGAGCCCGCCCCGGCGATCACAAGAATCGGCCCCGGCGGAGCGGTCACTGCCGCGAGCTGTTGTTCATTGAGCTCAGCTGCGTAATCGATGTGAACCGACGTGGATACCGGCGCGCGTTGGAGCGTGTATTGACGAGACATCTGCTAGTTGGCCATTCGGATCTGGATTGCAGACCCAAAGAACGCAGCAACCAGACGTTCGCAAATCTCATGATGACGATCAAGAATTGCCGTACACACCAGTCATTGGCAACACGTCGAAAAAATTTGGGACCGCCGTGAACAGGCGATCCCAAATTGGTTTAGCGAAGATGCTGCTCTCTCGCGGCAGGCTGTTAGCAACTTCTATGGGCTGGTCACCTTGAAGCTTCCAACGCGCGTCTGCCAAGGTGCAGTTGTAAACGGCGGAGGCAATGGTGGAGTCGGTGTGGGAAGAGGCAGTCCGCTTACCTGATAGTACTCGTTGACATACCAGAACGTGGAGTCATCGGTGGGATCGACTGTTATGTCCGTGTAATCGCCCCATCGGGAGTTGGTAGTGGTCTGCACGCCTGCGCCGTTTATGATCGTGCCTTCGCCCAAAGTCATCTGGCCTAATGGATCGCCAGCCAACCTGCCCGTGTACCGGATACCAGGAAACACAGTCGTGCCATTCACTACGCTATAGCCAAGAGCCATGTTACCGTTCTTGTCCTGAGCAATACTGCCCATCCAGCGATGGACGCCATCAGGCGGAGAGTATGTTCCCTGCTGATACAGGCTATACGTACCGTTCGTTCGCCGAACCTCGTACCAGCGTACTCCAGCAACACCGGGAGTTGCTTCAACCGACTGGTTGGTCACCAAGCTCTCGTAGGTTTTAAAATTCCGGTAAGCTAACCGAAAGGTCGGCCGCTGCCGGTAAGACAAGATGTCCAGAAACTGGGCATGGTTTATAATGCCGGGCTGTGGCAGGCAGTCGCGTGCGTCTGGTCCGCACGGAAAAATCGAGTCGAACGGCGCTGTGAGAAGTTGAGTGTTCAACTCCAAAGAAGCGATGGGCGTCGATCGCCACTTAATGAATAGATCCCAAACGTTGATGGCATCGAACTCCGCGCCGTAATCAGCGTCGTCGTCTTGCGTTCCGATAATCGGGATCGCCGTGTCTGTTTTCGGCTTCTGTTTACCATCGACATCTGCCGGCAGCAGACCGTCTCCAACGAGTGGCAGCAGTTCTGGAACGTTTCCGTCGATGAAGAATCTCACGCTTCGCGCGTTCGGATCACCATCCGTCATCTTGTTCTTCTCAAGTGCGTAAACGCCGATGCCGTACTCAACAGTCGGTCCGAACTCACGTGTCGTGATCACGTAAGAATCCGTCCAGTTACCGTACTTGGGGTAGTCTGGAAAGTTCGGTCCAGTCGAGAACGCGTAGCGGTAATAGGAGCCGGTCGGATCGCTGGTGGTCGAGATCGCAACGCAATTCCAGAACTCCGGACCAGAGTTTGACGGTGTAAACTGCGACAGCAACCAGCGATCCTTGAACTGGTCGTACAGAACAACCGGATCGCCCGCGTTTAGAGCGCAATTCGTAACCGGAAATCCATCCCAGAGCGAACCAGTGTCAAACGGTCCAAAGAGCAAGTTGCCCGCCTTGTCATACACAGCAAAGACGAGATTGATCATCTCCACAAAATTCTGGGGGCCCACTTCGCCGTTCGGGTCCGGTGGATTCACCCGTCCTCCTAAGATGTTAAAGTTGTCTACATTTGACAGTCCCTCGAAGGTCAGCAGCGGAGCCGGGATGGTTGGCGTTGGGTACAAGACCTGCAACGCTCCATCGAGACCTCGAGCCCTCGCTCGATGAGCGACAGGGCCCTCTGATTCTGGTCGGATTTCCAGTAGCGTGCCCGCTAGATACGCCGGAGGTCTCGCGATTGGCCGCATACTCCGCAGCGCAGGTGAGACATCAAAAGCCACCGCTTTGGAGAATGTTGGAGTTAACGGATGCATCTGCGGTCGCGGCTGGGCAATGGCAGACGGCGAAACCGCCAGGAACACCAATGCTGCCGCGGTTAGCACAAGAAGAACCGCAGCGAGAATGCGCAGATGTGTGAACGCACGATTTTTGGTAATGCGACGGAGTGTTTTCATAGGTTTTTAGCTGAAGTTGAAGTTGTCTATTCCCTACACTGGTAGAATTACGTAGTGTGGGGACCGAACGAAAATTCGGTCAAGCCTTTTAGGCTTACA
>Ga0207701_10002683_pt1 | contig 18402 bp, 21 predicted proteins | sample KBSSwiSSwithPhiX_FD_184294 | JGI IMG/M metagenome (GOLD analysis project Ga0207701, IMG submission 184294) | Switchgrass rhizosphere bulk soil microbial communities from Kellogg Biological Station, Michigan, USA, with PhiX - S5 (SPAdes) (version 2) | ecosystem: Environmental > Terrestrial >... | reverse complement strand
GGCCGACAAAGTCCGGCGTCACCATCGAGCGTCGCGACCAGGTCTTGATCGGTTTCTTGACGCCCGACGCGTTCATCTTGTCGATCTTTTCAAGAAGATGCGATTCGACGAAGGGTCCTTTCTTTAACGATCTGGCCATAAAATGTCAAATTTCCCGTCATTCCGAGCGCAGTCGAGGGATCCCGGTGAGCGACCATCGGTAAAGCCGCGGGATTTTTCGACTCCGCTCCGCTTCGCCCAGAATGACGAGTAGTTAAGCTTTCTTCTTCGCTCGTCTCCTTTCCAAAATGAAACGGTCACTCGGTTTATGTTTCGAGCGCGTTTTGTAGCCTTTCGCCAGCTGCCCCCATGGACTGACCGGATGATGGCGACCGCCGCCTCCCTTTGATTTCCCCTGGCCGCCACCCATCGGGTGATCGATCGGGTTCATCACCATGCCGCGCACGTGCGGGCGTCGGCCCTGCCAGCGAGTACGTCCTGCTTTGCCGCTCGAAACGTTCATATGATCGACGTTGCTAACCTGGCCAATGGTCGCAAAGCAGTTCTCATGAATCCGGCGAATTTCACCCGAAGGCATTTTCACCAGCGCATAACCGGCTTCGATAGCAGTCAGCGTAGCCTGTTGTCCGGCGCTGCGCGCGACCTTGCCGCCGCGACCAGGAGTCAATTCAATGTTGTGAACATTTGCGCCGAGCGGAATCATGCGAAGTGGCAGCGCATTCCCCAAGTCTGGCGCAACATCATTCCCGGAAGTAACAGTCGCTCCGACTTGGAGTCCCTTCGGCGCGAGGATATAACTCAGTTCGCCATCGGCATATTTGATGAGAGCAATGCGCGCCGAGCGATTCGGGTCGTACTCAATTCCTATCACTTCCGCAGCGACACCGTGCTTACGCCGCTTAAAATCGACTTTGCGATACTTATGTTTGTGACCGCCGCCGATGTGTCGCGACGTTATCCGACCGTAGTTGTTGCGACCACCGCTTTTCTTCTTCGGCTCAAGAAGGCTCTTTTCAGGGCGCGACTTCGTAATTGAATCGAATCCAGGCAGCGCCTTGAAACGCTGAGTCGGCGTGAGTGGGCGAAATTCTTTGAGTGCCATAACTTCTCGCGACTAAATCAGATCGATCTTGTCGCCCTCCTTCAAAGTCACGATCGCTTTCTTCCACCGCGGCCGACGCCCAAGAGGCCCACGCACGCGTTTCTCTTTGCCGGCGTAATTACAGGTGTTCACGTCCACAACTGTTTTCTGAAACAGCCGTTCGATTGCGTTCTTGATCTGAATCTTGTTCGCCTTTGGGCTAACGCGAAAAACATACTTGTTCTGCTTCTCGCTCAGCAGCGTCGACTTCTCAGTCAGCGACGCAGTCTTAATAATATCGTGTGGCTCGCTCATTTTATGGCGCCGTAGCTTCTCGACTGGCCGTACCTTTACGCGAAGGCTGGTTCGGCGAAGGCGGACGCGTTCTTTCCGCCAGTTTTTCCAAGGCTTTCTGAGTTACGAGAATCTTCTGGAACGCGAGCAACTGCTCCGTGTTGACATCCGCCGCAATGGAAAGTTTCACTAACTTCACGTTGCGTGCAGATTTGTAGGTCTTCTCATCAAAGACATCCGAAACGATGAGCACCTTCTTTGCATCAGTTTGTTTTCTGAGAAGATCGACGAACGCTTTCGTCTTTAGTTCCGACACAACAAACTTGTCGATGGTCAAAACATCCCCGGCATTGATGCGTTCGCTCAGCGCTTTTCGAAAAGCGAGTCGACGAACGGATTTTCCAACCTTCTTTGAATAATCCCGCGGCTTGGGGCCAAAAACGACGCCGCCACCTCGCCAAATCGGGGACGATTTGTAACCGGCCCGGGCACGACCTGTTCCTTTTTGCCGCCATGGCTTTGCGCCGGACAAGTCTACTTCGGCCTTGGTCTTCGTGTTGGCAGAACCAGAACGCCGAGCCGCGCGCATCGCGACTACAACGTCATGCACAGCCTGCGTACCGCGGCCATCCTCGATGAGGTCGAGCTTCGCTTCTTTCGCTGCGGCTTTGGTTAAAACTTTTGCGCTCATTTGTGCTGCGCCATTTCACGCAGAGTTTTCGGCTTCTTCGCCTTTTCTTCTTCCTCATGCTTTCGGTGCTCTTCATGCAACATCCGAATGCGTTCTGGATGTTTAATGGCAGGCCGGACGATCACATAACTGCCGTTCGCTCCCGGCACCGCACCACTTACTAAGATAATTTTTTCCGCTTCGCGCACCTGCATCACCTGCAGATTTTGCACCGTTACGCGCCGATCGCCCATGTGACCCGGCATTCCCTGGTTCTTCCAAATGCGGCCCGGTGTAGAACGATTGCCAACCGCACCGATGCGCCGGTGCGTCTTCGAACCGTGCGCCGCTCCCTGCCCGGCGAAGTTGTGCTTCTTCATCACGCCCTGAAAACCTTTGCCTTTCGAGCGGCCAATCACATCGACGAAGTCGCCGGGCTGAAATTGCGTAACGCTCAAGTTGATGTCGCCTTCGGGAAGATCGGTTTGCAGGCGAAATTCGCGTACGAATCGCTGCGGCTCGACTCCGGCCTTTTTGAATTCACCGATCAGCGCCTTCGACACGCGCGATTCCTTTTGCACGCCGAAACCGACTTGCACCGCCGAATAGCCTTCGTTGTCTTCGGTCAAGCGGCGTAACAAAACATTATCACCGGCCGCGATCACGGTCACAGAACACAATCGGCCCTTCGCGTCGTAAACGCTGGTCATGCCAATTTTTTGTCCTAGAAGTCCGATGCTCATGACCGTGCAATATCAAATGTTTCAGAAGCGCCTCCGCTTAAATCTTAATCGTAATGTCAACGCCCGCGGGCAGATTCAGTTTCTTCAATTCATCCACCGTTTTCGCGGTTGGCTCGATGATGTCCAGCAACCGCTTGTGAGTGCGAATTTCAAATTGTTCCATCGATTTTTTATCCACGTGCGGGGAACGATTCACCGTGAACTTTTCGATTAACGTCGGCAGCGGAATCGGTCCAGCCACACGCGCGCCCGTTCTTTTGGCAGTATCCACAATCTCCATGGCGGATTGGTCCAGCATTCGGTGATCGAATGCCTTCAGGCGAATGCGGATGCGCTGGCCATTGCTCATTTCGCCTCCTTTTGATCAAGAATCGCCGCAACGAGATTTGTCGGGACCGGCTCGAAGTGCGACGGCTCCATTGAATAACTCGAGCGGCCTTTCGACAACGATCGGATTGCCGTTGCGTATCCGAATAATTCCGCGAGCGGGACCATCGCATGAATGATCACCAAGTTACCGCGCGTCTCGATGCTACTGATCGCACCGCGCCGCCGGCTTAAGTCGCCGCAAATATCACCCTGATATTCTTCCGGTGTGATGTTCTCAACCTTCATGATCGGTTCCAGCAGGATCGGTTTGCCCTGCTTGAAGCCATCTTTCATCGCGAAAATCGACGCCATCTTGAATGCGAGCTCATTGGAATCGACTTCGTGGAAGGAGCCGTAAACGATGTCCACTTCCACGTCGACAACCGGATAGCCGCCCAGCACGCCATTGAGCACCGCTTCGTCGATCCCCTTTTTCACCGCCGGGATGTATTCTCTCGGAATAATGCCTCCCACAATCTTGTTCTCGACGGCGAGACCCTTGCCTCGCTCGGCGGGACGCACGTCCACTTCCACGTGCCCATACTGACCGCGGCCTCCTGACTGCTTAATCAATTTGCCAACGCCATGGGCGCCGGCGGTGATGGTTTCGCGGTACGCGATCTGCGGTTTGCCGGCGTTCGCATCCACTTTGAATTCCCGGAACATCCGGTCACGAATGATTTCCAGGTGCAACTCGCCCATTCCGGCGATGATGGTCTGGCCGGTGTCCTCGTGCGTGTAGACGCGGAAAGTCGGGTCTTCTTCCGCCAGGCGTTGCAACGCGGTCGCCATTTTCTCCTGATCCTGTTTCGTCTTCGGCTCGATCGCCATTGAAATAACGGGATCGGGGAACGATGGCGGTTCGAGAAGAATTGGATGATCCTCATCACAAAGCGTGTCGCCAGTTGTGATGTTCTTAATTCCAACAATTGCGGCAATATCGCCAGAGTAACACGTCTCGATGTCTTCGCGTTTGTCTGCCTGGATCTGGATTAAACGCGAAATCCGCTCACGTTTGTTCGTGCGCGGATTGTAAACAGTGTCGCCTTTGCTGAGCGTGCCGGAATAAACGCGGAAGAAAACCAGTTTTCCGACAAACGGATCGCTCCACAGCTTGAAGGCGATCGAACAGAACGTCCCGTTGTCATCGGTCACCGCTTCCATTGGCTCGCCTGTGTCGGGGTTCTGACCTTTGGCTGGCGGAATGTCCAGGGGGCTTGGCAGGTAATCGACAACCGCGTCGACCAAATACTGAATGCCGATGTTTTTCAGCGCGGATCCGCCGATAACCGGAACAAACTTGTTCGCGATCGTTTGCCGGCGAATCGCCGCTTTCAGCAATTCCGGAGTGACCGGTTGTTCGTGAATGACCACTTCGGCCAATTCGTCATCGAGATTGGAAACTTGCTCGACCAGGGTCTTGTACGCTTTTTCGACTGCATCGGCATGCTCTTTCGGTACATCCGTCACTTCGTAGGTCGATCCCAGCTGATCGTCGTCTGAATAAATGACCGCTTTCTTGTTGATAACGTCGAGTTGGCCCTGGAGTTGGTCTTCCCTGCCTAACGGGAGCAGCACCGGCCAGGCGTTCGCGCCAAGTTTCTTATGAATGCTGTCGACAGACATTTCGAAATCTGCGCCGACGCGATCCATTTTGTTGATGAACGCCAGGCGCGGCACGTTGTACTTGGTCGCCTGACGCCAGACCGTTTCGGATTGCGGCTGCACACCGGCCACGCCATCGAAAACTGCGATCGCGCCATCGAGGACGCGCAGCGAACGCTCCACCTCCGCGGTAAAATCGACGTGACCGGGTGTATCGATGATGTTGATGCGCTGTTTGACACCCTCGAAAATCTTGTAAACGCCTTCTTCCTCGCGTTGCGCCCATGTGCACGTCGTCGCGGCCGACGTAATCGTGATCCCGCGTTCCCGCTCCTGCTCCATCCAATCGGTGACGGTGGTGCCCTCGTGTACCTCCCCCATCCTGTGGATCATTCCGGTGTAAAAGAGAACGCGCTCGGTAATCGTTGTTTTACCGGCGTCGATATGCGCCGCGATCCCGATGTTCCGCGTTCGTTCCAGCGGAAACTTGCGATCCGGCGAGTTTGGATTTTTCGCCACGGTCTTCTTCGGTTCCATTGTCGCCGTCGCCATAATTGTCACCATCTGAAATGCGCAAACGCGCGGTTCGCCTGCGCCATTTTATGCGTGTCGTCGCGTTTTTTGATCGCGTTCCCCTGGCCGGCAGCGGCGTCTTTGAGCTCCTGCGCCAGTGCGTCAGCCAATGGCATGCCCTTGCGACCGCCGGCAAATTTCACGATCCAGCGCATGGCTAGTGAGATTTGCCGCGCGGGCGTCACTTCCATCGGCACCTGATACGTCGCGCCGCCAACCCGGCGGGAACGCACCTCCAGCCGCGGACGAACGTTTTCGACTGCTTTGTTTACAATCTCCAGCGGATCGACTGAATCAGAGCCTTCGCGCGACTTATCGATCGCGGTGTACACGACACGTTCGGCGAGCGATTTCTTGCCTCGCTCCATTACGGTCGAGATAAGACGAGCCACCGCCGGACTCCCATATCGGGAATCGACGCGCTCCTCTTTTTTGTGAACTCTCTTCCGCCGCGACATTGTCGATCTTCTGTTTCAAACTTTGATTGTTCTTATTTGGCCTCTGCCGGCGCTGCCTTGGCCGCGCCGCCTCCACCAGCCGGCCCGCCCTTCGGCCGCTTCGCTCCGTACTTGGAGCGACCGCGCCGCCGCCCATCCACACCAAGTGCATCAAGGGTTCCACGCACAATGTGATAGCGCACGCCAGGCAAATCCTTCACTCGTCCGCCGCGCACGAGCACGATCGAGTGCTCCTGCAAATTATGCCCCTCCCCCGGAATGTAGGCAATCACTTCCTGGCCATTCGTCAACCGTACTTTCGCCACTTTGCGTAGCGCAGAGTTCGGCTTCTTCGGCGTGCGCGTCATCACCTGCACACACACGCCGCGCCGTTGCGGACAACTCGCCAGCGCCGGTGACTTCGATTTCACCGACACCTTGCGGCGTCCTTTGCGAATCAGCTGATTGATCGTGGGCATTTTCCAAATCCTAAACGTAAAGCGCCGCCAAAGGGTCGTTACTCCGGGCGACAAAAAAACCCGCTTCAGGCCGCGCAACAAACTCTCTCACGCTCCTGATGCGGTAAGCGCCGAATATAGAGGCAAGATCACGATCTGCAAAAAATATTTTGTCCTTCAATTGTCATTCCGAGCGAAGTCGAGGAACCTCTAATTCCACATGCAGAAAGACTTTGAACTCCTCGCGAGCGATCAATATTCAAAAGCCCGACGCGGACGATTAAAAACTGCGCATGGCATGATCGATACACCCGCGTTTATGCCGGTGGGCACACAAGGTAGTGTGAAAGGCGTCAGTCCGCGCGAACTCCGCGAGCTGAATGCGCAGATTATTCTGGGAAACACCTATCACTTGTTCGTTAGGCCGGGCCTCGATGTCATCAAACATTTTGGCGGTCTGCACAATTTCATGAGTTGGGATGGGCCGATTCTCACCGACAGCGGCGGCTTCCAGATTTTCTCGCTTGCGAAGTTACGCAAAATCGCCGACGAGGGCGTGGAATTTCAAAATCACATCGACGGCGCGCGAGCATTCATTTCGCCGGAGGTCGCAATGGAAATTCAAGCCGCGCTTGGCAGCGACATTGCGATGGTGCTCGATGAATGCGTTCCATATCCGTGCGAGTACGATTACGCGGCACGAAGCGCGGAGATGACCACACGCTGGGCAAAAAGATGCAAACGATGGAAACAAGAAAACACCCAACGCTCAACGCCCAACGCCCAACGTCGAACTGAAGAAGAAACCGTCTCTCAACTCTCAACTATCAACTCTCAACTTCTGTTTGGCATTGTGCAGGGCGGAACATTTCAAGATCTGCGGCGCGCATCGGCGCAAGCCATCGTGGAGCTTGATTTCGACGGCTACGCGATCGGCGGGGTGAGCGTGGGCGAGCCGGAGGAGGAAATGATGCGCGCGGTTGAATCGGCGGAGCCGTCCGTGCCAGCGGACAAGCCGCGTTACGCGATGGGACTCGGCACGCCGCCGCAATTGCTGGAAATGGTCGCGCGCGGGATGGATATGTTCGATTGCGTGTTGCCGACGCGCCTGGCGCGCAATGGAACCGCGTTTACCTCGACCGGCACATTGAATTTGAAGAACAGCGAGTTCGCGCTGGACAAAAGACCCATCGAAGAAAACTGCGCCTGTTCCGCCTGCCGTGAATTCACGCGCGGCTACATTCGCCATCTCATCAAGGCGGAAGAAATTCTCGGGTTGCGTCTAATTACGCTTCACAATCTGCATTCTTATCTAAACCTGATGAGTCGCGCGCGCACAGAAATTGAGCGCGGCACATTCGATCAATTCCGTAAAGCCTTCGTAGCACAATACAAAACGCGAGACGCAGCGGAGATCGAATGATTAAAGCGTCTCATAAGTCGTGATTCCGAGCGAAGTCGCCTGCCAAGCCGTAGCTTTATGCGAAGGGCTGGAGGAATCCCGTGGCACAGCCATTAGGTAATTGCGCGGGATGTCTCGACTTCGCTCGATATGACAGTGCTGTTATTCTTCACGCGCCGCGCGTAACGCAGCACGAAGATCGAGCACAAACCGCTTGTATTCGCGTTCGCGCGATTCCTCATCGGGCTGGCGAAGAAGCGACGATGGATGAACAGTCGCGAGCACTCGGGGCGCCAGTTTTGACGACAATACCTTGCCGCGCTCGCGAGTGACGCGAAACGCCGGGCCAAAAATTGCCTGCGACGCTGTCGCGCCCATTGCTAGTACAAGTCTTGGCCTAACGAGTCGCAGCTCGGCTTCCAGCCAAGGACGGCACGCTGCGATTTCGAGCGAATTGGGCTTCTGATGAATTCGGCGTTTCCCGCGGGGCTCCCATTTAAAATGTTTCACCGCGTTAGTGACATAAACCTGCGACCGATCGATTCCGGCTTCTTCGAGCGCGCGATCCATGATTTTCCCAGCCGGACCAACGAATGGTTTGCCCGCAACATCTTCGTAATCGCCCGGCTGTTCGCCAACCAGCATCATCGCTGCGCGCTTCGGTCCTTCGCCAAACACGGTCTGAGTCGCTCGTTTGTACAAATGACATGCAGTGCAGTGAGCTGCTGCTTCCCGCACGGTCGCCAGACTTGATGTGTCCGGCGGCTGCGCCGGTCGCGCGTGTTCCTCGTTCTGTTCGCGCATCTCTAACATAAATCGAATGTCGCGCACGTATCGTATGTCACGGCGCTGTCACAGTGGAACGCGTTGTCCTCAACGCGTTGGCAGGGATGCTTCCGCCAAACTCTTGCGCCTGCGGCGATTGACATCGTCTTCGGAGAAGCCGATTCACCTAGCGAGATCTTGTAAGCAACGCGACGAACCCAGCTTCATGCAGTTACAAACCGAACGACTCATCCTGCGCTCGTTCCGCGAAGAAGATGTCGATGCGATGGCGCAGTTATTCGCGAATCCCGATTTTATGCGGTTTTCGTTAGGCGTTTTCACTGAACGACAGAAGACGGTTGATTTTATCGAGAAGGTCATGGGCTGGGATCGCGCCACTATGCCGTCGCAGTTCGCCGTTGTGCCGCGTGGTGAGCACGCTGTCATCGGTTACTGCGGTTTTCACCATCATCCCGAAGTGCCCGGAGAAGTTGAGATCGGGTACCGATTGCATCCCGATTACTGGAATCGCGGCCTAATCAGTGAAGCAGCGCGCGCTGTGCGCGATCACGCCTTTGCAGATCTAAAACTGCCGCGGGTGATTTCGCTAATTCATCCGGAAAACATCCCGTCACGTCGCGTGGCGGAGAAAAATGGAATGAAAGTTGAAAATGAAATTACGTTCCGGGGTTTTCCGACGCTGATTTATGCGATAACTGGCGAGGAGTGGCTGGCACTGCGTGGCGTTTGAGAAATTCTTTCGCCAGCGCGCGATATGCCTGCGCAGCAGGTCCGCTCGAAGCGTATTCGAGAATGGATTTCCCAAAGCTCGGCGCCTCGCTCAAGCGAACGCTCCGTGGGATCACAGTTTCATAAACGCGTTCACCGAAATGTTTCCGCACATCCGCCACTACCTGCTGGCTAAGGTTGGTCCGTGCATCGAACATCGTCATTACGATCCCACCCAACTCGAGACGCTCGTTCGCGCCTGAATCCAGCACTTGCTCGATGAGCCGCACAATTTTCACCAGTCCTTCAAGCGCGAAATATTCACATTGGATCGGAGTCAACAGCTCGTCCGCGGCCGCGAGCGCATTACTCATCAGAATTCCCAGCGACGGCGGACAATCCAGGAAAACGAAATCGAATGTCTGATCGGTATGCAGCGGTTTGAGCGTTTCTGCCAGGCGCGTAAGATGATTTGGCATCCGCGCGATCTCCACCTCCGCACCGGCCATGTCGAGATCGGCGGGTACGATGAAGAGTCCTTCGCGCCGGCTTGGCAAAATCTTTTCAGTAATTGAAGCCTCACCAAGCAGCGGCTCATAAAGGCTGATGTCCTCCACTTCCTGCAGACCAAACGAGCTGGTGGCATTTGCTTGTGGATCGAGATCGACAATCAAAATCCGCTTGCCCAATTCTGCCAACGCGGCGCCGAGATTCACGGCCGTGGTCGTTTTGCCAACCCCGCCTTTTTGATTAGCGATCGCGATGATTTTCATCTCTGGGGAGCGCACGCGCCCTCGTCCCGCGCCTGCGGGAATGGCGCCCTCGCCATCGCGAACTTTTTCTTCTGGAAACGTGTGACGGAGTAATCCAAAAATTTCGGCGAGGGCGCCGAAAAGAGCACGCGAGGGCGCGTGCGCTCCCCGGAATTAGCAATCGTGTCGGCCCAAGTCATTGGAGCAGTTAGTCGGCAATGATGTTGTTGCTTGGACGAAACGGAAACTAAATTTTTCGAATTTCAGGTTTGGAGTTTCAGGAGTAGCGGTTTAACGGTCACAGAGCTGTGAAAGCTTCTCCAGCAACAATTGAATCGGCATCGCGTCCGAAAATGTCCGAAGCCGAAGAGCCGCTTATCTTGCGGAGTAAGGACGCGCGCGGCGTCGTCAGGTTGACGCTGAATCGTCCGCAGGCCTTCAACGCTTTATCTGAAGCGATGCTCACCGTGTTGCAGCGCGAGTTCGACGCGATCTCGTCCGACGAATCCGTGCGTGTGGTTGTTATTGCAGCTGAGGGCAAAGCGTTTTGCGCGGGTCACGACCTTAAAGAAATGCGTTCTGATCCATCGCGAGAGTATTACGAGCGGCTTTTCGCTCAATGCTCCGAGATGATGCTTACAATCCAGCGATTGCCGGTGCCTGTGATCGCCCGCGTGCAGGGCATCGCGACGGCCGCAGGTTGTCAATTGGTCGCGATGTGCGATCTCGCAGTCGCGTCGAGCACCGCCCGGTTCGCTGTAAGTGGGGTAAACGTCGGCCTTTTCTGTTCCACACCCGGCGTAGCACTTTCCCGAAATATTCTGCGCAAACAGGCGTTCGAAATGCTCGTCACCGGAGAATTCATCAGCGCGCATGAGGCAAAAGCACGTGGCCTGATCAATCGTGTCGCAGAACCCGAAGAACTCGACGCCGAACTCGAGAAGCTCGTCGCGGCGATCATCAGCAAACCACGCGTCGCAGTGGCAATGGGCAAAGATTTTTTCTACCGGCAGGCCGAGCTCAGTATCGCAGCCGCATACGACGCAGCGAGTGAGGTCATGGCGTGCAACATGATGGACGAATCTGCGCTTGAAGGCGTGCAAGCCTTCATCGAAAAACGCCCGCCACGCTGGAATAAAGGATGACTCGGCGAATCGGCGAATGGCAAATTGGTAGGGCTCGCACTCCCGTGCGAGCCGCGGCGTGTCCCGATAAATCGGAACCCGCCCTACCTTAACGGCCGACAGTTTAACAACGCGTGACTTTCACTGTTAAAGAACTGACAGCGCTATCCGGCGGCGAATTAATCGGCGACCCGACGTTAGAAATTACCGGCGCGGCATCGCTCGGCGAAGCAACAGCGGGAGAGATCAGCTTCTTCACAGATAAAAAATATATCAGCCCGCTGCGCAAAACCCGCGCGTCGGCACTTTTTGTTCCACAGGATTTCTCTGAGCCGGTCAATGCCGCTCAGATTCGCGTTTCGAATCCGGCGAAAGCATTCGAGCAGGTGCTGCTCAAATTTGCGCCGGAGCGAATCAATTTCGTGCCCGGTGTTCATCCCAGCGCAGTCATAGATCCGAGCGCTCAGCTCGGTGACCGTGTTTCAATCCAGCCGCTGGCAGTGATTGAATCAGGTGCAAAGATTGGCGACGACACGATCATTGGCGCGGGGAGCTATGTCGGACACGAGACGGAGATCGGGCCGGGGTGTCACATTTATCCGAATGTGACAATTCGCGAACGAAGCCGGATTGGCTCGCGCGTGATCATTCACAGCGGCGCGGTGATCGGAGCAGACGGCTTTGGTTTCGAAATGGTCGATGGCCGCCACCAAAAACTTCAGCAAATCGGGATCGTCCAAATCGACGACGACGTCGAGATCGGCGCGAACACAACTGTCGATCGCGCGCGGTTTGGCCGGACGTGGATCCAGCAAGGTGTAAAGATCGACAATCTCGTGCAGATCGCGCACAACGTCGTGATCGGAAAAAATTCCGTGATCGTGGCGCAGACTGGCATCTCCGGTAGCACGCGAGTGGGCGAACGTGTTACGATAGCGGGGCAAGTCGGCATTGTCGGTCACATTGAAATCGCCGACGGCACAATCATCGCAGCGCAGAGCGGGATTGCTAAGAGTCTTGCTGGTGGCGTCTGGTTCGGTTCTCCCGCAGTTCCGCTTGCCGAAAGGAAGCAACAGATTGCCTGGATCCATCGGCTCGGGAAACTCTTCGCGCGAGTAAAGGAGATCGAGAAGAAGTTGGGCTTGTAGTAAGCTAAAGCTGTCATCCTGAGCGAAGTGAAACGGAGTCGAAGGATCCCGCGGCGTTGCCAGGTAATGTTGCAACGGGATTTGATTCGCTCGCTTCCCGTTCGCTCAGCCTCCGGCCTTCCCGTCGATGTCGCGGCTGCCCCAGCCGCTCCATTCTCGACTTCGGTCGGAATGACACAGTTCTAAGCTGTCCGCGCATTCCTGAGCACTCCGCGCAACCCCTCCGGCGAAATCGACTCCGCGCCGCACGCGTGCACGGTCTCGGCCTCCATCGAATCGGATGTGGCAACCACCAAGTCATATTGTTTGGCGTACTTGCTCGCTAACCGCTCAATGATCGCATCGGCTGATTGCCCACCGCGCGAATAGAAAACCTGTACCTCATCCGGGTCAGAAGTGGCCTCCACCTTTTTGCCTTTCCCATCAAAAACTGCGACGACTCGCACACCGGTCCAATCCTGATAATCCCGTAATTGCTTGAGCAACGCTTCGCGTGCCAGCGACGAGCGGCGCGCATGAAGTTTGCGCAGCTCTGGCCAAGCAAAAATAACGCTGTGTCCGTCGACGATGAGATAACGCGTCCGCGATTGCATCGATACAGTCTACGCATCTTTCCTTTTGAATGAATGGTTCCGCTTCGAAAGCCATCTGTCATTGACACCTCGCTTTAGCGAGGTGCTCCAACCGTAATGCTCTCGCAACCGCTGGGTCTGTGGCGCTGCAACGATCACCTCGCTGAAGCGAGCTGTTAATGAGATGGGTCACTTCGACGTTGTGGGTTCTTTCTGCACCGGCTGTTTGGCTGGGATCGGTCGGGTCGCAGCGGCTCGCCGCGACGCGTTCTTACGTCGTAAATATGCTATTCGTCGCTTGCGTTTCACTCGTACCTTGTGCTGCTGTCCCATGGAATCTCTATGGATTGAAAATCGCTGAAACGCAATCGGCATTGAAACCGATCCTGCTTTTTTCAACGTAGAATCAGTCAAAGAATGCTCACCCGCCTTCTCCTTTCGAAGGAGAGGCGACTTGCGGGCGTATCCCCTATAGCCCTTTTGACAAACGAAGCGACAATCGAGCCGCCGGGGCTCTCGTGTGGGCCGTGGAAATCGTAATTGCTTTTTCACGAGATTTGTTGTTAAAAGGCACGCTGATGGCGCAAAGAGAATCGGCGCTTCTCACGGTCACCCCTAGAAACTTGAGCGGGCTGGCCGTGATTTTTCTTTTGCTCGCGGCGCTTTTCGCTGTCCTAAACGCCCAAAAAGTGAAAGCGCTTCGTGCGAACGTGGCGACGCCGCATGCATCGGTGACAGCCAAAGTGAACGCGTCAACGGGTGCAACAACTGGAGCGCAACAACAGGGCAAAACCGCTGACACAGATCGAGCCGTAAAAGCTGAAGCAACACTCGCTCAAGCAGAAAAGGAAAAAACAGATCTCAAAGGCAAACTCGACGCCAGTCAGCAGGAAATTGCAGCGTTGCGCGAACGCGCGGCGGGGATGCAAACGAACTCAAATACGTCCACGCCCGGCACGTCGGCGCCAGCCGACAATGCGCAGAGTCCCGATTTGCAATCGCAAGTCGATGAGCTTCGGCGTCAACTCGATGGCGCTGAGAAAGAAAAAGCGTTGCTAGCAGAAAAGCTCCAGGACGCGATGAAGGAAGCGCCCAAAGCAGAAACAAGGAAGAAACGTGAGACTGCGAGCGTCCAGCGGCAAAGCAGCAGCAGTCATCGTGCGGGTGTGCACGGGAGCGTGCTTGCGTACAATCAGGCTTATAATTTCGTAGTGTTAAATCTCGGCGCGCGCAATGGAGTGGAACCGAACTCCGAAATGCTCGTTTTGCGAGACGGCACGTTGATTGGAAAAATTCGTATTTCTTCAGTTGAACCAGCCACTGCCATCGGCGATATCATGAGCAATAGCTTGGCGCGCGGCGTCCAAGTACAACCTGGAGACAGTGTAATTTATGCTGGCACAAATCCTTAAGCTCCGAACAATTGTCGTTCCGGTTCTGCTGTGTGCGTTCGCGGTCGCGCTTACTTCATGCGCAGCGCAGAAACAAACCGCCCTGGTCAGCGATCCAGACGATCATGGCGGATCCGCCATCCCGTGGAACAAACAGGAACCGTGGGAAAAAGGCGGGCAGTTCCAGGCCATGACCGATCGCCGCTAGATCCGATTTTCGGATCAGGCTGAAAAGATCTGTTAAACGTTGGGCGCGCGGAAAGATTTTTGTCGGTGCGAGCGGAATACCACGCACGCCTAACGAATTGCGCCAGCTTATTCTCGTCAAGCCGCATCAATAGTTCCTCATGAGTCATACGTTCGGCAATGTGTACGAAGATGAGGAACGGGCGCGTGCGTATGCGACGCTTGAGTTTCCCGGAACGTATTATCTCGCGTTTCGAGATTTGCCCGCGCTAATTCAGCGCTATAACCATGGCTCTCGCGCGCTCGACTTCGGCTGTGGGACCGGTCGATCGACTCGGTTCCTTGGAAATCTCGGACTGAACGTCACCGGCGCAGATGTCTCGCAGGCGATGTTGGATCAAGCGCGTGCACTCGACGCTTCAGGAGAGTACCACCTGGTTCGTGCCAACGTTTTGGACGAGTTCGCACCAGCCAGTTTTGATATCATTTTGGCAGCCTTCACGTTTGACAACATGCCAACGGAAGCGAAGGCGGAGGCGTTAAGCGCGCTACGCATTCTTCTAGCTCCAATTGGATGCCTGCTATTGGTTGTTTCTGCACCCGAAATTTACGTCAATGAATGGGCGTCCTTTAGCACACGGGACTTTTTAGAGAATCGCCACGCGAGCGATGGTGATCGAGTCCGCATCATCATGCTTGACGTTCCTGACCGTCGTCCCGTCGAGGATGTGTTCTGCACCGATGGTCACTATCTGCGCTTATTTGAAAGTGCAGGGTTAAGAGTGCTCGACGTGCAGAGGCCGCTTGCCACTGGCAAGGAACCCACGCGGTGGGTCAGTGAAACAACAACGGCTGCGTGGACAATCTATGTCCTTGGCCACGAACCTAACGACATGACGTAACTAACCGAAGAAAGTGTCACCCTGCGGACCCGCCGGGAGGCTCCAGGCCCACAGGGATTTAAAGGGGGAGGCCTTCAGGAATATCGCTTAAAGGGCAAAACGAACTTGATCAGTCGCGAAACAAAGTCGTCGTGCGCTTTAACAGTTGGCACCGGTTTGGCGGTGTCAGTAATCACAGCAGCCGCTTTTAGCGCCGCAGCTTTGCGCTCTTCCTGTGTCAGTTTTTCCACTTTGGCGAGGATCTCATCGGTGGGCAGCACCCAGTCCATCGGAATGGAGTTGCACCGTTCGGTAGGACAACTCATTCGCAGCGGTCCGTTGCCGCGGGTACCGCCCCCGATCTGGATTTGCCGCCCCGAAATGAGTGTGCCGCAAACTAGACAGTAACGTTTTTCTTCAAGTGAATGCCACTGGCGAAATTGATCCAGCCGGCGTAACACTTCGAGTTTCTCCTCATCCGACAATTTAGTTGCTGTTGAGAGCGCCATGACTCCAGATATTAGCTTTTCGCCAACGGCGAGCACAATCGGGCGGACGGTGGATTTGCGTATAGGTGAAAATCCGATCTGAGACACAAACGCCATCGCATAAAAAGTCACATCCGGTCTCGCACGCTCAGGCGTTGTAAAGAGAGATGAACAAAAATGGTCAGACCCCCCATCGGAACCACGCCGTGGACTATGCGGCGGCGGCAATTGAACAAATGGACATGTATTGCACCGCTCATCCCGAGAGCCCGTCGGCAATGCGCCGCCCCAAACTGTTTGTTCGCAGCGATCTTTGGGTCGCGCTACTTGGACCAAGTATAGAAGAGGGCATCGTAGGTATCGGGCCCAGTGTCGCGGCAGCGCTTCGAGCCTTTGACGCGCAATATGTGGCCGGGGGACCTAACGAGACAATTAGCGGCTCGATCAAACCGGAATGATCCTTACGGTAGATTTGCGCCGGCTGCTCGAATGCTGAAAGGCTCGGCTCGCACAGGACCGCGCGGCATGCATTCAATCCTCGAAACTTTGGAGGGGCCGCGCTGTTGAAAAGGATGATGGAAGCAGCGGGTTTTGTGACAACCGTTAGCGAATTGTGATTCGATTACACTGGCAAAGGGCTAAGAAGGGAAAAAACGTGATGGGAGAATTACAACGAGAGAAACGCGGACGCTGGCGACGAGCAAAAGCGCGACGCAAGCTGCAAAAAGCAGCTAAGAATTCTGGACAGAAGGAGACCCCTCCAAACGAGGCTCTGCATCGTGATCAACCTGACAGGCTGCTGCTCTCGGCGCTCAAATACTGGGAGGTTGAACACGATCTAATCGAAGAACGTCTGGCCGCCATGAGGTCTGCCACGGCGTCATAACTCATCCACCGACGACAACAGCCTGCTAAATCCGCTCCAGAATTTCGTGCAGCGGCTTGAGATCATTTTCGGCCTCGCAAGCTGTCAGGCCGCAAGCATCCAGAACAGTGGCCTGAGGACGGGCCTGCTCCATCGACACGAATCGCATGGCTCGACAGCAAACGTTGGAGAGCAGCCTCCCCTCATGCTGTTTTGTTACAAAAGGACGGTTAGGCTTCAATCGAAGCTTGTGTCATGGGAACGCCGCAATTAACATAAAAAACCGCCATGACTGCGAAGCGAACATCGAAGCGGCGTGCACGACTCTCGCCGATGACCGCCTCGATGCGAGACGGTGCGCGCCTTTATCAGACGGCGATTGTCGATCTAACCGAGCGCAAACGCTTTGAAGAAAAGATCCAGCGATCGGAAGAGCGCTACCGTACACTCTTCGATCTGGTTCCGGTGGCAGTTTACGTTTGCGATGCAGACGGAATCATTCGGGCATATAACCGGCGGGCCGTCGAATTATGGGGACGAGAGCCGACCGGCAACGGCGAAAAATCGAGATTCTGTGGTTCGTATAAAATCTATTATCCCGACGGCCGCCCGATGCCGCATGACAAATGCCCGATGGCACGGGCTTTACGCGGCGAGAAACTGAAAGCGGAAGATTTGGAAATCGTTGTCGAGCGACCGGACGGCCAAAGACGGCACGTCGTCCCGGCACCGCGGGTTCTGACTGATAGGCAGGGCAAAATCACCGGCGCCATCAATTGTTTATTTGACATCACCGAGCGCAAGCGCGCTGAGACGGCAGCCATGCGCCTGGCCGCGGCAGTTCAATCCTCCCACGACGCGATCGCGGCAAAAACTTTGAATGGAATCATCACCGATTGGAACCAAAGCGCCCAACGCATCTTCGGATACAAACCAAAGGAGATCATCGGCAAATCGGTCCTGACTCTGATTCCCAAAGACCGGCAAGATGAAGAACAGGAGATTCTGAGAAGAATTCGCCGTGGTGAATCATTGGATCACTACGAAACGGTTCGTCGCCGAAAGGATGGACAGTTGATCGACGTTTCGTTGACGATTTCGCCGATCAAAGGCCCGAACGGCAAAATTGTCGGCGTTTCAAAAATTGCTCGCGATATCACCAAGCAAAAACAAACGGAACGACGCTTCGCCGAACAGGCGCGTCTGCTCGATTTGACCAACGATGCAATCATCGTCCGCGATGATCGAGACCGGATCGTTTATTGGAACCGCGGCGCGGAGGAAATGTATGGGTTCTCTGCCAAAGAAGCGCTAGGAAAAATTACGCATCAACTACTGCAGACGATGCATCCGGAAAATTTACAAAAGATTCGAAAAAATTTGGAGCGCCGTAATCATTGGTCGGGTGAATTGATTCATACTCGAAAGGACGGCAGGAAAGTCGTCGTGATAAGTCGTTGGGCGCTCGATCGCGATGCCCGCGGCAAGCCGATGTCTATTCTTGAAACAAACATCGATATTACTGCGCGCAAACGCGCCGAGGTCGACCTGCAACAATCTAAGGACCTGCTCGAACGAGTGGTCGAACAACGGACTAAAGAATTACGGATCGCAAATACCGGATTGAGAAACGAGATCGAGCGACGCAAGGGTCTGGAAGGAGAAATCCTCTCCATCAGTGACCGGGAGCAACAGCGGTTGGGCCAGGAACTACATGATGGCCTGTGCCAGCACCTCACCGCGGTCGCATTCATGAGCCGCTCCATCGCCATGCGACTGAAGAACCATCGCGTGATCGAGGTTGGTGATATCGAAAAAATCGCTCAACTGGTGAACGATGCCGCGACCGATACGCGAAATCTTTCCCGC
>Ga0207701_10002682_pt1 | contig 18404 bp, 18 predicted proteins | sample KBSSwiSSwithPhiX_FD_184294 | JGI IMG/M metagenome (GOLD analysis project Ga0207701, IMG submission 184294) | Switchgrass rhizosphere bulk soil microbial communities from Kellogg Biological Station, Michigan, USA, with PhiX - S5 (SPAdes) (version 2) | ecosystem: Environmental > Terrestrial >... | reverse complement strand
TATTCGAAAGGGTATTTAGCAGATCACTGGTGTAAAAAAGGTCATATTGTTCATTGTCTTGAAGGGGAGTTTATCAGTGAACTTGAAAACGGAGAGAAATTAGTTTTAACAAAGGGGATGACGTATGTTGTCTCTGATGAATTAAGCTCTCATAGATCCAGTTCTGAAAATGGAGTTAAGCTTCTTATTATTGATGGTGACTTTTTAAGAGTAAAATAAAATATATTTAACCTGAGTAATATTTAGTTTTTAATCCATCGTAATTGTAAAAATGCTATCACTGTTTCTGAAATTTCAATTTGTATCAATCTCTATAGTTTGCCCATCATATCAAAGCTCATATCATTATCTAAGTGGTTTCCCACAATTTCGTTTGCTCAGGATTATCCAAATCGGTAATTATTAATGTTTAGTTGCTTGCAAAGTTCACCGATTAAATCAAACCCCAAAATGGGAGAAGGTAAATTCTAAAATGGGCAAGATCTCTTAACTCTAATAACAGAATTGAAAGTTTTTTTGCTACGGAGTTTTTATTAATCAACTCCATAACATTATACCTTTTAATCAGAAAAAGAAGTTGTTTATGAAGAAGAAAATTTTACTCGCACAATTGTTATGCGTGATCTCTTATTGTTCATTTTCACAGGGAGTTGGAATTGGGACCACTTCACCTGACGCCTCCGCCGCATTAGATATTACGGCTACAAATAAAGGGTTGTTGATGCCACGAATGAGTATAACCTCAATTAATGCAATTGCTAATCCTGCACGAGGTTTATTAGTTTATGATTCAGTAGCAAATCAGCTGATGGTGAATATTGGAACGCCTGTAACGCCTAACTGGCAATCGCTTGCAAATAGCAATACTGGTGGATGGAACCTTAGTGGTAACAGCGGTATCAATCCCGCAAATCAATTTCTCGGGACCGTAGATAATCAGCCTTTGCGTTTCCGGATAAATAATTTACAGGCAGGGGAATTGAATCCTTTGACGGGAAATATTTTCCTGGGTTTGCGTGCAGGCGAAGCTAATATCTCAGGCTTTAGCAATATTGTCATTGGAAGCGATGCGTTAAAATTTGATAAAGATGGCAGCAACTTAGTGGCAATTGGTGATTCCGCATTATTTAATAATGGCAAAGATAATCCTGTTCCGGGTGCTCTTGCATTTAATAATATTGCGATAGGATCAAAAGCATTATTTTCTAATACTATTGGTACTGATAATACAGCTACCGGGTTTAAATCACTTTTTTCCAACGTTGATGGCAGTGAGAATACCGCATATGGAGTTGGTTCACTTTTATCGAACACTGCAGGATTCTCAAATACCGCTATCGGAGTGAGTGCACTTTTTTCCAACACCACTGGCAATGATAATACAGCTACCGGTTGGCAATCGCTTAATGCCAATACTACAGGTTTTTTTAATTCTGCATACGGAACGCTTTCACTTAATGCCAACACAACCGGTAAAAATAACACCGCTATTGGGTTCGCATCTCTTAATTTAAATACTATTGGAGAAAACAATACAGCAACCGGTATAAGATCACTTTTTTCCAACACGACGGGCACTAATAATACGGCTACAGGAGCTAATTCGCTTTTTAGCAATACAACTGGTAGTTTAAATACCGCTATTGGTAATGCATCATTAGGCAGCAATACCACGGGTTTTAATAATACAGCCACCGGCAATGCATCACTTGCTAACAACACCATTGGTACCAGTAATACTGCCAATGGAACTTCTTCACTTTTTACAAATACTGAAGGCAATTTTAATACCGCTACCGGCTTTCAATCGCTTTTTTTAAATACCACGGGTCTTAATAACACTGCTATTGGCAGCACGTCACTTTTAAGAAATATTACTGGTAATGATAACACAGCTACCGGTAGTGCATCCTTGACCAACAACACCACTGGTATCAACAATACAACTGTCGGTTCTAACTCACTTTTTAATAACACGGAGGGCAATGGTAATACAGCTGCTGGCTTTAAATCACTCTTCTCTAACGAAGGTGGCAGCAATAATACTGCCACCGGAGTTCAATCTCTTTTTACTAACAAAAGTGGAATTAATAATACAGCTACTGGTGTTCAATCACTTTTTGCAAATACAACGGGCATAAATAATACAGCTGCGGGCACATCATCACTTGCCGCAAACACAACAGGATTTCAAAATACGGCTGTTGGCGTTTTTTCATCATTATCAAATGTTACAGGGAATTCCATCACAACAATCGGGTTTGGTGCAGATGTCAGTGCAGGAAATCTTACTAATGCCACAGCCATTGGTGAAGGGGCCATAGTAAATGCTTCCAATAAAGTGCGCATTGGAAATAGCGCTGTTACTGTAATAGAAGGCCAGGTGCCATTCACAACTCCATCTGATGGTCGTTTTAAATTCAATGTACAAGAGGATGTAAGCGGATTAAATTTCATTATGAAGCTTCGTCCTGTTACTTACCAGTTTGATGTAAAACGATTTGATGATCAATGGAACAATAAGTCAACTGTTTCTGCCGGCGATGTGGTACTGGCTTCTTACAATGAAGCGACTTCTATCCGGCGAACAGGTTTTATTGCACAGGAAGTAGAAAAAGCTGCAGACGCCTCAGGATATAATTTCAGCGGAATCATCAAACCTAAAACTGAGCAAGATCATTACAGTTTAAGCTATGAATCCTTTGTAGTACCGTTGGTAAAAGCCGTTCAGCAACAACAACAGTTGATAGAAGAGCTAAAAAAGCAGAATACTGATTTGCAGAAAAGAGTTCTGGCATTAGAAAAAACTAATACAGTATTTAAATGAATCAATTCTATTATATGAAAGGAAAAATATTATTCCTGTTCTTGTTGTCGTCTTACACTATTTCAGCACAGTTAATGATAACACCCGGCGCACAATTTTCAATCTTCAGTGATACAAAACTGACTCTTCAAAATACAGACCTAATTAATAATGGAAACTTTCTTGTAGCAACAACTAGCCCCATTTCTTTTACAGGTGATGCTTCTTCTTTTATCGGCGGTAATGAAGCTGTTCGCTTTTTTAAGCTGGAGATAAATAAAACCAGGAACCAATCAGTTTTTCTACAAAAAACAATTAGTGCAGGAAGTAGTGTTTCTTTTATTTCGGGTTTTCTAAACTTAAATGCCTTTGATCTTGATCTTGAAACCACTGGTCACCTGGATGGTGAAAGCGAAGACAGCCGTATAATAGGGCCTAATGGGGGTAATGTTGTGTTTTCTACCAACCTCAATATTCCGACAAACTCCAACCCTGCTAACCTGGGCATCTTTATTACATCTGATCAAAACCTGGGCAATGTAATCATAAAAAGAGGTCATCAATCTCAGAACGGTTCAGGTTTGGATACTAGTATATTCCGTTACTATGATATCAATCCGGCAAATAACACAAATCTTAATGCCACATTGCGATTTAATTATTTCAATGACGACTTAAATGGTCTTGATAAAAATTCATTAATATTTTTTGAAAGTCCTGATGCCATCAATTGGACAAGCCTGGGATTTACTTCAAGAGATCTGGTTAACAACTTTGTTGAGAAAACAAGTATCAATAATTTCGGCCGCTTTACTTTATCCAATGATAATAACCCTTTACCTGTAAATTTTATTTCATTTAATGCAAACTGTGAAGGAGATAAAGTACTACTAAAATGGAAAACTGCTCAAGAACAAAACAGCAGTCGTTTTGATATTGAAAGAAGTGTTGATGGTATACGCTGGACCGTGATTGGCAATGTGCCGGCATCGAATAACAGCAACACTGAAATAGATTATTATTTTACTGATAACAACCCTCAACAAAATGGATTCTATCGTATAGCTGAATATGATTTGGATGGCAGAGTCCAATACAGCAACATAGTCAGGTCACTCTGTAATACAACGGATCTATTCAAGCTGTGGCCAAACCCGGCCCACGAAATGGCTTTCATCAATATTGTTTCCAACAGTGGATCACAAGCAATGATCAAAATATTTGATAGCAAAGGAGCATTAGTAAAAGAACAAAAGTATACTCTTTCGCAAGGGAATAACCAGCTAAGTATAGACATGAGATCCTTAACTAATGGAATTTATTCTTTATCTGTGAACTGGAATAATGGACAAATGAAAAAAACAGTACAGGTATTAAAACAATAATGTTTCATAACAACATCTTTTAAAAATAAGCCTTATTTATAACTATTGCTGATCAATGTCCAGAGTGAAACTCGTATTAACTGTTATTCTTTTCTTTTCGTTACTACCTGGAAAAGCGCAGTTACCAGTTTGCACGGCAAATCATATTATATATACTATGACACAGGATGGTATATATAATATTGATCTGTCACAACCAGTACCTACCGAGGTCCTGAATACAATATCACTGCCCTTAGGTGCTTCGGGGTTGGCTGTGAGCACTAACTTAAACGCTACCAGTCCTGCTATAACTTTTTATACTGTCGTTAATGGAATGTATCAGTATTATGACGGTAACTCATGGGTAAATACAAATGACAGTGCAGGATCGGGTGTTAATATTGGTGGAGGTGGCGGATATATTTTTAATTATGATGCAACAGGCAATGTAACACGATATGATGGAAAGGGAGATGCCATATCGATAACTACCCTATCTGGTTTTGGCACTGTAGCAGACCTGGCAGTAGATTGTTCAGGTAATTTTTATCATTTTCATAACGATATACCTCAGACGATAACAAAATACAGCCCTTCGGGTGTTGTATTAAATGTTTATACAGTTACCGGTGCACCTGTATTTTCTGGTGGTGGCGGATTGGTGGTTTTTGGAAATGATGTTTATTATGATGATCTCTCTTCGTCCTTTACTTTTCCTCCGCTATTGCATGGTACGATCAATGGAAACACAATAAATTTTGTTCCCTCGGGTCTTAATATAACATTAGCACTGGATATGGCTTCATGCCCGGGAAACCTGGTTAATGCGGCTCCACTAAATATTAGCACCTGCAGCAGCCAGTTGCCCTTTAACTGGAACGGTCAGAATTATAATGCATCCGGAACATATACGGCAACATTTACCAATACAGGTGGGTGTGATTCTATTGCTACTTTAAACCTGACAGTATATCCCGTAATTACAAGTGTAGTTGATACAACTATTTGCAGTTCTCAATTGCCATATAACTGGAACGGTCAAAATTATAATACACCGGGCACTTATACTACTACTTTACCAGCAAGGAATGGATGTGACTCAATAGTTACTCTTAACCTTGAAGTTAACCAACCTCCTCCAATGCCTTCGGTACTATCACCAGTAAACTTGTGCCAGTTCCAAACAACGCAGCCACTTTCCGCGACTGCAACAGGTGATTTGATATGGTACACTTCTGATTCCGATGGTATCGGTTCATCAATAGCACCGGTTCCTTCTACAACAAATGCAGGTGTTACAAATTTTTATGTGAGCCAGTCATTTGCTGGTTGTGAAAGCCCGAGGGCAACGATAACAGTAAACGTCTCTAACATCATTATTCTTGGACCAGATAAAACGATTACAATATGCAATGGAGAATCCACAAATCTTACACGCCTATATAATATAGCGGGAAGTACAACTAACTGGTTTTTGAACCAAGTTCCTGTTACAGACCCAACCACAGTTTCATTAGCCGGGAGATATCAGCTTATTGCAACAAACTCCTCGGGGTGTATGAATACGGCATTTGTTAATCTTGTGATACAACCTGCAGTAATTGCTTTTGCAGGAAATGATGACAGTACAGAAAGTTTTGTGCCTTATCAATTATCAGGCAGCGGCGGTGTGCAATACGAATGGTCGCCGGGGCCGCCATTGCTAAATAATGCCAACATCCCTGACCCGCTTGCCAGGCTGACTACCACCACAACATTTTACTTGACAGTAAAAGATGCGATTGGTTGTAAGGGCTATGATACAGTCACTATCAAAATATTCAAAGGCACAGATATATATGTTCCATCCGCTTTCACACCTAACAGAGATGGGCTCAATGATATCTTTCGACCACTTGGTACGACAATAGAGAGGTTAGATTATTTCAGGGTTTACAATCGGTATGGTGAATTGATTTTTGAAACTAACAATATTTCAAAGGGTTGGGATGGCACATATAAAGGCCAGGATCAAAAAGCTGATAATTATATCTGGACACTTAGGGCCATTGATAAGAAAAACGTAAAAAGAGCAATGAAGGGTAATGTTATATTGATCAGGTAGAATAATAACTACGTGGAATAATAAAGAGAAAAAAAAGGTACAGGCACTGGAACAGTAGTTTAAAACAAATAAAAAATAATAAAATTATGCATCTCGATAAAAGGAAGAAATACTGGATGATAGAATTGATTTGTTTACTGCTAAATATTTTGCGATTCTTTTTGATTGCAGGAATAGTTGTCCTCTTATTGATTCTTGTTATTTTTTGACATAGGCTTCCTTAATAAAGTGAAAAATAGGAAAACACTCGTTCTAAAATGGGTAGCAATTCTTAAAGAGTTCTATAGTGTTCGCAGTTATTTTACACGGAAATTATATTAATCATATTTAAAACTATTTTCCGAATGCGATTTACTGTTAAACCCTATTCATTAACGAAAAGACTATTCGCTGTTACTACTATTCTTGTTTTCTTATATGCATGCAAAAAGAACCCTGATATAAGTCCAATTGATTGTAGCGGGCCTGCAAAATCTTTTGCCAACGATATTCATCCTATTATTCAGGCGTCCTGTGCAATTAATTCCGGCTGTCATGCTACAGGAAGTAATAATGGCCCTGGCCCACTACTTAACTACTCGCAGGTATTTAATGCCCGCTCAGATATTCGCTCTAATGTGGCATCGGGACATATGCCATTGAATGGATCTTTGACTGCAAGTGAAAGAAATGCGATTCTGTGTTGGATCGATAATGGTGCAGTCAATAATTAATTGAATAGTGTAAAATACCCAATAAAAAATAAAATGGAAATAACATACAAGTTCAATATAATCCCTTCGACAGAAGCTATAATAGCGCTCTATGACAATGCAGGTTTGAATCGGCCAACTGCAGATTCTGACAGGATTGCCAAAATGTATGCTAATTCAAATCTAATTGTTACAGCCTGGGACAAAGACAAATTGGTTGGTATTTCCCGATCACTTACTGATTTTTGTTACTGTTGTTATTTGTCTGACCTGGCGGTAAGACAAGAATATAAATATTCAGGTATTGGGAAAAAATTAGTTGAACTGACAAAAGAAAAAGTTAGCGAAAATTCTATGCTTTTACTTTTAGCTGCGCCATCAGCAATCGAATATTATCCAAAAATTGGTATGGAAAAAGTTGAAAATGGATTTATCATTAAACGGGTAAAATAAAGAGAACCAAAAGATGATAACTGAAGTTAATATCAGTAAGAAGTTTGAATTGATCGATGAATATTGGACGCCAAAAATCATAGGTGAACTTAATGGTCAATTCGTTAAGCTTGCAAAAATCAAAGACGAATTAATTTGGCACAGTCATCAAGAAGAAGATGAAATGTTTATTGTTTTTAAAGGAACCTTAATCATGGAATTCAAAGACAAAACTACTGAAACAAAAGTGGGGGAAATTTTAATTATTCCTAAAACTGTGGAGCATAGACCTCGTACAAACGGAGAAGAAGTCTGGATAATGCTGATCGAGCCAAAAAACACCAAACATACAGGTGATATTGAGCACAAAAAAACCGTAAAGAATTTTGAATGGATATAGTAAACGGGAAAAGTTATTTACACTATATATGAGCTCGGTCATAAAAAATAATCTTGCCATAATTAATTCGCACATCAGAATTTTTGGCCAACTGAACAAAGCTGGTTCTCTTCATTCTTTTCGTTTATTCAATTTCTAAAATAGGAGCTGATAAAAAATAAATAGGAAGTTTCGCCTACTACCAAAGATCATTTGTTTACGTTTTAAGATAGCGGGTGGCAAGAAGATCACCTGCGTAATTTTTAAACTCAAATTTTAATTATGAAAGTAACAGTCAAGTTTTTACTGGCCTCAGTCGCTTTTGCATCATTGGCTAGTTGTTCCAAAAAAGATTCCGGCTATATGAAAGATAGACCCGGAAGTACATTATCACAGAAAGATGATTTTAACCAAGAGGTGAAAACAGGAGCAATTGTTTTCAAAGCTTCAGGTGATAGCCTTGCCATTGTACCCGCACTTAACGAATTTCGTGACTCGCTTGGTACATTGAATTCCAAGCCTGGTGCAAAAGGCGGCCGAAGAGAAGTTAATTGGGATGGTGGACCTGCCAACTTAACCAATAACAATTTATTCCCAGGTGATTTTTTTGCTGCTACTGATCCTACGCTTCCTGATGGAAGAAAAAGAGGACTTATAAATACTACACCGGGTACTGGTTTTAGTATAAGTGATAACGATTTCTCCTTTATTAATCCTAAATACGATGACCAGTTCAATGACTTTAGCCCTAAAAAGACATTCATTGCTGTAGGCAGTAACATTACAGATAATTTCTTTAAAGTACCAGGCACCAACATAGATGCTACTGTGCAGGGTTTTGGCGTGGTATTCAGCGATGTAAATAATGCATCTTCCACTTCATTAGAATTTTATAATGGAGAAAGATTGTTAGGGTCTTTTAAAGTACCTAACATTGGCAATAACAATCCCGGTGGCTTTTCATTCCTGGGGGTTTATTTTCCCAATGAAAAAGTGACCCGTGTACGCATCTATAGCGGCAACGCTCCTCTTTCACCTACACAGGATGATCTATCTGATGGCGGAGGTAAAGACCTGGTAGTAATGGATGATTTCATTTATAGTGAGCCACAAGAATAGCAATGTTCTCCGCCAAAAGCATTTTTTAAGAATGCTTATCAGTAAACAAAGGCAGGTAGCAATTAGTTTGCTACCTGCCTTTATCACTTAATATGTTCCTTGATTTTTCCATTTGCTCTATATATCATCAGAAGATGAATTCATAAAGCAGAATACATGAACATGAGGAAACAAAAATCGTCGGCAACATAGCAATCGATATTCTGAATATGAAAAGAGTGGAATGCTAAATGACAAAAAATTAAAATAAAAAGATCAAATATTTCCGTTTACATAAATGGATCGGCAAATAGATTAGTTCGGCAATGTGAGTGGGCAATGAATCTTTAGTTTTTGAGAAAAAAATAAAATGAATAACAAACATGAAAATCGCATATATAATTTTTAATGGGATGACATGGTTAGATTTTATCGGGCTTTATGATCCTATCAGCCGGCTCAAATCTTTAGGCTACATACCATGTCTCACATGGGACATCTGTTCGTATACAAAAACCGTGTCCGATAATTTTGGACTGGAAATAAAACCCGATAAAATTCAAAACTCATTAACGGGGTATGATGTTGTAATAATTCCCGGCGGACTTGGAACAAGAAAATTACAATTCGACCATGAATTTATAAACTGGATCAAAACTTCTGTAAATGCAACTTATAAAATTTCAATTTGTACCGGAAGTTTGATATTGGGGGCTGCCGGTTTTCTCAAAGACAAAAAAGCAACAACAAATTACCAGGAATATGAAGCTCTAAAACCTTATTGCAAAGAAGTAATAGAAGACAGAATTGTTGTAGATAACAATGTAATTACATCAGGAGCTGTTTCAGCTTCAATTGATACTGGTCTTTACCTATGTGAAAAATGGGCAGGAGAAATAGCCAGAGATGATATCAGGAAACGGATAGACTATTTTGGATATTTTTTTGCATTTGAATGTTCAAGTTAAGTGATGGCTGTCTTTTTAATAGAATCTCTGCGGGATTGTGACATATGATTTGATTTAGATGTGCAAAATGTAAGAACCCTCGCTTAATGTAATTTTCTTAATTCATTACAAACTCAATATTTAAAATTCCTCAGTTGCCACCAGAGAAGGAATTACCTGAAATGATAATAATTCCTACTTTAATCTACATAAAATTGTCCTTGTTAAAAATCTTAATCTATTGCGTGCATCATGCTTAAAAGATATGGTTGTTAAACAAAAAAAGGCCATCCTTCAATGATGGCCCAAAACCAAAAAATCCACATGAAACGTATATTGAGCTTATGAATTTGCTTTACACAAAGTAGTTTTATTGTTCTCTTAATAAACTTATCCCGATCGAAGAAAATCACGACACATTTGTATACATTATATTCTATTCAGTATCACCTGGCCGGGGTTGTCCTTTATGACAGGTAATGCATGTAATTGCTAACGTAGAATCACCGATCAACGGGTGCGTCACCTGGAAATATTTTTCATTAACATCTAAAGTCATTTTCATCATCAGGCGGGCTATTTCTTTTTCAGGCTTTTCATCACTTGCATAATCCAGCTTGTGTGAATCTTTCTCCTCAGCATGACAAAAACCGCATGATACCCCCAAACCATCTTCAAAATCATCTATCATTATTCTTGAAAGATCTTTTGTGCTGATATCCTTGGGCAATACTTTCAAGTTTTTGTATTCGTTTGCCGGGGCTGGAACAGCAGCAATTCCTGCAATTACCACAATTCCCAGCGCCCCTATCACGCCGTATTTTTTTGAAACCCGCATGTGTAAAAAATTTATAAAATAGTCTTTGAAAATTAATCATACTGCATTACTGATTTTCCATCATTATTTATTTGCTATAACAAGCGGTGTATCAGTAACAGCCAATGTATGATTATGCTCCACATAATCCACACTGGTAACGCCTAGTAAAGTGCGCAACTGTTCTGCAGGCACTTTCATAGGGCCCGCAGCCGGCGCCGTTCCGGGCTGAGGCTGCGGGAAAGCTGTAGATGTCGCAGTATGAAAAGTAATATTGCCTTCTACTTTTTGTAGTGTCTGGTGAATATGCCCGTTCAAAACAGAAACAGATCCAAAACGTTTTAAATAAGAAAGAGCCTGTTCACTGTCTCGGGTGCCCCAACCCCATTGCGGATACACGGCCCACAATGGAATATGTGCAAACACAACAATTGGAGTACTGGAAGAAAGACCCTTTACATCTTTTTGTAGCCATTCCAATTGTTCATTGCCAAGTACGCCTAACCCACCCTCTGATGTATTCACAACATTGACAAGCCCGATAAAATGCACGCCATTATAATCAAAGCTGTACCAGCCATCACCTTTTGTGTCTTTGCCATAGCGCTGCAGGTATTGCTTGCCATTATCATTCAGCACATCATGTTCGCCGGGCACATAAAATATCTTTCCGGTCTTTGCACTTTTCATTTCCTGGTCAAGCGTATCAAATTCATCTGCCTGCGCTAAATGAGAAAGGTCACCGGTATGCAGAATGAAAGACGGCGCTACAGGCATTGCATTTATTTTACCAATGGCGGCCTGCAAAGTTCCAACCACATCCGGGTTAGCAGGTTTGTTGAATCCAATATGACTATCACTGATCTGTGCAAAAGTGAAATCGGCCTTGGGAAGCGTCAATCCTTTTTTCAGTAGACCGATATTTTTGTCGATCAGCTGGCTCATACCGTAGGATTTCATCACACCGCCACTCATCATGCAAAAAAGACCAGTGCCTGCCCATGCCATACATTTAAGGAAACCGGCCCGGTCGATACCATCATCGTTTTTGTCGACAGAGATAAAATTCTCGTTTTTCATTTTCTTATTTTTTTATTAGTGAAGTCGAAGAAAATCATGACACATTTGTATACATTATATTCTATTCAGTATCACCTGGCCGGGGTGTCCATTATGACAGGTAGTACAGGTAACCGATATCGTAGAATCACCGATCAATGGATGCGTCACCTGGAAATATTTTTCATTAACGGTGCCTGCCCATACCATGCATTTAAGGAAACCGGCCCGGTCGATGCCATCATCGTTTTTATCGACAGAGATGTAATTCTCGTTTTTCATTTTCTTACTTTTTTTATTAGTGAATAAGAGCACAAAAAAAAACAGAAAAAATCATCCATATAAATCTTTTACATTATCCAATAGAAGTTCTTGATGAAGGCATCCTTTAGTTCATCAAGCTTTTTGCATGGCTTATGTAAATTATGCCGGGCCATAATAAATCTGCTGTAGCTTTGTTATGACATGAACAGGCTTTTTACCGCGAAACGAAATATCGGTTTTCATTTTCTCCTCTGGACCACATTGTATCTTTTCTGGATCCTCGTATTTCAGAAGAGAGCATTTGTTTTTTCCAGGACCATGACCGTTCAATTTTGCTACCTCTTCTTCATTGCTGGCAACTATTATTTTAATATTCTTTATACCGTTCCGAAATTTTTATACCAAAAAAAATATGTGGGCTTCGCAGTATTAATGTTTGCTGGAATTGTTGCCGGTGCTTTGTTACGTGTACCGCTTGCGACGTATCTCAATCTTCATTATTTTATTCCAGGCAAACTGCAACCTGGCTTTACTGAATTATTCAGGAACTCATTCATTAATATTTTTATATGGGTAGTTTGTCTTGTCGCCGCCAAACTGATCTTTGACAGGATACGTTTTCAGAAGTATGTGGATACGATAGAAAAAGAGAAATCAAAAACCGAACTTGATTTCTTGCAAGCCCAGTTCAACCCGCATTTTCTGTTCAATTCTATCAATACCATTTATGGGCATATTGATAAAAAAAATCCTTTGGCCAGGAATATGTTGCTGACATTTTCTGAAATGTTACGCTACCAGCTTTATGAATGCAATACTGAACAGATCAATATAGATAAGGAGATCAACTACATTAAAAACTATGTAACACTTCAGCAGATACGCATGGAAGAAGACTTGGTGGTAAAACTGGACATTCATGAAAATGTAAGTGGCTTTTCTATTGCCCCCTTATTATTTATTGCATTTATTGAAAATGCTTTCAAATATGTAGGTCATGAAGATCAGGAACATGACTGTGTGGAGATCGCATTGAAAAAAGAAGACGACCACCTGCTGTTCAGGATCTTCAACACTAAAGAACCTTTTATCCGCAAACCTATTTTGCACAAAGGAATCGGTATAACTAATGTAAAGAGGAGATTGGAATTACTTTACCCGGCAAAATATACACTGGACATAAACAACAACGAAAAATTCTATGAAGTGAATTTAAATCTTAGCTTAGTATGAAACTCAATTGCATTATAGTTGATGACGAACCGGTTGCCCGCAAACTATTGGAAGAATATATACAGGATGTAGATTTCCTGGAATTAAAAGGCAAGGCTGAAAACCCTCTTAAGGCCAATACATTGTTGGACAATAATGAAATTAACCTGATGTTTCTTGACATTAACATGCCCAGACTAAGTGGTATCGAGTTTCTGCGGACTTCACGGGTATTACCACTTACTATTATGACGACTGCTTATGCAGAATATGCAGTTGAAGGATTTGAGCTTGATGTGTTGGATTACCTGGTAAAACCTTTTTCATTTGAAAGATTCCTGAAAGCCGCTAATAAAGCAAAAGAATATTTCGAGCTGAAGAAAAAGCAACCTGAAGATTCTGGCAATAAATATTTTTTTGTCAAGTGCGATGGAAAAATTGAAAAAATATTTTATGATGAATTACTATATGTCGAAGCGATGCTGAACTACGTGATACTGCATACAGAAACAAGGAAAATGATCGTCTATCTGACTATAAAAGGCATTTCAGAACAACTTCCACTTGGGAAATTCCTAAAGGTTCATAAATCTTATATCGTAAACACAAGTAAAATAAAAAACATTGAAGGGAATGAGATCAATCTCGGGAGTGCAAAAGTCACCATCAGTCAGAATCTGCATGATACTGTGATAAAAGAGATCCTAAAAGACAAGATGTTAAAAAGATAGTTCAGAGCTGCTGTCCGCCGCGGCCGATATAAGCCGGGCTTTCAATGCGGTAATGAATTGATAAAATCTCTTCCAATACCTGACTTTAACCATTTTTCCATACGCCTTTGCTTTAGTCTTACTTTCAAATTCCTTAGTATTAATTCTCCATGACCTGTATCGAGCAGTCCAATCATTTCCAAATTCATTATGTGATTTAATTCTTGTTGCTACTTTTGAAGTAAACCCTGTATAATGTTTATCGATTTTTCTGAATACAGTATGTAAACAATGAATTTCATTATCAAAAAAGGCTCCTTAAGAGCCTTTTTTGTACCGGGGAGCAGACTTGAACTGCCGACCTCTGGGTTATGAATCCAGTGCTCTAACCAGCTGAGCTACCCCGGCATTTTTCGTTAAACGGGCAGCAAAAATATAGAAATATAAGCGAAGATTGAAATCAAATTTGAAAGTTAGTTTCACTATATACGATCGCAATGCCCATTCATATTTTAGTTGCAGAAATTTCTTTAGTCAAAAAAAATGACCGGATAATAATCCCGGCCATTTTACCATCAACGTCCTGCAATGGTTTAATCTTTATTCTTTCTAAGGTCCATGGTTCTGTTAATAGTAAATCCAAAAGCCAGGTTACCGTCTTTAAGATATCCTGTATTCCTTGACAATTGATCTATAGCAGAAGAATTCATTGTATTTCCTACATAAAATTGGAACAAGTGACCGCCTGTATTCATTTCTATACCCACAGATAAAAGATCCGGGCTATAATGCGTGATAGCACCGCTTTCATCAATGATATTTTCATACATGTTTAGCTGGCGGGTATATTCCATTGTGATATTCATTTTAGGTGCTGCTTTAAATTTTCCAGCAACGCCTAATGACCAAACAAAATTGCTATTATTAATTCCGTAAGGAACATTATTCAGATAAACCAAAGAGGGGATCAATTGCAACGAAACTTTGTCAGACATTTTCCGGGCAATCAGCAATTGATGGAGATAAGACCATTTATCCCACTGAGATCCTGTTCCTTTTTCCTGTGCAAAATCTACATGCGCCATAGAATACCAACTGATGGAGATCGGTATATCCTTTACACCAGTTTGCTGGCGCATGATCCTGAATTTAGCCCAACCTTCATATCTTGAATGTCCAGCTAATGCCAAACCTAAATTCGCAGAACTATGGATAGAATAATCAAAGGATAAATAAGTTTGCGCTATGCCGGAATTTAATCCGAGAAACTGGGCAAGGTTATCTTCCGTGCTTTGATCTTTATTCCACAAATAACTGAAGTGGTGAGAAACCATGAACTGCAGTGCATGTTGTGGAATGATCTCTGTACTCTGCAGGTTTATGATCTTGGTCGAATTAAAAGTAGCACGGGCATATTTTGGTTTTGGCGCTTCTTTGGTTACAGCTTCAGTACTATCCTGGGCTAGTGTTACAAACCAGCAACCCAATCCCGCAACCAACAGCAATAATATCTTTTTCATATCTCTGATTTAATATTTATAGAATTAAATACGCTTTCATTTTAAAATTTATTTGGGCATACCATTGTTGATCCAGACAGTAAAAGTATTGGTAACACATGTTGAGAGGCTAATAGGCCCACCCGGGTGACCGGTAGCACCGCCGCTATTCATCATCGCAGTTAATTTATCCTGATCAGCAACCATCTTATTATAATCCAGGTTTGGACCAAGACCTCCATGACAAGCTCCACCTTTACAAGTAGTGTTGTATATGGGTACAATATCTTTTGTGTAAGTAACAACTGTAGGTACTGTACAGCCTGAGCCATCATCGTAAGGATCGCCTTGCGCTACCCACTCTTTAATAATAGGCTTTTCATTTGGACCAAAATCAATGTTACCTCCCCCGGGATGAGTACCGCCGTTTACCCATGCACCAAATAAACTAGCTCTTGAAGAAATGGCATCATAAAAAATAGTATCCTTATAAGAAAATCTAACTTGCCCGGTAGTTCCATTATTATGACAGCCGCAGGCTCCTGAGGTGACGATCGGCACAACTTCCGCACGGAATGATACCCTTGGAATAGACTGGATATCTTCATTATTCTTGTAGCAGGATGATAACAGGTAAAAGAGCATCGCACTTGTCATGGCTGCTAGGATTAAACTTTTTTTCATAAACTGAAATTTATAAATGAGTTGATAGGATTAGTGTTTGATAATAAATGTTCCTGACTTCGCATATTTGAATATGCCGGTATTTGTTTTACCATACTTCCATAGATCCGGAATATTAGGATCAGCAAAATACCAGGCCTTGATCAGTGCAATCTCAGATGGATTTAATCCTCCATCCTGGTAAGACATGGAGCCATTTACACTTTGCGCTGCACCAGTATGCGGATTTAGCATTATAAGTGTTGAATCAATTCTCCTGATAAGACAGTCACCGCTATTTGCATAAGTTGATTTTGAATAATACTGCACTCCTGTAACCGGATCTGTATATTGTACAGTGCTATTACTTCTTATATTTTTAGGGTAATTAATATCCATTAAAATATCATCATAATTTCCCAATGGACCTCTTGTTGAGGAAGCTGCCCAAGGGGTACTAAAAGTTTTTAGAATTCTGAAGGATGCCTTATTGATGGTATCACCATAATATGTTTTTACGCTGTCCTTATAATCACCCCAGATCTGATTTAGTTTGGTTTTATTTATAAACTGGCAATAACGTTTCTGCGCACCGGTTGATGCATCATAGAAATAAAATGAAGCAGTATCAGAAGAGACAATACTATATCTCGTACCTAAAATTCCTTTTTCTGCCCATGAACCCACTGCAGTTCCCTGGTTATGACAATTGGCTGAAGCACATCCATTAGAAATTAATCGAATGGCAGCAGGTCTGAAATCAGCAAGATTTGGATTTTCTTTAGCTCCATTTTTTATCCAGTTAAATATAATGGCCTTGTCCTTCGTGTTCAACTCATGATTACTGTTTACAGGTGGCATGGCCTTATTAAAATCATTGGTGGTGATCATTTCCCACAATTTGCTTCCAGATGGATTTCCCGCAGATACATATTTCATAATATCACCATAGGTACTAAACTTAGGACTAATAGGGCCACCATGGCAGTTTGATGTAGCACAATATTCATGAAGGATCGTCTGCACACCGCGGAATTTTATAAAATCATTTGTACCTGGAGTTACATCTGCAGTAGCAATTTTAAACTGATCGTAAAACGATGCATATACGGTGGAATCAGGCGCATCCGGATAAAAACGATCAAGATGTTGAATGTTATCACCCACTTTTGTACATTGAAAAAGTGAGGCTGTAATTAGCAAGACTCCCAGGAACAGCGTAATCGCTTTTATTATTGAAACTTTTTTCATAAAAGTCTGGTTTTGTATAAAAATTTTATTTCTAAAAGAACTCTCAATTATTTAATTGCGAAATCAAAGGTATCAGCGACCATATGACGCTTTCATGACAAGCTCATTTCACAAACATGACTTTTCTCAGGTTTATGCCTAATACTGCTCATACGGATAAAATTCCACGAGTGTTGTCTTAATTAAAATGCGAGCAATCGGAAGCAATCACGAAGTTTTCAAAAAGAAGACCTGATAGAAGAACGAGTGTTACGGTTTTCATGAACTAATCTCTTACCAAAAATAGATAAAAAGAATCGGGGAGCATGAATTTTTTATGAAAATCAAATTACTATATATATGTATAACATACACTCACCTCAATAATATTAGTCTACCACTAATTGAAATTACCTGTTTATCCCAAAAAAATCACTGAAAGCGTTTGATAAACATCATTATTTAAAGTGATTAAAATCACATTACCCTTATCACTCTATCATCCCTGCCTATTTGTGTCCTTTTTATTTTAGCATTGTTATTTTTCCTGCATTTTGATATAGAATAGAAATGCTACATTTAGAAAAAGCAATACAATGGACAACAATAAAAACGAAATCAACAAATCCCGCAGGTCTTTCTTTTCAGGTTTCCTGAATTTAAAAAAAGAAAAAGTAAAAATGCTTACCGCAGATGGAAAGCTGGTAGAAGTTGATAAAGCAGTTTTTGATGCTGCAAACAAGCAAAAAGTAAATAATAAAGAAATATTGCAATGGATGTCCAATCCATCCAAGAATGAAAATGAAATTTAAACCAACATTAATATTGCACAATGAAACAGGAAGAAATAAATGACAGATCACGCCGCGACTTTTTAAAGACTGCTGCTGTAGCAACGGTAGCGGCTACAGCATGTGGTAGTCTTGCTTGCTCATGCGGAAGTAAAAAACATGAACAGGCAGCAACTACAGGTGAAAAAGTAAAACTATTATCACCCGATGGGCAGATGATAGAAGTGGATTCTTCACAATTGCAGCATCACCATCATGCGGCAATGGTGACAAGAGCCGAAGCAAGAAACGGCATCCCAGGAAGAAAATTTGTAATGGTAATTGATCTTGCCCG
>Ga0207701_10002680_pt1 | contig 18405 bp, 16 predicted proteins | sample KBSSwiSSwithPhiX_FD_184294 | JGI IMG/M metagenome (GOLD analysis project Ga0207701, IMG submission 184294) | Switchgrass rhizosphere bulk soil microbial communities from Kellogg Biological Station, Michigan, USA, with PhiX - S5 (SPAdes) (version 2) | ecosystem: Environmental > Terrestrial >... | reverse complement strand
AAACTCTGCCAGAGTTTCTTTTTCACCAGGCGAATCGCTGTAAAAAATTCTCTGACCAGTTATTGCGTGTATCTTTATCGGATGCATTGTCTGTCGACATATGCATACACCAGAAAAACACGTCGCAATATCTGATTGATTTGTCGGAGATGCGTCGTGGTTTTGCTGGCCAGAATTCATGGCATATCGGTTGCTCCCTTCGTAGCCTCGTTCTGTAGCTCATTCCAAAACATTTGTTTCGGCTTGCGATCAATCAACGTTCGCTTGGTTTATTCGAATAGCGAGCAACGACGGAAATGGCTCGAGCCTTATTCATAAATAACAATGCGTCATCCTGCAGAACTCGATACTGCGATGCATTAGGGACATTCCTGATGCGAGTAAAACTTTTCGAAAGTTTGGCGGAAATTTCATCGAATACTCCCTTGAATACACTTTCCTGCGCACCAGAAGTTATTTTTGTTCGTTTTATTCTTGGTTCTGAGGTCGAAGAATTAATCAGAAGCTGCCAAACGCGCTGGAACGACGCGGCAATAATCGTGATCATCTGCGGGGCGGATGATAGTAGCGCCAAAGTGGTACCGTCCTTGCTCGAAGACGCCGACGATTTTCTATTTTGTTCGGCCATAGAGCGCGAGTTACTGCTCCGAACCGAACGGATACTGCTTTGCAGAAAACATCAGGTATTTCGTCCAATTGCGCCATCAAATACCTCAGCCAATCTGCCTTTGGTCGGTCAGAGTCCAAAATTTTTGGCTGTGATCAAGAAAGCCGTGAATCTGGCGCGCACTGACGCCACCGTCTTGATTTCAGGCGAGACCGGTAGCGGGAAGGAGTTGGTGGCGCGAGCGATTCACTATCAGGGAGCCAGGCGCTCCAAGCCCTTCATTCCGGTCAATTGCGGCGCCCTTCCGGATCATCTCTTCGAGAACGAGCTTTTCGGCCATCAGAAGGGCGCGTTCACCGACGCTTCATCGACGGAACGAGGTTTAATCGCGGAGTCCGAGGGAGGGACTCTCTTTCTCGACGAAATCGACGCGCTAAGCCCCTCGGCCCAGGTCAAACTATTGCGGTTTTTACAAAACGGCGAATACCGTCCGTTGGGATCATCACGCTCGGCGACGGCCGACGTCCGCATTATTGCCGCGAGCAATTGTGATCTCAATGATAAGATCGAGCGCAAGCATTTTCGTCGTGATTTATTTTATCGCTTGAATGTTCTCTCGATCACTCTGCCGCCTCTTAGAGAACGGGACGGGGATGTGCTCTATCTGGCGGAACACTTTCTCGACGTGTATGGAAATCAGAAAGGAGCTCAGCGGCAGCGTTTGTCGGAAGTCGCGCGGCAAAAGTTGTCGAACTACTCATGGCCCGGCAATGTTCGGGAGCTTCAAACCGTCATCCAACGCGCGGTTCTTTTGAGTCGATCCGGGATGCTGCACGCAGCGGATATCGAGCTTCCCGAAGGAAAGTCAAAAGAAATTCTACGAAATGAGTCACTAGGCCGAGCAAAATCTTTTATCATCGGTGAATTTGAAAAATCCTACATTAGCCGTCTGCTCGCAGAGCATCAGGGAAATATCTCGCAAGCGGCCAAAGCCGCCGGCAAAGACCGGCGTACTTTACAGCGGCTGCTGCGAAAATATGCACTCGATCGCGAGTCATTCAAATCTAATTGACCCGCGGTAAAAAAGCCGCATCTGCGACGTGGCCGCCGCATCACTTAAATCATTCAACGGATAACTGTTTCTAATCCTGCGCCCGGCTCACCTGCGGCAAGTTTGTCGCACTGCGCCATCTTTACTCAAACAAAAGTTTACTTGTTGCAAAGGAATAACCGATGAAGCGCGGTGGCGTCCAATTTGCTGAATACCAAGCGGTGAAGCAAGCGTTGGGTGAACCGACGGCCATTGAGAAACTGAGCACCGAGCAAAAAAATATAATACGAAAGATTTTGGCGTACTGCCTCGCACATCCCGACGCGAAGGACACGGCCGCCGGTATTCTCAAATGGTGGTTCCCAAGGAGCGCAAATTCATGGCGCCCTGATGAAGTCGGCGACGCGCTGGAGTGGATGACAGCGCAGGAATGGCTTACCAGCCGCGCGGTGGTCAATACAGCACAACTCTACGGGTTGAACAAAGAAAAAATCACTGAAATCGAAGCCTTTCTGATCAATTCGCCGCCGAAGACCGAATAATTTCAACAAAGTTACCGGAACCAAGGAGGATAGGCGATGCCAGCGGCACTGAGTTATCCGGGTGTTTACATCGAAGAAATACCCAGCGGCGTGCGCACGATTACCGGAGTGGCGACCTCCATCGCCGCCTTCATCGGCTGGGCGGCGCGCGGTCCGACGGACAAGGCGCAGCTTGTTCTGAGCTTTCAAGATTATGTGCGAAATTACGGCGGACTCGACGCGCGCACCTACCTCGGCTACGCCGTCAACCAGTTCTTCGCGAATGGCGGAAACACGGCTTACGTCGTGCGTCTTGCGGCGAACGACGCCAAAGCGGCGGATGTGACGGTCGACGGAAAACTTAAGCTTACGGCCAAAAGCCCGGGGGCATGGGCCAAGGATTACGCGATCGCCACCAAACAGCGAAGCGATGACAACACGCGATTTAGCCTCAGCGTATTGCTGGTGCAAGACAGCACCGAAACGGTCGTCGAGCTGTTTCCGAATCTCTCGATGACTATCGGCGATCCCCGTTTCGTCGCTACGGTTTTAGCAAACGAGTCGCAGTATGTCAGCGCAAGCATTGTCGGCGGTGCCACGACTCCCCCGGCGGATACAAGTTCGCCGGCGCCGAAACTCGGGAGTGGCGGCGGTACGGTGGGAGCGGACGGCACCGTGCTCAATCCCAATGACGCCTCGAATGCAAACCCTGACTTTGACAGCGCTCTGATGCCGTCCACCAAAGACAGCGGCGTGTTCTATCTCGATCGCGTGGATCTCTTCAACTTGCTGGTGGTGCCGGGAGAAACAAATCCGACCACGCTGCAAAATCTACAGAAATACTGCCGCGATCACCGTGCGCTTTTGATCGTCGATGCGGCGGCGAACGATACCTTGACGACGCTGCAGAACGGTCCCGACGGCGCGCTCACCGGCGCTGACTCGATCAATGCCGCGTTTTATTTCCCCTGGGTTAATTCTCCGGACCCGTTGCAAGAAAATCGTCCGCGACTGCTTCCGCCGAGTGGCTTTGTCGTGGGCGCTTACGCGCGCACCGACGCCGCGCGCGGTGTCTGGAAAGCGCCGGCCGGCACTGACGTGAGTCTCACCGGTGTTTCATCCATCGGTGTTAACTTAACCGATGGCGAAAACGGCATCCTCAATCCTAAGGCCGTCAACTGCATCCGCAATTTCCCAGTGTACGGGAGTGTCATATGGGGCGCGCGCACGTTGCAGGGCAATGACGAACGTGGCTCGGAATGGAAATACGTGCCGGTTCGGCGCATGGCGCTATTTATCGAAGAATCGCTGTATCGCGGCACGAAATGGGTGGTCTTCGAGCCCAATGACGAGCCACTATGGGCGCAGATTCGGCTCAACATCGGCGCCTTCATGCAAAATCTTTTTCGCCAAAGCGCATTTCAAGGAAAAACTCCACAGGAAGCCTATTTCGTCAAGTGCGATCGTGAAACCACCACGCAGGACGACATCAATCGTGGCGTAGTCAACATCATCGTTGGCTTTGCGCCCCTCAAACCCGCCGAGTTCGTGGTCATCAAGATTCAGCAGATCGCCGGCCAAATCGAAACTTAAAAGGAGACACTCATGGCTCAATTCAGTGTCAACGCGCAACGGTTCGATCCTTATATGCCGTTCAATTTTCGCGTGAAGTGGGACGGAAGATATGTGGCCGGCGTAAGCAAGGTCAGCATGCTCAAGCGCACCACGGAGGTGGTCAAGCATCGCGAAGGCGGCGATCCTTCGAGCAGCCGCAAGTCTCCCGGGCGAACCGAATATGAACCGATCACGCTCGAGCGCGGCGTTACTCACGACACTGAATTTGAAAAATGGGCGAACAAGGTTTGGAACTTCGGCGCCGGGCTCGGGGCTGAAGTTTCGCTCAAGGATTTTCGCAAGGACATCATCATAGAAATGTACAACGAAGCCGGTCAACTGGTGATCGCCTACAAGGTGTTTCGCTGTTGGGTATCGGAATACCAGGCACTTCCCGACCTCGATGCCAACGCCAATGCTGTGGCGATCCAGCACATCAAGCTCGAGAACGAGGGCTGGATTCGCGACACCGAAGTGCAGGAGCCCGTTGAGCCAAGCTTTACGGTTCCAGGATAAACGATGCACTTGCCCGATGCTCACGAGTTAATCTCAGCGTGGGAGCGGGGCGCGACGCAGCATTGGATCGATCGCGCGCTGACCTTGCTCGCCCTCGCCTATCCCGAGATGACCTTTGCGCAACTCGCGGCCCTGTCGATCGGTCAGCGTGACGCTCGACTGTTTGCCCTTCGTGACCGACTGTTCGGCGCGACGATCAACTCTTTCACGATTTGTCCGCAATGCGATACGCGGCTCGATTTCACAACCCATCTCGGCGAGTTGATCGCAGACTCGGTCAGCGAAGCTCAGCGCCAATGCGACGAGATCACTTCCCAACATCTGCATGTGAAATTCCGTTTGCCCGATAGCCGGGATTTAGCCGCGGCGGCGAAGTGTGCAGATGTGTCGGCGGCACAAAAAGTCTTGCTGGAACGCTGCATCCTGGAAGCGGTGCGCGACGGGACTGCGGTTCCAGTGAGCGATTGGTCGGCGGGCGCCATCGATGCTCTTGCAGCCGAGATCGGCAAAGCCGAGAGCTGCGCGGATATTACTCTGATCGTCGCGTGTAGCGCATGCGGACACCACTGGCCGTTACAATTCGACATCGTTGCGTTTCTCTGGGCCGAAATCGCCTGGCTCGCGAAGCGCTATTTGCGCGAGGTGCACACGCTTGCCTGGGCCTACGGCTGGCGCGAAGCGGACATCCTGGCGATGAGTCCGGCGCGACGGCGATTCTATATCGAGCTCGTGGGCTGATGGCGGATTTCTTTTCGCGACTGGCGGAGCGTGCGTTGGGAATCGGAGCGTCAGCCCAACCGAAGCTTCCATCGATGTTTGGGCCGGCATCACACATGGAAGTGACGACAGAAGTCACCGCGGAACCGGCAAATGCACGGACTGATCGGGTGACTCTAGTCGATGGTTTTCCAGCAATAAATAAGCAACAACTCTCAAATTCACAGCCACCCGCGCCGCTACTCCCCGTTTTGAATCATCCTATGGTTTCAACGGAGAGCTTCCGAGCACCACGAAATTATTCCATGCCTGAAAGGCTGTCCGAGTCGGATGCTGCGCTCGAACTCGAGTCGCAACCGTTCGTGGACACCGGCGCGCCCGCGCAATCCGCCACCAAACAGGCGCGTCCGAAGCCGCTCGAGGAATTCGGCAAGTCTATTACGCCCGCGACGGTTCCGGATCATGGCTCTCTCATGGCGACGCGCGCTGACAAGATCTCACCAACCGTTCAAGTCTCCATCGGCAGAGTCGAGGTGCGCGCTTTCACGCCGAATGCTGCGGTCGCGCGCGCGATCGCAGAGCGAAGACGGCCACCGCTGCTTTCCCTGGAAGAGTATTTGCGACAGCGCAACGAGGGGCGGCGGTGAGCAATTACCTCGCGGTCGCCACGGTCACCGGGACCTTGCAGCATGTGCTGTCGAACGCGGCCGCCGTGGTGCCCGGCGCGAAAGTCAGCACGATGCGTCCCGACGGCGGAGCTTCCGCGGCAAAGGATCCGGCGATCAACATTTTTCTCTATCAGGTGACGCCCAATGCTGCATACCGCAATTGCGATTTGCCGAGGCGCCGGGCCAACGGACAATTGGTGCAGCGCCCGCAAGCCGCGCTGATCTTGCATTACCTGCTGAGCTTTTATGGCGATGAAACAATTCTCGAGCCGCAGCGATTACTCGGTGCGGCGGTGCGCCAACTGCACGCGCAGCCGTTGTTGACGCATCAAGACATCGTACAAACCCTTGCGAATCCGCCGTACGACACCGTGCTGGCGACTTCGAATCTCGCCGACCAGGTCGATTTGGTACGCTTCACGCCACTCGGCTTGTCACTCGAAGAACTGTCCAAGTTATGGTCGATTTTTTTTCAGTCTCCATACGTGCTTTCGCTTGCCTATCAGGGGAGCGCCGTTCTGATCGAAACCGACGACAGCGCGCAGGAGGCGCTGCCGGTGCAGGAACGTCAGTTGTACGTAATGCCGTTTCGCCAGCCGGAGATCGACAAAGTCGTATCAACCGCTGGGGAACTCGCGCCGATTTTTGCAAGCAGCACATTGGCGATAGACGGCAAACAACTACAAGGCGACATAACGCTGGTCCTGCTGGGCGGGCTCGAGCGGGTGCCAATTACCGTAAGTGAAAGCCAAATGACGCTTGCGGTTCCCGCCGATCTGCGCGCCGGCACGCACGGCCTACAGGTCATCCATAAACTCTTGATGGGGATTCCGGCCCCGGGAACGCCGCATCGCGGTTTCGCATCCAACGTCGGAACATTCGTGTTACATCCGCAAATCGTTCTGCCGATCGGCAAAACTACCGTGCCCGATCCTCAGGGTGGTGCGCCGCTCCCGGCTCTGCAGATCAACCTTGACGTAACGCTGGGTAAAAGTCAGCGCGTCGCGCTGCTGCTCAATTCGACGGCGGCCGTTAATTCTACGGCACTGAGCTTTTCGGCGCCGCCACGCAGCGCGGACTCGACCTCGGTCGCGATCGCGATTCCCGGCGCCGGGGCGGGACAATATTTCGTTCGGATGCAAATAGACGGCGCCGAAAGCCCGCTGGATCTCGATCCCTCGAGCGTTAATTTCGGTCCAACGGTGAACTTGCCATGAGCTCCGAGGGATTCATGTCCTGGCATGAGGCCAATCAGGCTTATCTCATGCGTGAGCTCGGAGCTGTCCGCGAAGCTTTGGAGCGCTACACGGGAAGAGCCGATCCGGTTGACGACAGACGTGCAGCAGAGGCGGCGATGGGGAGCAACCTAGAAATCGATCCGCCGCCGGCACTCGAACAACTCTGCCATAGCTTCGAGTTATCGTGCTTCGAAAGAAATATTCTTCTATTGTGCGCCGGCGTGGAGTTGGACGCCGGTTTCGCTCGGCTCGTGGCCGCGGCGCAGAATGATTCACACCGTACGTTCCCGACTTTCGGTTTGGCTCTGGCGGCGCTCCCCGAACCGCACTGGAGCGCACTATCACCGGCGGCGCCGCTGCGCCGCTGGCGTCTGATCGAGATGAATGCGGGAGAAAGCTTGAGCGCGGGCCGGGTTCGCATCGATGAGCGGGTGCTCAATTACCTTGCCGGCGTACCGCACTTGGACGAGCGGCTGAGCGGGCTTGTCGAGCGGGTTGCCGTTCCCGCCGAATTGCCGCCATCGTACGAGGCTCAGGTGCAGACGATCATACGCGTCTGGTCTTCTTCGAACGGGGCGATGCTGCCGGCCATCCGACTTTGCGGCGAAGCGGCGGAAAGCAAACGCGATATCGCTGCCGCCGCTTGCGGACATCTCGGTCTCGGCCTGCGGGCAATGGCGCTCCACGCACTGCCAACCCATCCCACGGAGCTCGACGCGTTCATAAAACTCTGGCAGCGCGAAGCGATCTTGAGCCATTGCGGCTTGCTCCTGGAGTGCGGCGATGCCGATCCTATCGACGATTTGCGCCACAGCGCGGTCACACGATTGGCTGACGAAATCGGCGGCGTCTTGGTTCTGAGCGGCCGCGCTCGGCGCTCTCTGCTCCGGCGCGCGACCGTGACCGTCGAGGTTACCAAGCCCAGCGCTCAGGAGCAGCGCGCGATGTGGAAGAGTTTTCTCGGCGAAACAGCGGTGGGTCTCAACGGCGGCGTGGAACGCCTCGGCGCGCAATTCGATCTGGAGGCGCGTGTGATTCGAAGCGCTTGCGCGGAAGCCGTGGGGCGCGAGCAAGATCCCGCTATTCTGGAAAATTTGCTGTGGGAGAGCTGTCGAGTTCAAGCACGATCCCGGCTCGACGATCTGGCTCAAAGGATCGTGGCGAATGCGACCTGGGATGACTTGATCTTACCCGAGACGCAAAAGCAGGTGCTGCGCGAAATCGCGATTCACGTCCGCCAGCGCAGCAAGGTGTATGAGCAGTGGGGTTTCGCCGTGGCGAGTTCGCGCGGCCTGGGTATCAGCGCGTTGTTTTACGGGCCAAGCGGCACCGGCAAGACGATGGCCGGTGAAGTCCTGGCCAACGAGCTCCGACTCGACCTTTATCGCATCGATCTCAGTCAGGTCGTCAACAAATACATTGGCGAGACCGAAAAAAATCTCCGGCGGGTTTTCGATGCCGCCGAAGGTGGCACGGCGATTCTGCTTTTCGACGAAGCCGATGCATTGTTCGGCAAGCGCAGCGAGGTCAAAGACAGCCACGATCGTTACGCCAATGTGGAAATCAGCTATCTGCTACAAAGGATGGAAGCCTATCGCGGCTTAGCGATTTTGACCAGCAATATGAAAGGGGCGATGGACGCGGCATTTCAGCGACGGATTCGCTTTATGGTGCAGTTTCCGTTTCCCGACGCCGGACAGCGCATCGAGATCTGGCGACGCGTTTTTCCGCCGGAGGCACCGACCGACTGTTTGGATTTCGCGCAACTCGCGCGCCTGGCCGTGGCCGGCGGCAATATTCGGAACATTGCTCTGAGCGGGGCGTTTCTCGCCGCCGAGGCGGGAGAGCCGGTGCGGATGCATCATCTGCTCCACGCCGCCAAGCACGAATGCCAGAAGCTCGAACGACCGCTCAACGAAATTGAGATTGGCGGGTGGCGATGAATCAACGCGAGCGGATGCGGCAGCGGTCCGGCGCATCGTCGAGATGGACAGGCAGCCTAGCGGCTTCGGCCCGCGAACATGCACATTCTTCGATCGAATTGCGGATCGACCGGCTCGTACTGAACGGCGGGGAGTTCGCCGGGCACGAGCGAATTGCCGAAACTCTAAAAGGCGAGTTGGCAAACCTGCTCACCGAAGAAGGGTTGTCGAACAACGCCGCCGCCACGGTGCGTGAAAAAATCGATGCCGGCACGGTCACGCTTCGCCGCGGCATGCGCATGGAAGATCTCGGCCGTGAAATCGCGCGATCGATTTACGGTGGACTGAAGCTTGTCGGTCGCGCCGGGCGAGGCAGTTCTTAAATTAGCATGGAAACGCAACAGAAGAGTGCGGCTAAAGTTCCGAACCAGACAGCGACGATGCGCCCTTTCGTATTCACAAACCTATTGCAGCGCAAGTGCGCCTGCGGCGGCTCGCCAGGACTAGGTGGCGAGTGCGCGGAGTGCACTCATCAGAAGAGACTGGGGCTGCAGACCAAGCTCAAGGCGGACGAACCGGGTGATCTCTACGAACGGGAAGCTGATCGGATCGCCGATAAAGTCATGGCCGCGTCGGCCCAGGCGGCTGTGAGCGGGTCGCCGTTGCGGGTCCAGCGCGTCTCAGAAAATTCTAGCGCGCCGAGAGGCGAGGTTCCCGCCGCCGTGGAGCAAGTTCTTGCGAGTGCCGGCAGACCGTTGGAACCCGCATTACTGCAAGAGATGGAGCAGCGCTTTGGTCATGATTTTTCGCGCGTCCGCGTGCATACGGATGCGGCCGCAGAACAGTCGGCGCGCGCCGTAAGTGCCCGCGCCTACACCGTCGGCGCCGACATCGTTTTTGGCCGCGGACACTATGCTCCGGGGGCTATGGAAGGGAAAAAACTTCTAGCTCATGAATTGACGCACGTTTTACAGCAGGCAGGTGGACATGAATTTTCTTTGGGTTTGAGGCCTAGCGCACGCGAGGCATCTTCTGATCAGAAAGCTCTCAACGTGGAGACTGAATCCGGCGAGCAGATGGTGAGCCGGACGGCCACTGCTTCGATCAAGGCGCTACAACGTAACTGGGAAGACGATTTAACGGATCAAATCGTCCGTGACCTAAAAGAATACGTAGCCAAGACCCCATCGCCTTACAAGCATGTGATTGAAGTAATCCGTTTTTCCGAGGCCAAGGAACTCGACGACAATGTTGCGGCCGCGTTTACAGAATTACAGTCTTTGGCCGAACTTGAAAAATTTGCCGCCGCTCAGGAAGGCCGGCAAATGCTGGATGTTCTCTACAACGCCATGACGACCGGAAAAGTCTCGTCCTTCGAAAGGCTGCAGTCGGAACGAATTCTCTTTGCCAAATGGAAGTGGGTACCAACCGAAGTCTATAAGATCGCCGAGCTGCGTGATCCGGCAGCGCTTGTTCCTGGCGAAGCAGCGGTAGACCTGAAGGCAAGTGAAATCGCCCAAAAGCTTAATGCTGATGTCGCGAAGAATCTTTATCGAGACGTTATCAAAAAGATGCATGAACTGGATGACTACATCGAGGATAACGTCGCATCCCATTTACTGGTCCTACAGTCGCCTGCCAAGCTCGAAAAATTCGCCGCCAGCAGCGAAGGGCGGGCTATGTTGGATGTCATGTACCAGGCCTTGATCACGGGCGACGTCACGGACTTCGAAAGGCTGCAAGCGGAGCGGATTCTCGAGGCCAAGGCGAAACGAATACCTTCAGCGCCACCCGAGCAATACCTGGCGCAGCTTGAGCAAGAGAAGCAATATATTCTTCCGCTGCGGATGCAAAAAACGTTCAGATCCGACTATGCGATTTTTAAAGCGAAGCTACAGCCCAATGGCAAAGTAAAAGTGAGTTATGAGGACGAGATTCATTTCTGGGATTCCGACATGTTCAAGGAGGATCGAAAGAATCTTCGTCCGGAACGGGTTTGGAAGAATGGCGTTGAGCTAAGTCCTGATGAGCTGGTTTGGCTAAAAATATACGATCAAGGCAAAAAACTGGTGCCGATGCCGGCGCTCGCGTTGATCGACTATGCCAATCAAGCCAAGCGTCAATCAGTGAGCGTCGGAGCAACAGCCTTCGAAATGGGGTTGTTTCTTGGTTTTGGCGGCTTGGGCGCATTTTCGGGTGCCGGGGTGAGAACACTTGCCGCCGAAGTCGTGGCGGGGCGAGCGTCAGTAACGGCTTTAAGAGTTGCCAAAGGGCTGCTCTGGGCTGACCGCATCGCGATGGCTCTTCCGATTGTCTCGACGGTGATCAACGAAAATCGCGAATGGCTCTTGGACAAGTTTCCCAATGTGGCGCCGGTTTTGTTGGGCGTCCTGGATCAGGCCAACAGAATCACAGAATACTACGGATGGGCGCGGATGGGCGTCGAGGGCGGCCGGTATCTGAAATCCAAGCTCGCACCGGTTGTTAGTGAATGGCGCGCCGAAAGAGCCGCTCTGAAGGAACAGCTAGGTCCAGAGCAAGCGAGAGTCGCAAACGAGATCGACAATGGCGTCGAGTTGGTTCTGAACGAGGCTAATAAGGCGGAGACAGAGGCCGGCTTGGCCGCGGTCAAGTATGTCAAAGAGCATCCCGAAGCTGTTAAAGCGGGAAAACCTGGGGAGCGCCGCGCAAAGGTGGGCAACCACGAGCTAGTCGAGGTGAAGGATCCGAAAACGGGGGCCGTTCATTGTGAGTATCAGTCCGACGGACACAATGAGGTTCCTTGCGATTGGGTTCCGGAAAAAACACAAGTCACTCCTATGCATTTTGAAGAACAGCTTCCCAGAGACGAATTGACGAACAGGGCGAGAGAGATTGCAACGGCGCACCCGATCATTGAACGACTGCGGCAAGTAAGGGCATCAAATTCAGTCAGTATGCAGGAAATAGATAAAGTTCTTACACAGTTCACGAACGAATCGAACATCCCCGTTAGGCGTGTGCCCGACGGCGCACGTAAAAAGGCGCAAAACCCCGGAGGTTTCGAATTGGTCAATGGAAAGTGGGAGCTGCATTTTGAAGAACGGCTGTATAGAGATCCAAATGAGCTGTTCGAAGAGCTGACTCATGAAATCAATGCCTGGGCATCCGGTCACCTGACAGGCGGTATCGCGTTTTTGGCAGGCGGTGAAGGTCCCCTTTGGGAAGCTATGACGCACGTGGGGAGAACTTTGGATCATTGGGTTGCGACTGGAACGTGGGAGTAAACGGATCGATGAGTGGCGTTCAACACGCAGAAAAATTTTTTCGCCCAGATTTGCGGCACCCACCGGTTCATCCCCCAATGTTGCAACGCAAATGCGCGTGCGGCGGATCGAGCGGGTTCACCGGAAATTGTCCCGAGTGCGAACAGCACAAGCTTACAGGCAACCCGCTGCAAACCCGATTGCGCGTGAGCGAGCCAGGCGACGCTTACGAGCAGGAGGCGGATAGAATTGCAGCGGCGGCGACGACAAACGATGATTTCACTCGCGATGATTTACGGTCCGGTGCAGTGCGGCAAACACGCCTCGCGGCTGGTACGGCGGCATTCTCAGGCCTTCAACGCCAGGCGACGCCAAGCGAAAAAGCCGCATCGGAAAGTGACAAGGGTAGCGATACCGGACCGAGCGAAGAGGAGAGTCGTTGCCCGAGCTGGCGCGCCGATCCGGAGAGCATCAGCAAACGGGCCGCGGAAAATTACGTACAGAACGACATGACGCCACCTTCACAAGCGAAGGTAGAACGTATCGACTGCGAGCCGCCGAACTCGTTGGGCAACTACGGCTGTTACGTGCATTTCAGCGATGGTCTTGTGATTCGTGTGATTGTCCGCGCGAAGGACGTCGTTGTTGGCACGGGCCCGGGGCCTTTCACGACCCTGACGCCGCCACCGGCAACGCCGCTCTGCTTCTACGATTACGACTGTCCGGAAGGGCAGCTCGTCCTGACCAAACGCGAATGCAAGAGCGCAAAGCCGGCAGCCGGGCCGCCTATGGTCGCACAGCGGCATGCCGCTCCAGGCGCAACGCGTGCGATGAACGCGGCGCCGATTGTCGGCGAGGTATTATCCTCCGCGGGCCAGCCGCTCGACGGGGCGACACGCGAATTTTTCTCGGCCCGGTTGGGTCATGATTTCTCCAATGTGCGCGTGCATGTCGATGACAGAGCCGCGGAATCGGCGCGCTCCATCAATGCGCTGGCTTACACGGTGGGCTCCCATGTGGTCTTCGATACCGGCCAATACGCGCCGGGCACTCGCGCCGGACAACGGCTCTTGGCCCACGAATTGACGCATGTTGTGCAGCAGGGCGGCAGCGCGCCACTGGCATCCCAAACAAAAAGCTGCGGTACTCCTGCGGCTCCTTCCGTGACCACCGGCCCGATCCAGCGTCAACCCAAGTCCGAAGAGCCGAGCTTTCGCGATCTGCCGATCTTGCTCGGCAAGCTCGAACTCGATGTGGGCAAAAATCTTCAAGATTACGGCCATCATTTGTATCAAGCCGCAACTCTTCATTCCGATGAGCCGGAAGCGCTACAAAATGCCCTTACCCGTTATGCGCTCGGTGCCAACGTGCTGAAGACCTCCTTCCGCTTTGCCGGTTTCAAACCGGAAACAGCGGACAAGCTCGCGCTCGGCACCGGAATTCTTTTCAAAAGCCTGACCTTCATCCGACAGGGCGAGCTCGCGCTGGATTTTCAGGTTGATATCGGCCGAGGGCTGAAGTTCGAAACCAATCTCAACCTGAATATGAATCCAAGAGATCTCACTGAGGTGCGTAAGGCCGGCGTGAACTTCGGGCTCGTACGTCGATTTTAATGAGTATCAATCGTGAGTAGTTTTCCCAACTCCCCGCGCGTGCTCAAGGGCGGCATCGTGTTGATTGATGCGGATACGTCGGCGGTGCAACGCATTGTCATTCTCCAGTACAACCCCGACACTTTGACCCGCACCTTGCAGCCGCAGACGGTAAAGGAAAGCGGCGATCGTTCGGAAGCGATGCGGCTTACCGGTCCGCCGGTGGAGACGATCAAGCTCGACGCCGAAATCGACGCCACGGATCAACTGGAATTTCCTGACCAAAACCGGGCCGCCGTGGAATTCGGCATTCAGCCGCAGCTGGCCGCGCTGGAGACCATCGTGTATCCGGCGAGCAGCCAACTCCTATCGAACAATGCAATGGCACAGGCGGGCATGCTGGAAATCCTGCCGATGATGTCGGCGCTGCCGCTGTTCATCTGGAGCAAGAGCCGAATCGTACCCGTGCGGCTTACCGACTTCAGCATCACCGAAGAGGCGTTCGATCCGGCGCTCAACCCGATTCGCGCCAAAGTCAGCTTGGGCATGCGCGTGCTGAGCGTCACGGATCTCGGCTTCGACAACAAAGGCGGCAGCTTGTTCATGGCTTATCAGCAGCAGAAGGAGCAGCTCGCGGCCAAGAGTCTTGGAGGCACGATCAATCTTCTGGGCATTCGAGGCATACCATGACCGATCCGATGCAAGCATTGCAGGCCATGCTGCAAGCGGGCGGCGCCGATGCGGCGGAGTTTCCACCGAACAGCCGTTACCAGGGAATCGGCACCGCAAAGCGAACCAGCGCCGACGGGCGGATCATCGTGTTCGTTAAACGCCGATTCGTGCCCGGGCCGGGTCAGTTTGCATTGATCCAGGAGCACCCGGTGGTTCAAGGCGATCGATTGGATAACATCGCTGCAAAGTATCTGGGGGATCCGGAGCAGTTCTGGCGGCTGTGCGATGCCAACGGAGCAATTCGCCCGGATGAGTTGACCGAAACAATCGGCGGTAAAGTGCGTATCACGTTGCCGCAGGGAATTTCCGGGCCGGCGAATGCTTAAAGGAATTACGCTGCAGCTCTATATCGGCCCGCTGGTGCCTATCCCGGCGCCCAAGATCGTGATGGATGCATTGACTGAAATTTCGGTGACCGTGAACGATGTCGGCCGAAGCGGGTTTCAGCTCTCCTTCACCTTGAGCGATACATCGCCGCTGCACACATTGTTTCTGCTCAGTGGAAGCGGCCCGATCAATATTCTTCGGGTGATTATCGTCGTGATCGTCAGCGGCACGCCTTGCGTGATTATGGACGGCGTGGTGACGAATCACCAGCTCGCGCCGGGAAGCGATGCCAGTCATTCGACGTTATCGATCACCGGCGAAGATCTGACCGTACTGATGGACAAGATCGATTTCAGCGGCTTTCCATTTCCGGCAACGCCCGCCGAGGGCCGTGTTGCGCTGCTGCTTCTGAAATACGGGTTTCTCGGCCTGGTGCCCCTGATCGTTCCCAGCGTGCTGATCGATGTGCCGATCCCGACGACACGGATTCCGGCGCAGAAGGGCACCGACCTCGCTTACATCAACGATCTGGCGTCCAAAGTCGGCTATGTTTTTTACCTCGATCCCGGACCGGCGCCGGGGACGAACGTCGCCTATTGGGGGCCGCAGATCAAAGTCGGCGCGCCGCAACCCGCGCTCAACATTAATATGGATACGGTCACCAATGTCGAATCCTTGAGCTTTACCTTCGACAACAACATGAACGCGATCCCGACGGTCTTTTACTATGAAGAGTTATCGAAGGCCGTGATCGCGATACCAATTCCGCCGATCACGCCGCTCAATCCGCCGCTCGGGCTGGTTCCGCCGTTTCCCACCAAATTGCAGCCGGTAAGCGACGATTTGTCGAAGCGCGCGCTGCCACAGTCGGTGATGATCGGCTTGGCGAAAGCGGCGCAGTGGGCCGAAGCCGTGAGCGCCAAGGGCGAGCTCGATGTGCTGCGCTACGGCAGCGTGCTGAAGCCGCGCCGGCTTGTCGGCGTACGCGGCGCGGGAGCGGCATACGACGGGCTCTATTATGTGAAGAGCGTGACGCACAAGATCAAGTCCGGTGAGTACAAGCAGAGCTTTGAGCTCAGCCGCAATGGGCTCATTTCCACCGTGCCGCAGGTGGCCGCGTGAGCGACGAAAAGACTATTCGCCACTACGGGAAATTTCGCGGCACGGTGATCAATAACGTCGATCCCGAGCAGCGTGGCCGGATTCAAGCGATCGTCCCTGACGTGCAGGGGCTTACGCCGACCACGTGGGCGCTGCCCTGCGTACCGATTGCCGGGAAACAAGAAGGCGTTTATATGGTTCCGCAAATCGGCGCCGGTGTGTGGATCGAATTCGAGCAGGGCGATCCCGATTATCCAATCTGGGTCGGCGGTTTTTGGGGCTCGTTCGCCGAAGTGCCTCCCGCCGCGCTGGCACCGCCGCCGATTCCGCCGGGGCAAACGATCGTAATCCAATCGACCTTGCAGAATGGGATCATTATCAGCGATGCGACGCCGGTGCCCGTGCAAGCGCCCGTGCCGGCGCCGGCGCCGCCCGGAACCGGCGGGGTCGTGCTCAGAAGTCCGAGCGGAGCGATGATCGTGGTCAACGACACCGGTATTTACATCAATAATGGCAAGGGCGCGTCGATCGAGATGATGGGGCCGAGCGTGATGATCAACAAAGTAGCGCTGGTGGTGACGTAGGATCATATCGCGAAAATTTTCGCAGGGATGAAGTATGGACGACAACTGAATCAAATCCCCCTTTTCAAAATGGGAATATTTCTCTCTTTGTGAAAGAGGAGAACGGGGAGATTTTCTTTCGGAATGTTCCGCCGAAGCGCTTAGAGACAAACCATATGCCGGGATTTTTGCTTCACGTCAACGCTAGCGTGATGTGCGCCCACGGCGGACAGGCTCAGCCGTTGATGCCGTTTCCGCGGGTGACAGTGAGCGGCAATCCGATCGCCACGATGGCGAGTCCGCATATCGTCACCGGCTGTCCGTTTGTGCCGACCGGCGGCAACGGACCTTGCGTCACCGCGCAGTGGCTTGTCGGCGCCACGCGGATTTTAGCCGGCGGCATGCCTGTCTTGCTGCAATCGAGTGTCGCCACATGCGTACCCACAGCGACGCCCCTGAATATTATTCTTACGCAAACCAGGGCGAGCGGATTATGAGCCTCGATTATCCATTTCATTTCGATACGCGCGGCCATACAGCAGAAACTTCCGAAGATGAGCATATCCGCGATTTGATCGAGCAGGTTCTCTTCACCGCGCCGGGCGAGCGGGTTAATCGGCCGACCTTCGGCTGTGGTTTACTGCAGCTCGTTTTTGCGCCCAACAGCGATGCTCTTACTGCGACCTCGCAGTTTCTCGTTCAAGGCGCGCTGCAGCAGTGGCTCGGCGATCTGATCGTCGTCGAATCGGTGCAGGTCGAAAATGAAGACTCGACGCTGCGGGTGACGATCCAATACGTGATCCGGCGCACGCAGACGCGCACCACCGCCGACTTTGTCCGCGCAGGAGTCGGCGCATGATCTATTTCTGCTGCGATCAACTGCGGCGCAATCAGCTCGTCGGTAGCGCTTTGAACGGCATCGATTATCTCGAAGTGCTCGATCACGAAATCGAGCTCACGGATCCCACCCATCGGCAGAAAAAGCTGGTGGTGCATTTCATCAACGATGTTGCTCCCAATTCCTTAAACGTGAAGAATCTTCAGATCGAAGGCGGCGAGCGCATTCGCGGCATCGTTGCGCTTAACGCGGCGCTGGATGGCGCCGATGCCAAGACGCTAAATGTCGACGTCGATCAGTACGGCGATTTTTCGATCTATACCTTGCGCCTGGTGCAAAACGCGCAGAATCCGGCGCCGCCCGACGGCATCGATCCGCCGTTCGCCGCCGTCGATTTTTCCTTCAAAGTGGATTGCCCCACGGATTTCGATTGCGAGAAGCAGTGCGACTGTCCGCCAGCAGTGCGTGAAGAGCCGGAGATCGACTATCTCGCCAAGGATTACGCGAGCTTTCGCCGGCTCATGTTCGACCGCATGTCAGCGCTGATGCCGCAATGGCAAGAACGTAATCCTGCCGACATCGGCGTTGCGCTCGTCGAGATGCTGGCTTACGCCGGCGATCATCTGAGCTATCAACAGGATGCTGTAGCGACGGAGGCTTATCTTGGCACTGCGCGGCGCCGAATTTCCGTGCGTCGTCACGCGCGCCTGGTGGACTACGCCATGCACGACGGGTGCAATGCGCGCGCCTGGGTTCAGGTGCAAGTAAACTCCGATATCCTGTTCATGGCTCAAGGAACACAACTCTTCACCCGGATTCCGGGCGAGCCAGCGGTCCTGCCCGATGATCCGGCGGTGAAAGCAAGAGCGCATGAGATTCTTGAGACCATGGCGCCCACCGCCCTTTTTCAAGCCCACAACGAGCTGAATTTTTATAGCTGGAGCGACCGGCGCTGCTGTCTTCTCAAAGGCGCAACGCACGCGACCTTGCGCGGTCATCTGCCCAATCTCAAAGCCGGCGATGTCTTGATTTTCGAAGAACTTATCAACCCGCGCAGCGGCGACCGCGCCGATGCGGATCCAGCCCGCCGTTGTGCCGTTCGGCTGACGCATGTGGCGGCACGATCGCCGAGCGGAACCGCGTTAGCAGATCC
>Ga0207701_10002676_pt1 | contig 18417 bp, 18 predicted proteins | sample KBSSwiSSwithPhiX_FD_184294 | JGI IMG/M metagenome (GOLD analysis project Ga0207701, IMG submission 184294) | Switchgrass rhizosphere bulk soil microbial communities from Kellogg Biological Station, Michigan, USA, with PhiX - S5 (SPAdes) (version 2) | ecosystem: Environmental > Terrestrial >... | reverse complement strand
TTCATGTTAATAACAGTTGGTGAAACGTTAGTATGAAACAGAAAGATTGGATGCATGAAAGTTCAAAACCATAAACTAAGAACTGTTAGTGTTCGTTGTGCTCAGTTAATTCATACTCTATCCACATGCTCTTTTAAATTTTTGGTACATCTTTTATTCAGAAAATTGTATTCACAACATTGTGGATATAACGGTAAGATCTGCATCTAGCAAGGTTATTGAGTGTTAATTACCCTTGCTTATAATGTGAATAATCATAACAACGTAATTTTGTGTAGAATCTTTTCCACGAATTCACAGCTGTAATAATAATAAACTCTTTTTTATAAATATTATATAATACTATTAATACATTAAGAGAAAAATTGATTTTAAAAATTGGATTGTGAAGTTGAATATTGCACTCCTGAAAATTTGATGAGCATGAATCCTGAAACACTTACCGTCGCAAAAAATGAAATTGAGAGAAATGGTTTTCTCGATGTAGAGCCTGATCCAACACTTGACCTGTTTGCAGAGATCGAGCGGTTGAAAAAAGAAAAGAATGCAATCCTGCTGGCGCACTACTACCAGGAACCGGATATCCAGGATGTAGCGGATTATATCGGCGATAGTCTGGGGTTAGCACAACAGGCAGAAAAAACAAATGCAGACATGATCGTTTTTGCCGGCGTGCATTTCATGGCGGAGACAGCAAAAATTCTAAATCCCACAAAAAAAGTTGTGATACCGGATCTAAAAGCTGGTTGTTCTCTCAGCGATAGCTGTCCGCCGCCATTGTTCAAAAAATTTAAAGATGAACATCCTGATCATGTTGTTGTAAGCTATATCAACTGCAGCGCCGGGATAAAAGCATTGAGTGATGTGATCTGTACTAGCAGTAATGCAAAGATCATCGTTGAAAGTTTTCCAAAAGATCAGAAAATAATTTTTGCGCCAGATAAAAACCTGGGGGCTTACATCAACAAAGTAACAGGAAGAAATATGTTGCTCTGGAATGGTGCCTGTATGGTTCATGAAATTTTTAGCCTGGAAAAAATCACCAAATTAAAAGTTCGTCATCCAAATGCAAAAGTGATCGCACATCCAGAATGTGAAGACCCTGTTTTACGTATTGCGGATTTTATTGGCAGTACAACAGGTTTGTTGAAATACACACAGAAAGACGATGCGAAAGAGTTTATTGTAGTTACTGAAACCGGCATCATTCACCAGATGCAGAAAGTAAATCCAACAAAAACATTTATTCCTGCACCTCCTGATAACAATTGCGCCTGCAATGATTGCCCTCATATGAAACGTAATACATTGGAGAAACTTTATCTCTGCATGGAATATGAAGTGCCGGAGATAACAATGGAAGAAGAATTAAGACTGGCAGCAAAAAAACCAATTGAAAGAATGCTGGATATAAGTAAGAAGGCAGGATTATAAGATCAATTTTTTTTATAAAAGTTTTTTATATGGAAGCAAACACTGAGATATACAACATTTACTTTGATAAAGAAATTAATGCTGTTGTGATGGAGTGGGATGGCTATGCAAGCAGTAAGCAATTCAAGCAGGGCACAGAGCTAATGTTGAATATGCTGATCAAGAATAATTGCTCAAAAGTACTTGCAGATATCAAGGATATGAAGATAATAGCTATGGAAGATCAGCAATGGTTAAATGAAGAATTTTTGCCAAGAGCGACAACATTTGGATTTAAAGCAATAGCCATAGTTAAACCCAATTACTATTTTAACCAGGTTGCTGTAGAAACAATTTCCTATAAAGTTGACAAAGACAAACTCACAATTAATTTTTTTGACAATATTGAGGAAGCTAAGGCATGGCTTAGTAAAGTATGATTAAATAAGAATATTACTTCACAAGTTGAGATATGACACAAACAAATATTTCCGGCATTGCGCCATTCTTCATCGTAAGGAGTGCGCCTGTAGCGCTGGCGTTTTATCGCGACCGTCTCGGATTCGACATTACCTTTCAAGGACCAAGTGAGGACGACATCTTTTTCGGTATTGTTCAACGAGGTGTGGCAATGATCATTCTAAAAGCCATTGGTGTGGATCCCGTGCCGAATTACACACGGGATATCAAACAAGGCATTGCCCGTTGGGACGCCTATCTATATGTTCCAGATCCTGATGCACTGGCGGAAGAATTCTCGTCGCGAAATGTCGAGTTTTTTAAAACAATCAAAGACAGCGAAGATGGCGATGATGGTTTGCGGGGATTTGAGGTCAAGGACGCTGACGGCTATATCTTGTTTTTCGGTCGCCCCAAATGATGAGCGTTAGTTGAAATAGGGCATCTGAACTAATAAGAATATTAACTTCAAGAGTAACGTATATTTATATTAGCGACCATTCATTAGTGATCGAGAAATTTGCAATCAGTAGTCATTACTACATTAAGATCAATCAATAAAGGACAGCTTTGTTCTTTTGCACAACAAAGCAAACATTGGTCGGAGGATAATAGAAAGCCGTCTGGGCGCAGCAAAAAAACCCCTTGAATCGACCTGGCATTGTTGAAATAAATTAACTTTAATCCCATCAATACCCACGCTCAATCATGAAGAATTTTCAATTACTTAAAGGCCTGCATTTCAACAGGGGCTTAATTCAAGATCCGGCTAGATATTTTAAGGATATTGGATGTGCTTCGTGGCTTTATTTAGTAGGCGAAGAGTTCGCAAAAATGGAAGGTGGAATGTCTTACGACCAGGTTCGGGCTGCCGCCCCCCAATCTATTAATGTAATCAGTGATCCACCCAGGGTTCTAAATCTTGATCTGGCAAAACAACATGTAGAAGCTTTGGATCTACTTCCGCGACCAACACTTATTTCTTGTCGTACCGGTCCTCGTGCATCAGCAGTTGCATATATGTATTCGGGACTAAAACTCGGTGCAGAGCCAGATGAAGTTCTTGCTATGGCTGAAAAAGACCAGGCTCCATTCATTCAATTTGAGGAATATAAAGAATGGCTACGTTCATCAATGAGATTTTTGCGCACAGAAGCCAATCAGCCTGACAGTAAATGAAATTGCAGTGCACAAACGTTTATGTAAGGTTCATCCTTACTAAAGCGCCCTACGCTTACTTGAAAAAAAGATAAAAAACATTAATATGAAATCAAAATGCTTTTTCCTTTTAGTTGTGTTTTCGTTTTCGGTCATTCTAAATGGACAAGACATAACAAAGAAACCCGACAAGACAATTTTTGTCACAGGCGGTTTTTTTGGAAGACAGTATATTCAATATTTGGCATCGCTTACCAATAAGGCCAATCCTAAAATTTGTTTTGTTCCTACCGCATCTGCAGATAATGCACAGGGTATTGCTAACTGGTATGCAACCTGTGAAGATCTGCCGGTGAAACCATATGTGTTGCGAACGTTTATTAATTCAAATCCAAATCAAAAATCATTTGAAGAAATAATTATGAGCATGGATGCGATCGTGGTGGGAGGAGGAAGCACTTTAAACATGATCGCTATTTGGAAGGCGCAGGGTATAGATACGGTCTTGAAAAAGGCATACGAAAAAGGAATCATTATGTCTGGTGGCAGTGCGGGATCTTTATGTTGGTTTATGGGAGGATCGACCGATTCGCGTCCCAAACAACTAACCATGGTTGAATGTTTAGGATTTCTAAAATATAGTCACTCGCCACATTATCATGCGGAGCCAGCAAGAAGGCCATTGTATCATAATTCAATTTTAAGCGGCAGCCTTAAATCTGGCTATGCCTGTGATGATAGGGCCGGGCTGTTGTTTATAAATGGGTCAATGAAGAAATCAGTTTCACTTGACTCAACCAATAACAACTATTTTGTATCTCTTGTTGATGGGAAAATAAAAGAAGAATTATTACCAGCAGAAATACTTAAATACTAAAAAAATAATTCGACGATTAATCTTCATCCATCTCTAATAATAAATTTATTATTAGAGCCGTCCAGCCGGTTTGATGAGAAGCGCCTAAACCCTGCCCCGTATCACCATGAAAGAATTCATAGAACAGGTGATGTTCTTTAAAATGTTCTTCTTTCCAGATGGATTGATCATCGTCATGATATTGAAATTTCCCTTCTTTATTTCTTTTAAAAATGTTTAGGATTCTTTTGGAAAGCTGGTTGGCAATTTGTTTCAGGTTCATTTTTTTCCCTGACCCCGCTGGAAATTCATATGTATATGTATCGCCATAATATTCATAATATTTCCTAAGGGAATTAATGATCAAATAATTCAATGGCAACCAGATTGGTCCCCGCCAATTTGAATTGCCACCAAACATAGAGCTGGTACTTTCCCCGGGATCGTATTGAATATTGTAATTACTGTCCTTGTATGCGAATGAATAAGGATTGTCCTGGTGAATTTTTGATAACGACCGGATACCATAATCTGATAAGAACTCAGCTTCATCTAAAAGCCTGTTTAAAAGATGTTCCATCCTGTCGCCGATCATAATGGCAAATAAATAGCTGCCATTACCATTCTTTTTATCAATATCCGAAATGATGCGGGTCAGATCAGGCCGGGTAAGTTTTATCACTTCTAATCGGGTATTAAATTGCCTAAGGTCTTCAAATATGCTGCTATGCATTATTTCAGCGGCAAATAAAGGAATTATGCCAACCAATGAACGGATCCTCAATCGCTGGCTGGTTCCATTTTCAAATTGAATAGCATCATAATAAAAAGAATCTTGTTCGTCCCAAAGAGAAATATCTTTTTTTCCCATATGATGCATTGCCCAACCGATATTCAGAAAATGACGGAAGAATTTTGCAGCCGATTCTTCGTAAGCCTTATTATGTTGCGCCAACTCCAATGACATTCGCAACATATTGAGTGCATACATTGCCATCCAACTGGTGGCATCAGCTTGCTGTAATTTTTTTATGCCCGGGGGCATATGGTTTCTATCAAAGACACCAATATTATCTAAACCTAAAAAGCCTCCTTCAAAGATGTCGGTTCCATTTGCATCTTTTTGATTGACCCACCAGGTGAAATTCATGAGTAATTTCTGAAAAGCTCTTTCAAGGAAATCCCAATCAGGAACACCTGCTTTTTTCTTATCGACTTCATACACCTGCCAAACACTCCATGCATGTACGGGAGGGTTGACATCGCTGAAATTCCATTCGTATGCAGGGATCTGCCCGTTGGGGTGCATATAATATTCTCTCAGGACAACGAGCAGCTGTTGCTTGGCAAAATCCGGGTCAACATGAACAAAGGAAGTAGCATGAAAAGCAAGATCCCAGGCAGCAAACCAAGGGTACTCCCATTTATCAGGCATTGAAATGATGTTGCGGCAAGTAAGATGTTGCCAGTCATAATTCCGTTGATATTTACGATCGGGTTGCTTTTCGTCGGGTTCTCCAAAAAGCCATTTGAATACATCGAAATAATAAAACTGTTTGGTCCATAACAAGCCGCTTACTGAACTACGGAGTAACGCCTTGTGGTCTGACGATAATTTTTTTGGAGTGAGCTCATCATAATACTGATCGGTTTCTGATCTACGGGTAGCAAAAATTTTATCAAACTCCTCCCATGGGTTTTCAACCTGGTTTTTGCTTAGCCTGATCTTGAAAATTGCCGATGCACCCGGTTTTATTTCTTCTTCAAACCACACTGCTGCTTTGGTTCCTTGTTTTTTTGGATTGGTCGTATCCTCATTGTTTACGATATAATTATTGATCCCGTCTTTTACAAATGGAGAATCATTAGGCCGGTTATACATTCGTTCATTATTCGTTTCGTTTTCACAGAACAATTGTTCACCGCTTTGGTGATAAAGAAAAAAAGTTCCATTGCGTGAAGAGCTTGTTTGCAGGCAATCAGTTGAAGCCGAAAAAATTTCAGGTCTTGTGAACCGGGGGTTGTGATTCCAAAAATTACGAAACCAAAGATGAGGAAGTACATGGATGGTAGAAGGCTCGGGTCCTCGGTTATAGATTGTAACCTTCATGAGAATATCGTTCACATCCTCTTTTGCATATTCAATATAGCAATCAAAATATCGGTTATCCTTAAATATGCCAGTGTCCAATAATTCATACTCCGGGCTTAAGCGGCCTTTTTTATTTTTCTCTACCAATTCCAAATATGGAAATGCCTGCTGCGGATATTTGTACAAAAACTTGCAATAAGAATGTGTTGGGGAGGAATCCAAATGAAAGTAAAGTTCTTTTACATCCTCGCCGTGATTGCCTTCGCTATTTGTCAATCCAAAAAGCCGCTCTTTTAAAATGGAATCTTTTCCATTCCAAAATGCAGGAGCAAGACATAATACCTGGTCGCTGTCGCAAAAACCAGCGATTCCCTCTTCGCCCCAGCGATAGGCATAACTCCGGGCCAGGTCATGATTAATATAACCCCACACATTTCCCTCCTTGCTATAATCTTCACGAACAGTGCCCCACTGCCGGTCAGAAAGATAGGGCCCCCACTTTTTCCAACTCTTATTATTATTCGAACGGGACAGCCGTTCTTTTTCTTTTTCCAACATCTTATGTTTAAAACAGCTAATCTATTTGAACAAACAAATTTTTACTAAATATAATTCGTCAATCCGTTATGTGGAGCATATATTTTATGTTAATATAACTATTGCAACCTCACTCCTAACGTTCGTCAATATAATTTGCCGTGAGTATTAAAGCCAGATATTATTAAATTGCACAATGCCAAAACTATTCATCGGCATTTTATTTTTAGTCTTTATGGTCTCCTGCAAGGAGCCAACTAAAAACGATTTGCAACCAGCTTCAACAATTCCAATCCAGGGAACATGGAAACTGCTTGCCGGAACGCTGATCGAAAAAGGAGACACTACCATTACTGATTATACAAAGGACCTTTCCTTTATCAAAATCATCAATAACTCTCATTTTTCATTTTTGCAACACGATACAAGGAAAGATTCAACGAACTTTTCAGCGGGAGGCGGAAAATATGAGTTGAAGGGAAATACCTACACAGAACACCTTGAATATTGCAGCGCCAAAGAATGGGAAGGACATGATTTTACTTTTACCGTTACTATAGTTAATGATACGCTTATTCAAACAGGCGTCGAAAAGATAGAAGCGCAGGGTATCGACCGGGTAAATACAGAAAAATATATAAGGTATAAACAGACTCCATCTTGCAAATCTTTGCAAACCGGAAGCTTCAAGGCGGTTACAAAGGAAACGGGAACCACATTTATTAATCGAACTAAAACCGAGCAGATAGAAAAGAATGATTTGCTTGGTTATGAATTGATCTTTGATATAAAATGGATCAATGAATGCATCTATGAGCTAAGACCTAAAAAGTTAATCAAGGGCGACCCGGCGATATTAGGTAATGGAAATATTGTGTTGACAGTAAGAATTAAGGAGATCACAGCAAAAACCTATACGGCGGAAACATCATCCAATTTGAATAAAGATGTAAGAGATTTCCTGATCGAAATACTAGAGTGAAGAATAAAAAGAAAATATCCGTTTTTTTATTTCTTTACAACAACCTCTGCCATTATCATTGAGTCTAGAGTTTGTTTTCTTTTTACAGGGTCAACAAAACTTTTTTTCAATCTCGTGATCTCGTAGTCAGGAACAGAAAATGTTTGCCCTAATTGAAGCCCTAAAGAATCAATTTCCGGTTGCTGAGATTGTTCATAGATCAGCCAGAAGTTTTTTCCTGTTTGTTTTAATGAATCATTAAACACTTGCCTGTTCGATGAAGAATAAAAATTATAGGTTGAACTAAACGTGTTTTTCCAGAAATAAACATCTTTTGGATCAGCGACTCCTCTTGTTACATCAGCAAGCGGTTTGCCACCCTGGTAAGTTAATAGCTGCGGATAAAAATTCGTATTCGCTAAAAAGAAAAACAAAGCAATGCTTGCGACAGAAACTGTAATTGATCTTTGTATGTTATTATACATTTTGCTTAAGAAGAAATAAAAAACAACCACAAGAAAAAAGATGAGGCCAATAAGCAATATTGTGCTTTTAACAGGAAACGCCCATGTATTAACTAACGTGGCGACTACAAGTAATAAAACAGAAGTCGATAACTGGATAATGTAAAATGCTTTTCTCCATCGTTCGTCATTCCAATGTGACACAAACAAGTGTGCTACTATCAATGCAGTTGCCGGAGTAAGGATCGGTAGATAATGTGGCAATTTGAAGTTTGAAAAATTTATTAAGGCTGCTAACATCACGAAGACTCCTGTGCTTAACCATTCTTCTTTTGCAGCAAAGAAATTCTTTAACCGGAGGAACAACGCAATAAACGCCACAAAACACCAGGGAGCAAATGTCCACAGAAAAGTATGGAGGAAAAAGAAACGATCTTCTTTACCAACCGCGCCAAAGCGTTCCGCTCCTTTAATCCGGTCAAAGCTATGACTCCATAAAATATATTTTACTCCATTCACTCCTTTTATACCCTGTGAAATTTTTTCAGGATGAAGATTGAACTGCAAATAATAACAATAAACAACGGGAGAAATAAAGAATGCAAAGAAAAAAATGACGATCAGCCAATGCCAATCAAACAACAGCCTCCAATCCTTTTTATATAAGATATAAAAGAAGATGCCGGCCACCGGAGTAACCAGCCCAACATGCCCCTTTGTGCAAAAGCCGACAGCCATTCCTAATGCAGCACCCAAAAGAAAAATAAACTTTCTGTGATGTACATAAGCAACCAGCTGCCATGTTGCAAAAGCAATAGCGGCAGCCAGTATCGCATCCATGCGAACATCGTTGTTGGCAAGAATATAGCAGAAAGATGAAGCCGCTATTAATGCAGCAAGTTTACCGATCTCATGACCATACAACTCTTTTCCCAAACGAAATATGGAATAGGTACCGAGGATCGTAAAAAGAAAAGAGGGAAACCTGTATGCAAATGAAGTAACTCCAAAAAGATGATAGCTTAGCGCTGAGGTCCAGAAAAGAAAATGCGGCTTATCAATATAATCGCCGCGATGGTCATATAAGGTAACGTAATCGCCAGTGAGATACATTCGCAAAGCGATATCTGCATGGTGCCCGGAATCGTTATCCATTAAAGGCACAAACAGCCCGGTGATATAAACCAATCCCAGCAAAGAGAAAAGAAAAATATATGTGCGATTAGATAGGATCGGGGAGTTCAATCAAAAAGTTTTTACAAAGTAAACAAACCAAAGCCAGATTTATGGATGGAATAATAAATACCCCAGCAATAACTACCTTGAACAAAATTTAGCGTCATGAAAAAAATAATGATGCTTGCATCGATTGTTTTGCTTTGCACAACAATAAAAGCAACTGCACTTACAGATAGTATTCCTGCTGACCCAAAAGATGTTTCATCGCCGGAAGCAATTGTTGCTGCGGTATATGATGTTATCAGCGGACCCGCAAGACAAAATAGAAATTGGGACAGGATGCGAACATTATTTGTTCCCGATGCAAGAATGATCCCAACTGGTAAGCGGCCAACAGGAGAACCAACAAGAAGGGCTTTGACAGTAGAAGATTATATTACCAACTCGGGCCCTTTCCTGGAGAAGGACGGGTTTTTTGAAACAGAGATCGGCAAAAAGACCGAGCAATTCGGAAACATTGTGCATGTGTTCAGCACTTATGAAAGCAGAAGAACGCTGAATGATGAGAAACCCTTTATGCGCGGGATAAACAGTTTTCAACTTTGGTATGATGGCAAACGGTGGCGGGTTATCACTATTCTTTGGCAGAGCGAAAGCCCCGATACGCCGATACCTGAAAAATATATAACAACCAAAGGTTAGATTGACGACAACAAACCTTTCACTTTATCACGGATCAGGTCTCTTACTTCGTTGAACTTTGTCGGCTCCATATTTTTAGGATCTGGAATTTCCCAATCAATAAATTTTTTTGCTGGCATCCACGGACACGCATCACCACAACCCATTGTCACTACCGCATCAAACGGGGCGAATCGCTCAACATCTTTTAATGATTTGCTTTCGTGTTTGCTCAGATCATAACCCAACTCTTGCATTGCAGCAATCGCTTTTGGATTTACAATGCCAGAAGGTTTGCTGCCTGCGCTATATGCTTCTACATTTTCACCACCCAACATTTTTGCAAATGCCTGGCTCATTTGAGAACGATTGCTGTTTTCAACGCAAACAAAAAGTAACCTCTTTTTCATGTTGTCATTAATTATATAAAAATAAAACGATCCCGATTGTTCCGGGATCGTTTGTTTGATGTGTTAATCAACCATTGCACCAGTGCAACAACCGCTACCACATCCACATCCCGGATCATTCATTTGTTTTTTCATGGCTTTACTTTTATAGTGAATAATAAATGACTAACAACAACCGCTACCGGGCTCGCAACATTTTCTTTCGTCTTTAGAAGGCTTATCCGCATACACTGTGATACTTGTAATTCTCACTTTGCCTTTTTTGTATTCATCGATCTCTTCCTGGTTTAAGTATTCTGTAAGTATCTCATCAGGAATAACGATAGTTTTATCTTTTTGAAGTGTAATGTTTGTGAAACCAGCTTCTTCAATAATGCCGAGGTACTCACTTTTTTGAATAGCACCAGATACACAACCAGCATATAGCTCTGCTATCTCTCTCCATTTGGACGGAAGTTCTCCTTCGATCACAATATCAGAGATGGAAAAATGTCCACCGGGTTTTAATACTCTGAAAATTTCGCTGAATACTTTATGTTTATTTGGAACGAGATTTAGAACACAGTTGCTAACAACCACATCAGTCTTGTTACTGAATAGAGGCATGCTGTCAATATCGCCGTGCCGGAATTCTACATTTTTATAACCAAGCTTAAGCGCATTATTTTTTGCAAGCTCGATCATTTTTTCAGTGATGTCGATACCGATTACACGACCCCGTTCTCCAACAATACGCCTGGCAATAAAAGCATCATTGCCTGCGCCGCTTCCAAGATCCACAACCGTATCACCGGCTTTTATTTTTGCAAATTCAGTTGGTAAGCCACAGCCTAAACCAAGATCTGCATCAGGATTATAACCTTCAAGCTTTGTGTAATCGTCTGCCATAATATTATATACATCACCACAACCTGTGGCACCACAGCAAGAACTTGCATTCTGATTTTTTGATTGAGAAGCGATCTGTGAGTATTTCTCTCTCACCAGTTCTTTGATCTCAGTTTCATTTTTCATGATTATACTTTTTTGTTTTTTATGATATCAACTTTATGATTTCTATTAAGCTCTATTGGGACGCTCCGTTCATCTTCCTGTTCTTTATTCAGCATTTAGCAACATGCTTTTTCATTCTGCACTTTCAGTTTATTGAAAAGAAAACTGAATTCGGCATTAAATTTTTCAAATGCTTTCCAGTTAATGCAATAACAACTGCGTGGTCCATCAACTGTTCCGTTGATCAGGCCGGCAATTTTCAATTCTTTCAAATGCTGACTTACGGTGCTTTGTGCCAGTGGCAACACATCTACTAATTCTCCGCAGATACATTCATTTTTTTGCGCCAGGACTTTCAGTATTGCAATACGGGCAGGATGACTTAATGCTTTTGCAAAAGCCGCCAGGTCCTGTTCTTTTTGTAAAAACTCTTCCTTTTTATGAATAGCCATTATTGAAAATTTATTTTTTTAAAACTGCAGAATAAAAAATTCTGGATGGTATTGAATGGGGTAACATGATTTGTTGTAATGCATTTTATTTTCTTAAACCAATTTTTTAATACCGCCGAAAGAGATTGCTCGCTGTATTGTTTTATTGGTAAGCCGCTACATTTTTCCGGTCCCGAAGTTGAAAATGTGCCGATGATCATTCGCCCATCTTTCGAAATATGTTCTTGTGCAATGCTCAAATATTTTTCTACCTGTTCTTCCGTCGTTAAAAAATGAAAGGCCGCTCTGTCATGCCAACAGTCGAATTTTTTATCGATAACAAATTCATTGATATCGGATACAATCCATTTTACTCTTTCTGCCTCCTTTCCTAATCTTTGTTTCGCTTTATTAATTGCCTCCTCGGATATATCCAGTACGGTTATATCGGTAAAACCAGCCGCAAGAAGGTTGTCCGCTAAATGGCTATCGCCTCCGCCGATATCAATAATAGCGGCATCTTTCTGAATATTCAGTTCACTAATGAAATCAAGAGAGACCCTAGGAGTCGGCTGGTACCAACTTACCTCATCTTGCCTTTTAGTGGCGTATATTTTTTCCCAATGTGATTTATAGCTCATCTCTTATCCTTTATCGCAAATATACGATAAGCAAGAACAAATGACCAAATCTTTTTGAATAAATATTTTTTAATCGTCGGGTAGCTGACTTCTTTTAAAGAGAGAGATGATAACCCCACTAATAATGATGCAGGAAATTCCGGCCCAACTCATCAGATCGGGAAATGCGTCACCCAACAGCATACCAATAAAAACAGAATAGATAATATTGGAGTATCCAAATACAGAAACGATCCCTGCTTTATCAGAGCCATACGCTTTCGTAACAAAATATTGACCGAACAAAGCGGCCAGCCCCATGAATAAAACAATGAACCACTCTTTACCTACCGGCCATTTCCAATCAATAATAAAAACACCATCAGCGGGGGTACCAAATGAATAATGAATTAACAACGAAAGCGAGGGCAACAAAACACCCGCTACTAAAAAAGACAACACGATTACCCGCGATTCATAATAGGCAGCCAGCCTTCCAAGAGTTATATAAGCGATCGCAGAAATAATACCAGACGCCAAACCGGTTGCATGATAATACCAGGGGAAATGCATCACAGGTTTATAAATAAGCAACATGCCCGTGAAACCAAGTATCACCGCGAATAAAACTTTTTTGCCATGATATTCTCCAAAAAAAATGAAGGAAAAGATCGCAATGAATAATGCCGAGGTAAGATTATAACTCATCGCAGTACCCAATGGGAGATGAAGTATGCAATATAACAAAGTGTATAAAGCCAGGGCCCCCATTAATCCGCGGAATGCAAGTCTTAAGAACTTGCCACCTTTTTGAACAGGCGGCTTTATAAGTAAACCGGGAATAAGAAATGCCATACCAATTGCATTACGATAAAGAACAAGTTGACCTGCGGAGAAAACTTCTTTTAGTGCTTTTGCTGCGCCACCCATCATAGAAAAACACAATGCCGCCATCAGCATAAAAACGATCCCTTTGTATCGAACATCCTTTATCATTAAATTTTTATCAGTCTTTCAACTGCCGATTCTAATGTTTCTCTATTTTTTGAAAAACAAAAACGAATTACTTTATTATCTGTTCCGGCTTTGTAAAAAACGGAAACAGGAATTGTAGCTACGCCAAATTCTTTTGTAATGCGTATCGCAAAGTCTCTGTCTGCTTCATCGCTGATGCGATCATATTTTGCACAAATGAAATAACTGCCGCTGCTGTTAAGCAACTCAAACTTTGTTTGTTTCATCAACTCAATGAAATGATCTCTTTTTTGTTGCATGATTCCGCTGAGTGATAAATAAGCGTCTTTATTTTTTAAGAAATCAGCCAGTGCAACCTGGGAAGGAGTGTGACAGCAAAAGCAATTGAACTGGTGAACTTTTCTGAATTCAACCATTGTTGCAGGAGATGAAATACAATAACCAAGCTTCCAACCGGTACAGTTATAGGTTTTGCCAAATGAAAAGCAAACAAAACTTCTTTCAAGTAATTCAGGGTAACGAAGAATGGATTGATGGGAAATGTTATCAAAGATGAGATGCTCATACACCTCATCGCTTACAATAAAAATATTGGTGTCCTTAACAATGGCGCTCAACTGTCGGATATCTTCTTCCATTAACACGGCGCCGGTTGGATTATGTGGGCTGTTGATCATGATCGCTTTTGTTTTTGGAGAAACTTTTTTCCTTACTTCATCCCAGTCGATCTTGTATTCGGGAAATTTCAGATCAATGAGAATAGGAATAGCGCCGTTGATCTCAACATTTGGAATATAACTGTCGTATCCCGGTTCAAAAATTATTACCTCATCCCCGGGTTGCAGTATTGTGGTCAACGCAGTATAGATAGCATAAGTTCCGCCGGGAGTAATTGTAATTTGTGTGTCAGGGTTAATTTTTGTTTTATATAAGAACTCAACCTTTTCGGCGATTGATTCTCTTAATGGCATATAACCCTGCATCGGCACATACTGGTTCCATCCCTTCTGCATTACCTCACTCACTTTGTTCATCAACTCTTCGTTCATTTGATAATCAGGAAAGCCCTGGCCAAGATTGATTGCATTGTATTGATTGGCTAAACCACTCATTACAGTAAAAATAGTAGTGCCAACATTTGGGAGTTTAGAATTGATAACGGGACTGCTCATGCAGCGAAGTTATTCACTGATGATTGCAGTTGCTTCAATCTCTATTAAATATTCTGGAGCGATCAGCCCTTTCACTTCGATCATGCTTGTGCATGGTTTAATGTCTTTGAAGAATTCTCCATGAGCTTTTCCATATTCTTGCCAGCGGGAAATGTCAGTGACAAACATTCTTGTTCTTACCACATCTTTTAATGATGCACCGGCTTTTTGTAAAACCTTTTCTATTTTCTGAACGATGAACTTTGTTTGTTCGTAAGCATCATTGCCGCCAACAAGAGCACTGTTATCGTCAACGGCTACTGTTCCGGTTACTTCAACTGTATTTCCAATTTTTACAGCACGGCTATAGCCGACAGTGTCTTCCCATTTGGCGCCAGAGGAATAATTAGTTCGTTTCATTTAGCTAAGAGATTAAAAGAGAAATCTTTTATTTATTCACGCAGCAAATCTCTAATTACCATATTGCCCTAAAAACTTTATCCGCATAAGCTTCAATTGCTCCCAGGTAAAATTATGTTCGGACAACTCTTGCTGTGCCACCTGAAGAGATGAAGTATCGCAACCTTTAAAATATTCAATGATCTCTTCCTGGTCGTATTCATCCAGCAATTGAGAGAGGGCATAATCAAGATTGAGCTTAGTGCCGCTGCCTGCGATCGTTTCCATTTCTTCCAGCAACTCTTCCATTTTCATTCCTTTATTTTTTGCAATGGTCTCCAGTGGGATCTTTTTATCAATGTTCTGAATGATATAAACTTTGTTACCGCTTTTATTCACCACACTCTTCATTACAAAATCATCGGGACGCTCAATATTATTTTCCTCCACATATTTTGCGATCAAATCAATGAACGGTTTGCCATATCGGATCGCTTTTCCCTTACTTACTCCCTGGCATTTTTCAAGATCGGCCAGTGTAATAGGATAAAGAGTTGCCATATCCTGCAACGATGATTCAAGGAAAAGAACAAACGGAGGCAGATTTTTCTTCTTTGCTTCTTTTTGACGAAGCTCTTTCAGCATCTCAAACAACTTTTCATCTGCTGCAGCCCCTTCTGTGGTTTCTGTGCCTTCATCATCGTCAGCGTTTGCCTCTTCATATGTGTTATTAAGAACGATCTTGAAAGACTTTGGTTTCTTCAAGAAATCAGTTCCCTTCTTTGTAAATTTCAGCACACCATATTCTTCAATATCTTTTTGAAGCAAACCCTCCAACAGCATTTGGCGGATCAAAGAATTCCAGAAATGTGGTTCTTTATGACTGCCACTGGCAAACACATCAAGCCCCTCATGTCGGTACATTGTTATTTGTGGTGTTGGTCTTCCAAATATCATGTTCACTACATACTCCATTGCAAAACGCTCATCAAGTGCCTTGATAGCTTTTAATGCACACACGACCTCATCTTTTGCTTCAATTTTTTCTTTCGGGTGAAGACAGTTATCACAATTGCCACATTTCTCATTTTCGTATTCTTCTCCGAAATAGCTTAGTAAAATTTTTCTACGGCAAACACCGCTTTCTGCAAAAGCCACTGTTTCACTTATCAATTGATTTCCCACCTCTCTTTCACTAAGCGGCTTATCACGCATCAAATGTTCCAGCTTTGCAACATCTTTATGAGAATAATAAAGAATGCATTTTCCTTCCATGCCATCACGACCGGCCCGGCCAGTTTCCTGGTAATAATTCTCAATGCTCTTTGGAATATTATAATGAATTACATAACGAATGTCCGGTTTATCTATTCCCATTCCGAATGCAATAGTGGCAACGATCACCTGCACGTCTTCATTCATAAACTGATCTTGCCTGTCTGATCTTAGTTTACTATCAAATCCTGCATGATAGGCAACGGCCTTAATGCCATTTGCCGTCAGCATATCCGCAAGCTCTTCCGTCGTTTTTCTATTCGTCGTATAAATGATACCGCTTTTGCCCTTATTCTGCACGATGAACTTCGCCATCATCTTCAGCGTATCATCTTTATTGATTTTTGGAATTATTTCATAATAGAGATTTGGCCGGTTAAATGAAGAAATAAAGATTTTCGGGTCACGGAGATCAAGATTTTCAACGATATCACTTTGAACTTTTGGAGTAGCAGTTGCCGTCAAAGCGATCATTGGAATGTCTGGATTTATTTGGATCATCATCTCTCTCAACCGGCGATATTCGGGACGAAAGTCATGGCCCCATTCAGAAATACAGTGTGCTTCATCAACCGCGAAAAACGAGATCTTAAGATCACTAAAGAATTCAAGGTTCTCTTGCTTGGTTAATGTTTCCGGCGCAACGTATAACATTTTTGTTTTGCCGGTAGTCAGATCATCATGTACCTCTTTTATTTCTTTTTTGGTAAGAGTAGAATTTAAAAAGTGAGCTACTGAATCAATGTTGCTGTAGCTACGTACAAGATCCACTTGGTTTTTCATTAACGCAATGAGAGGAGAAACAATAATTGCAACCCCCTCGCTAACCAATGCCGGTAATTGATAACACAAACTTTTACCGCCACCGGTAGGCTTGATAACAAAAGTGTCCTTTCCCGCAAGCAAGTTCTCAATGATCTTTTCCTGGTTGCCCTTGAATTTATCAAAACCAAAATGTTCATGAAGTGCTTCGTGAAGGTCAAATTTCTTTTTAGTGGCAGGTTTGCCGTTTGTTGCCTTAACTGTTTTTTTTGCTGATGCTGTAGCCATTACTCAAATCTTTTCATCGTCGTTTTTAAAAAATATAGCTGATTAAGATACAGAAAATACCGTTGTTATGTATTGGTATTTTTACACAAATGACAGCTTCTGTACGATTTATATGGAGTGGCGGCGGGACTTGCTAGCGGAGAAGGTATAATTGAATATTCTTTCCATTCATCCCGGTAAACGCTCCTATCAGATACCCTCAACAGACGATCCGGGCGAATTTACGAAAATAGTTTGCTTGATAACTTACTAAAATGGTAAAGTCTAAACTATAATCTTGTATTGATATGGTTTCATATCAAATCCTATAATTTTGCCCCCTCAAATGACCTCCTCACTAAAACAGATTGCGCTAAGGACTATCGATTTAGAGTCAAAATCCATCAGCGGGTTATCTCAATATATCAACGACGACTTTGAGAAAGCCGTAAATGCAATCACTAATTGCAAGGGCCGGCTGGTGATAAGTGGAATTGGAAAAAGCGCTGTTATTGCTCAAAAAATTGTTGCGACACTTAACTCAACGGGGACGCCTTCAATTTTTATGCATGCGGCCGATGCAATTCATGGGGATCTTGGAATTGTGCAGCAAGACGATGTGGTGATGATCATCAGTAAAAGTGGAGAAAGCCCGGAAATAAAAGTGCTGGTACCATTAATTAAGAATTTCAAGAATATTCTTATTGGCATGGTAGGAAGTATCGAGTCTTATTTAGCCAGCCAATCTGATATAATATTAAATACAACGGTAACGCAGGAGGCTTGTCCAAATAACCTGGCACCAACAAGCAGCACAACTGCACAACTTGTAATGGGTGACGCATTAGCTATTTGCCTGATGGAAATGAAAGGATTTGGCAGTGAAGATTTTGCAAAATTCCACCCAGGCGGAACGCTTGGGAAAAAACTTTATTTAAGAGTAGCCGATCTATATATAAAAAACGAAAAACCCAAACTGGCAAAAGACAGATCATTGAAAGAAGTTATTGTTGAGATTTCATCAAAGCGATTAGGAGCAACAGCGGTCGTTGATAACAACGATATTCTTTTAGGAATAATTACTGATGGGGATCTTAGAAGAATGCTGGAAAAAAATATTTCTTTGAATGGTGTGACCGCTGCAGATATTATGACGGTAACACCCAAATCTATCGGCGCAGATGAACTGGCAGTTGATGCGCTGGACCTGATGAGGAAAAGATCAATAACCCAATTAGTGGTTGTTGAAAATGGAAAATATCTTGGATTTATACATTTGCATGACCTGATCCGTGAAGGATTGATATAAAAGACATGAGTAGCAAACATAATTA
>Ga0207701_10002675_pt1 | contig 18418 bp, 14 predicted proteins | sample KBSSwiSSwithPhiX_FD_184294 | JGI IMG/M metagenome (GOLD analysis project Ga0207701, IMG submission 184294) | Switchgrass rhizosphere bulk soil microbial communities from Kellogg Biological Station, Michigan, USA, with PhiX - S5 (SPAdes) (version 2) | ecosystem: Environmental > Terrestrial >... | reverse complement strand
CTGCGACAGCCCGCAGCCGCGCTGATCCCAGAACTGCACGCGATAGCCGTCGTCGGCCAGCGCCCGCAGGTCCAGCAGGTTCCGATAGTCGGAGCCCGGGCCGCCGTGCAGCACGATGACGGTCGGCGCGGCCGTCGGGCCGAACGCCTCGGCATGCAACAGCGCGCCGGCGACCTCGATGCGCGGCAGGGAGGGATCCTCGACGACGGTCTTGGGAACCAGGTTCCCCGGGTCGTCGGGATCGAGGCAGCCGGCGACCGACAGGAGTACTGGCGCGAACGCCAGCGGGATCAGGAGCAATGGTTCGCGGAGCATGGGTATCTTCCTTTCTGTCGGACCACCCGACTTCGTGCCGGCTGTTGAGCACGGGTCGTGCCACCGAAAACCACCGTGAATTCGCGGACTGTCCGGCGGACAGGCGGCCGCGGACACCGGGTGTCCGCGCGCGAGCGGTCAGCTGTCCGCGTCCGGGGGCTCCGCAGGCTGGTGGAGGCGCGCCGGTCGCGATGGTGCTGTTCACCGACTCAGGGCGGATCACGTACAGCAACGCGGCGGCCCGAACGGTCTTCTTCGAGGACGCCGACGTCGAAGGGCAGAACTTCTTGACGATGGTCGAGCGCGACGACTGACGGGCGTAGCTTCCTGGTCTTCGAGCCGGTCGCCAACCTCGAGCTCAACGTCGCCAAGCACGTCCGCGCCGCCACCGGCGTCGGCTACCGCTTCGCCGTCGCCGGCAGCGGCCCCGGCCCCGACAGCGACGGCATGAGCAGCCTGGTCGCCCGCACCAGCATCATCTTTGGCAGCGTCTGACCGCCCCACCCGCCCCTGCCCCTCCCTCCCCCGTTTCCACCGCCGGCGACCTTGCTTTTCGGTCGCCGGTTTCCTAGTCTCACGCCCGCTGCGGTCGTGGCGGAACTGGTAGACGCGCCAGATTCAGGTTCTGGTGATCTTACGATTGTGGGAGTTCGACTCTCCCCGACCGCACAACAGATTCTCTAGAACACTCCGGCGGTTGCCGGAGCCGGTCGGTGGCGAGCGCGGGTGTCGGCGTGGCGTGGTCGGTTGAGTCCCCCACCTGATCCCCCACGTGCAGGTGCGTTAGGCGCGACGGTGGCGAGCGGCGCATCTACGCCGACATGACGGACTGCCGATGATCGGCGTTTGTCGAGAAAGCGGACCCGTCAGGGCTGGTACGGCCGCGGCGCCACCGGCTTCGTGACCCCCTCGACCCACGCGGGGCTCCCTTGCGACACGATGGTCACGCTGGAGCTGGTCAACCCCGGCGACGTCGCCTCGATGATTGACGTGCCGGAGTAGTAGGTGCGGAATTCGATCGCGGCCTGGCCGTCGCGGATGCTGATGTCGGAGGCGGTGCCCATGTTGGGCGGCGTGAACGTGATGCTGGGGCCGGTCGGGAACTCGCCGGGGCCAGACTTGATCGTTAGCGTCACCGGGACGTTGTTGCTGATCGCCTTGCCGGTCGAGTCGACGACGGTCACGAGCAGCCACGCATCCTGCGTGCCGTCGACGGCGGTCAGCGTCGTCGTGCTCGAAGTCAGCTTCAGCCCCGCCGCGGTACCGGCGGCCGGCCACGTCGGCGGCGCGACCTTCGCGTAGGCATTCCGGTACCAGTAGTAGGACCGCTTCGGAATGCGGAAGTAGTCGACGATGCCCGAGTTGATGTACTGCGTGCCCATCTGGCTGCCGTAGTCGAACATGCACCAGCGCGAGATTCCGCTGCGCCACGCCGGCATGGCAGCCATGCCGTTCGATACGGTCAAGTTGTTCCAGCCCGGATCGTAGTTGCCCGGGCGAACGGTGCTCACGTCGGCGCCGTATTCGGAGACCATGTTGGGGACGCCGGGGTTGTCATAGCCGACGCCGTCGCCGTTGTAGCCGGCCACGTCGCCCAGTGTGCCGGGCTCGACGCCGCCCACCTTCGACTGCGCGCCGCCGATCGCCGCCGGCCGCCCCGTGGGCGCGGGATCGAGCTGGTGGGTGAGCATGACCGCCTTCTTGAGCAGCGCGACGACCCGGTCGGCCGGTCCGCCGTTGAAGAAGTCCTCGTTGCCCATGCTCCACGCGATGATGCTGGGATGGTTGCGGTGGATGCGGATCATGTCCGTCAGGCTCGCGAGGACGTTGGCGTCGAACGCGTCGTAGTCGGCGGAAGTGCTCGGGTAGGCGCCGTTGTACGGCCAGCCTCCCGAACCGCCGAAGCCGCCCCAGAAGTTGTTTTCGGACCAGAACAGCAGGCCGAGCTGGTCGCAGGCGTCCGCGAACGCGGGCGCCTTCGGATAGTGCGAGCCGCGGATGAAGTTCATCCCGGCGTCCTTGACCATCTTCACGTCGCGGACGAGGGCCGCGTCCGTCACGCCGGCGCCCCAGCCCGCGTGATCCTGATGAAGGTTCGCGCCCTGGATCCAGTAGTGCGCGCCGTTCAGCGAGAAGCCCTGCGACGCCGACCAGCTGAACCAACGAAACCCGAAGGGCGTCGTGAATTCGTCGACGATCCCCGTGGCGTCGGAAAGATGCGAGAGGGCCCGGTACATCGTCGGATGGTCGGGGTGCCAGAGCCCGGGGCTGCTGATCGCCGCCGTGGTCTGGTCGAAAGTCACCGTCTTGCCCGCGTCGATCTGCTGTTGCGACGAGACGGTCGCAACGACCTTGCCATCCTTGTCGACGATGTCCGTCTTGAGCGTCGCGGTGACGGCGGCGGCGCGGTTGTTCTGCACCTCGGTCTTGATCCCCACGGTGCTGGAGGAGCCCGCGTTCGTCGCCAGAGTCGGCGTGGTGACCCAGGTGCCGTACCAGGCGATGCGCAGCGGATCGGTGACGACGACGAACACGTCGCGGTAGAGGCCACCTTGGAACGTGTGATCACCCGTGAGCGGCGGCAGCTGCGCGTTCCACTTGTTGTTCAGTCTCACCGCAACGACGTTGTCGCCGGTCTTGATCGCCGAGGTGACGTCGATCGAAAACCCGTTGTACCCGCCGAGGTGCGCACCGGCCTTCTTGCCGTTGACGTAGATCTCGGCCTGGTCGAACGCCGCCTGGAACTCGAGGGCGACGCTCTTGCCGGTCCACGACGAGGGAACGGCGAAGTGCTTCCGGTACCAGCCGTACCCGACGTAGAACTTCGACGCCATGAAGTAGGGGAGGCTGAACGAATGCGGCAGGCCGACGTCGTCCCAGGCCGCGTCGTCGAAGGTCGTCGCTTCGGCCCCGGTCACGTCGGCGCGCTTGAACTTCCACGCCTGGTTGAAGTTCTGGACCAAGCGACCGCCGGTGCTGCCGGACGATCCGCCTGCCCCCCCTGCGCCCCCCTGGCCGCCGGCGCCGGAGGCACCACCGGCGCCTGCGCCTGCAACGGCGCCGCCCCCGCCGCGCCCACCCGAACCGGTCGTACCTCCGGAGCCGGCGCCACCGCTCGCCGACGTTCCGCCCGCGCCCGACGATCCGCCCGTCCCGGTGACGCCGCCGCCTGTTCCGGCCGGCCCGGCCCCTCCGGACGCGCCGCCGCCTGCGGCGCCCCCGCCCCCCGTGCTCGTCGCGCCGCCCGAGCCCGACAGTCCACCGGCACCTGCGCCGGACCCGCCCTGGCTTCCGCCCCTGCCCATTCCCGCGCCACTGCCGCCGGCGCAGCCAGCGATCGAAGACGCCGCCAGGCCGCACAGAGCGACGGCGAGAACGGATCGTCGGACGCTGGCGCAATTTGTTTTGGTCCGCCTGGCTATACGCATGAACGATTTCTCCGTTTGACCGAGACGCCTACAGCGCCGTGAAGAACGACAGACGCGCCAGCGTAGGGAAGCGCGACCCGAAACCGAGATCGCGATCATCGTCGACCATTGCTTGCATCCTTCGGGCACCCACCGGCTCCCCCCGAATCGGCGGCGCGCACAAGCGCCACCAAGGCTGAGCGCACCTTCATGGTCAGAAGATTGGCTTCGTCCGGATAGGGTTGTTAACAAAACCAAGGCTGCGCCGCGCAGCGATTCAGATTCAGGTTCTGGTGATCTTACGATTGTGGGAGTTCGACTCTCCCCGACCGCACAAATCAAGACGCGAGAGTGTACGTTTGGCGCATGGATTTGCCCCGCGCGCCTGGCAGCCGGCGACGCCTGTTGCTCGTCCTGGCCCTCGTGTTGGGCGCAGCGTGCACTTCCGCGAACCTCGCTTCGAGTGGACGTTCGGAGCGGCCGGCGGGCTCGGATCCTTTCCACGATCTGCTGGTAACCGCGGACGCTTGCGCGGCGCCGCCGCCCGCCACCATCACGCGCGGCCAGGCCCTCGGCGATCTCGACCGGGTCGAGCGCATCGTTCGACGCGGGTACTCGGGATTCGACGTCCTGAATCTGGGTGGCCTCGACTGGAACGAGACATTCCGCCGGGCCCGCGCGACCCTGAACGGCACGCCGGAGCCCATTCCGGTCGACAGCTTTCGACGCTTCCTCATCGATGCGCTCTCACCGACGAGAGACGGACACCTGGCCTTCGGGACGCTGGCGACGCAGGGTGAATCCCGCTGGGGCTCGACCGGTGCCCACCAGGACGCCTTCGCGGCAAACGTCGTCCTGACGAGAGCTGCCGATGGGTGGGCGATCGAGCGTTCACGCGATCCCGCGGCTTCTCCCGGCTCGCTCGTCCTCGATTGCGCGGGACAGGCTCTAGGTGACCTTCTTCGCCTTACCATCACCGGCGATCCTCCCGAGCCGGCGTGGTTGCTGGCGCGCATGTCCACCGCGCCGCCCGAACCACTTCGATGCCGGATACGGATCGGAGACACCATCCGCGAGACGCAGCTGTCGTTGCATCGGCTGCGACCGTCCGAGCCACGCCCTCGCGCCGCGGCGCCGGCGTTTGAAAGCTCCGGAACGGAAATCCTTCGAATGAGACTGCGCAACCTGGGCGACAGCGACAAGGCCTCGCTGCAGTCGTTCGTTGCGACCGCGCCGGCTGCACGGTCCGCGCGGGCGGTCGTGGCAGACCTCCGCGGCAATCCGGGTGGAAACGACAGCTTCGTACGGGACTGGTTCAAGGGACTGACCGCCGGCCCGCTTCACTACGTCGCGATCGATGAGCTGGAAAGCGAGGTGACCCTGCAGGGCAACGTCAACTGGTTCGCCTGCAAGCTCGCCTCGAAGAGACTGAATCCCGCCGATCGGCCCGACGTCCAGCAGACGCTCACGAAGGCCATGAGCCGTCTGGAGGACGCAACAGCCCGGCAGCAGCCCTTCCGGAGGTGGTCCGTGAGCAGTGCCACCTATCACGGAGAAGCATCGAGTCCCTTTTCTGGGACGCTGGTCGTCCTGGTCGATTCGGCCTGCGGGTCCTCGTGCGAATCCTTCTTGATGTATGCCCGCCAGGTTCCGGGTGCGCTCATCGTCGGGGAGAACACCGCCGGCGTGGGCGTTTACGGCGAAGTCCGCCCGTTCCATCTAGCCGCCAGCCGGATCTGGATGCTGGCGGGCACGAAGTGGTTCCACGACTCGCCGGGGGCCAGGGTACCGCCCGAGGGATCCGGCTACATTCCGGACATCTGGATCGATTCCGAGGACGCATCCAAGGAGGCCGAGGCCATCGCATTGTGTTTGACGCGCCACCCGTGCGGCCCGGCCCTCCGGCACGCCATCGAGATGCAGAAGAGCCCGGCAGCACCAGCCGGCCGATGAACCGATCGGACGAAACACCTCGTCGCCGACCATGGTCCGTGCTTGAGTAGTCACGTGGTCTTGCGGGCTTTGCGGGGGATGCCGGCGCCGACTCCGTTCCCAGGATGGTGAACGTGCCCAATCTCGAACGAGGCCGCTCAGCCTATCGCGAGGGGGCGTGGCGGAAAGCCTTCGACCTTCTCTCGGCCGCCGATCGTGAACAGGCTCTCTCCGCCGATGACCTCGAACGACTGGCGCGCGCCGCGTACATGCTCGGTCGTGACGACGACTATGTCGCGAGCTTGGAGCGCGCCATTCCGTCCCTCGTCGATGCGGGCGACGTGCCGCGCGCGGTTCGATGCGCCTTCTGGATTGGTCACAGCTTCCTATTCCGCGGCGAGAAGACTCGTGGCGCGGGATGGTTCGCTCGCGCGCAGCGCATGCTCGACGGCGTGGCTGAAGACTGTGTGGAGCATGGTTACCTGCGCATCCCGCTCTGGCTCGAACAGATGGCTCGTGGTGACTTCGAAAGCGGCTACGCGACGTCGCTCGCTGCCGCCAAGATCGCCGAACGCTTCGGCGATGCCGATCTCGTGTGGCTCGCGCGCGACGAGCAGGCTCGCGCGCTGCTGGGGCTCGGACGAGTTCGGGAAGGCCTGCGTCTCGTCGATGAAACTTTGATCGCGGCGTCGGCCGGGGAACTCTCGGCGATCGTTACCGGCATCGTCTACTGCAATACAATCGCTTTCTGTCGCGCACACTACGAGCTGCGCCACGTGCGCGACTGGGTCGGGGCCTTGACCAGTTGGTGCGAGGGCCAGCCCGAGATGATCGCTCACAACGGTCTGTGCCTCGTTCACCGCGCGGAGATCATGCTGCTGAGAGGTGACTGGGAGAGTGCGCTCGAGGAGGCGCGCCGATCGGCCGAGCGCTTCTCGCTCGGTACCCTGAATCGCCTCGCGTGTGGCGAGGCTTTCTACGTTCAGGGCGAGGTGCATCGCCTGCGCGGCGACTTCGCCGCCGCCGAAGAGGCGTATCGCCAGGCGAGCGAGCGGGGGCGCGAACCGCAGCCCGGCCTGGCGCTGATGCGACTCAGGCAGGACAAGCGCGACGCCGCCGTCGCGGCGATCCGCCGTGTCATCGCCGAGCGAACGCTGCCCATGCGGCGCGCCGCCGTGCTGCCCGCGTACGTCGAGATCATGCTCGCGGCAGGCAATCTCGACCTGGCGCGCGCCGGCTACCGCGAGCTCGATGAGATTCGTGTGCGCATCCAGTGCGAGACGCTCGAGGCGATGACAGCACACGTTCGGGGAGCCGTTGCGCTTGCCGACGGTCGTGCGGAGGACGCGCTCGGCGATCTCCGACGTGCAGCCGACGTCTGGTTGGAGCTTGGGGCGCCATACGAGGCCGCCCGTGTCCGCGTGCGATTGGGTCAGGCCTGCCGAGCGCTCGCCGACGAGGACACGGCGAAGCTCGAGCTCCTCACGGCACGGAAGACATTCGACGAGCTCGGGGCGCAGCCGGACCGCGCGGCGATGGAGTCGTCGATCGAGGGAACCAAGACCGAAGAAACGAGCTCAGCGGACAACACGCACGGTCTCACGACCCGCGAGCTGCAGGTGCTTCGTTGCCTGGCGGGCGGCAAGACGAATCGCGAGATCGCGACCGAGCTCTTCATCAGCGAGCACACCGTCGCGCGGCACCTTCAGAACATCTTCACGAAGATCTCCGTCGCCACGCGCACGGCTGCGGCCGCCTTCGCCTTCGAGCACGGCCTTTTGTAATCACCTCGCATGGTCAATCCTAACCAGACGAAATCGCGTGAAATTGGTGGTTTCGTGCGATGTCGGACGCGCCGCCTGGCAATAGGGTTCTTGGCAGGAGGTGACCCATGTACGTCGTCGTTCAGCACACGATCAAAGATCCTCAGGTTGCGTTCACGCGCGGTGAGCGGCTGATGAAGGGAGAAGGAGCTCCCTCGGGAGTGCGCGTCCTGCAGTTCTATCCGAGCCGCGACTCTGCGTCCGTGACATGCCTCTGGGAGGCGCCGTCGACGGCGGCCGTCCAGAAGTACGTCGACGAGACGCTCGGAAAGTCGAGCGAGAACGTCTGCTACGAGGTCAATTCGGAGAAGGCTTTCGCGAGGCAGCCGCTCGGCCTTCGCGAGTCGGCCGCGTAGAACACTCGCGAGTCACCGAGGCTCGTCCCGTGCGCGCCGGGACGGGTTTTCTAGAACACTCCGGCAGGTTGCCGGAGCCGGTCGGGTCGGGAGCGAGGGTGGTCGGTTAACTCGCGCGCGCGGCTTCTTGCCAATGTACGATTCGCGACGTGAAGAACCCGCACACCCTCGTCGTCGTCGCGCTGCTCTCGATTGGGCTGTCGTGCTCGAGCGACGGCCCACGCCGGTGTATGGGCGACTTCGTACAGCTGGCCTCGTCGTGTCAGGCGGCGTTCGACGGAACAGAGGAAGGCCTTCCCGCCTGCCCGGCCGGGTCGATCGAGCAGCAGGTCTGGCATTGCCATGACCTGATCGTCCTCGCCCAGAACCATGAGGCCGGCAGCGAAGTCTGCTACTACGACGCGGTCTCGCGCACGCTGGTGGGCGTCACGGTCGTGGGCGACGCCGGCGCCTACTGCGACGGAACCAGCGCGACGATCGAAGCGGGGCGAGTCGACAACTCGTGCAGCGCGAACGCGCCGGAGTTCTCGCGCGACTGCGCCGCCAACGGCGGCAGCTAGACCGCATGGAGCGGAACGAGTGGCGGTTCCGCGCCGCATTACCGAACGGGTCGGCTCACCAGCAGGGCGCGGATCTCGGCGAGCTTGGCCTTGAGGCGCTTCGCGTGGTCGTGGCCAACACGCAACAGGATCTTTTGACCGGCGGTCCGGCGCTCGAGCGATGCATCGTCGTACACGTACAGCCGTGCGGCTGTGGCCGACGGCGAGGCACCATCGGCTTCGATGTGCTTCACGGGCAATGGCGCACCGACATCTGGCGTCGCGAGCAAGTCGTCGATGACCGCCACCACCCGATCGTTGAAATACGGCGTTGGCTCGCCGAGGTCCTCGTAGGCGCGCTGCAGAAGCGGGTACATCGCCACATACGCGGCAAGCGCCTTGTGACTGTCGACGCCCTCCACGAAGGCCACGAACGGTGTGTACCGTGCCGCGTTCCGTGAGCTGATGACGCGGCGGTCGTCGCGCGCCTCGGTCTCGAAGCGCCTCGGCGTCTCGCGGACGGGCCACAGCGCTGTGGAGGCGTTGTCGCTCGCAAGATTGTTCACGGTCGCAACAAACCTTCGGGCGAAGCCGTCGAGGTTCAAGAACGAGGCGACGTCCTTGCGCCCGATCAACTCGCGCAACACGCGACCGCAGTATGCATCCGACTGATCGAGCGAAGGCAACTCGTGGTGCACCCCGTCGTTCGCAGGGATGGGATGCGCCACCGCGGGTTTCCCAGCACGCGTCTCGACGGGCGCAGGGGCACCGGGCTCCGCGGCAGCCGGCTTCGCGATAGGCGTCGGCGCGACGGGAGCCGGGTGGGACCAGCGCTTTCCGACGTAGAACGCCCCCCCGACCAGGGCGCCACCGAGAAGAATGATGAACACCGCGCGACCCATCCTGTGATGCTACCCCTCCCCCACTTTTTCCCCCACTTGGCCGTGGGGAGCGTGGCGCTCCGTGACCCCGTGTGGCAGTTGGCCCCGCCACGGCGAGATTTCTCGTCGGTGATTCAGCGGCGATTCAGATTCAGGTTCTGGTGATCTTACGATTGTGGGAGTTCGACTCTCCCCGACCGCACAAGAAATTCTCTGATTCGATGCCCTCCCGCGCTCGAGCGCTCACCGCAGTCCGTCGACGACGGTCACAGCGCTCGCGGTCACGGACACGCTGGCTGAGGCAAGGCCCGCCCGCGTCGCCGTGACGGTGATCGTCCCGGGCGTAAGCGTGGACCGCACGAAGACACGGTTGATGCCCGCCTCCGTCAACAGATACATGCTGTTCGTCGAGCCGAGGACACCGCTGTTGTAGCCGCCGCGCCAGATGCCGGGCCCGGTCATCGAGAAATCGACGCGCGCCTCATCGGTAGGAACGCGCTGGCCGGCGGCGTCGACAACCTCGAAGTCGATCATGACCACGTCCGCGCCGTCGGCCTGCAGGCCGTTCGGCCCGGTAGTCGCGGTGAGCTTCAGGCTCGTGGCCGCGCCAACGGTCTTGAGCTCGTGGCTCGCCACCTGCTTGCCGCTCGCGTCGTATCCGATTGCGCGCACGGTCCCGGAAGCCCAGCTCACGTTGGGATAGCTGAAGAGGTAATGATCGGTCGGGCTCGACGATTTACCGATCGACGTGCCGTTCACGAGCAGTTCGACCTGCGGCGTGTTGGCGACGACGTACATCGTCTTGCGTGTCCCCGCGGGATACGTCCAATGACCGATGATGTGGATGTCTGGTTGCGGGTTTCCGACCACGCGGTGCGCGAAGTAGAGCTGCTTGGGCAGCCGTACGGCGTCGACCTTTCCGCTCGCGCGCGCCACCTCGCTGCTCATCTGCCGGCCGTCGGCGTTCGAATCGGAGAAGTAAATCGATGCGTACCCGGCGTAGCGAGATTGCGCGGAGTCCTTGTTCTGGATGCTGTAGACGTTCTTCCAGATGTCGAGGCGCCAGATGGCGGCCTTGGTGGTGCTGTCGCCGGTGATGATCGACTCGGACGTCCAGTGATAAGTGTCGTCGGGTCCGGGTTTGAAGCCCCCGACGTGCGGCGGAGAGTAGTCGTCCCAGAAACGCCGGCCGGCTTCGTCGCGCTCATCTTCGGCCTCGATGACGGGGGCTTGGTTTCGGTAATTGTTCGAGTAGCCCCGGTGGTAAGAGGCGTCGTTGCTCGGCGTCCACGACGGGTCGTACCCGACCATCGTGCCGAAGTACTCCGCGTAGGGCGCCGCGCCGGTGTCGTCCAGATCGCGGCAGCCCATCGCGCGCCCGCCGCTCGGGTCCCATTGCTTGCGCAGATCCTGCATCTCCTTCATGTGCGCGGCGCTGATCCCGTTGTTGCCCGCCTCCCAGAACAGGATGCTCGGGTTGTTGCGCAAGTAAATGATGCTGGCGCGCATGACGTTCGTCCGCTGCGTCCATTGAACGCCGGTCACGTCGGCTTCCTTGTCGCCCGCCGGGGCAATGTTGATGATGCCGTACTTGTCGCCGGACGCGACGTCGACCCGCTGCGGGGTGATGTGCATCCAGCGTATGTAGTTGCTGCTGCTGCCCTTGACGAGATCGGCGGTGTAGTCGTGCATCCAGTCGGGCACCGCCTGGCCCAACGCCGCCCAGTCGTTGCTGGCGCGCTGCGCGTAGCCGAGCAAGTAGACGAAGCGGCCGTTGACGTAGACGCCGCCCGTCCCCACGCCGCCGCGGAACTGCGTCTGGCGGAATCCCGTGCGCGTCGTGCGTCGGTTCGTGGTGCCGCTGTCCGCCACCACCGACGTCACGACGTCGTAAAGGTTCGGCGTGAGGTCGCTCCACAGCTTCGCGCTGGTTAGCGGGCCGCTCGCCTTCAGGGTCACGGTCTGGCCCACGCCGACGGCCGTCGCGCTCCCCTGAAGGGTCGAGACGCGCGCGCCGTTCGCGGCGTCGAAGATCTCGACGGACAGCGTGACGTTCCGGGCAGCGTCCGTTTCGTTGCGGACTTGCGACTCGACGTTCACCGTGAGATCGCCCTGCGCGGCCGTCACGTTGGCGAACGCGGACGGATAGACGTAGACGCCCGTGGTCTGCAGGTTGTTGTAGAGCGGGTACGTTTGATAGACCTTGCCGGGCAGGTGCAGCCAGACGTGCCCGACCAGGCCGCCGTAGTCGGGGTTGAATGCCTTGCCCGCCCACTCGAACGCCGTGTTGGTCGTGGACTCGACGTAGTTGCGGTTGTTGTCCACGCGAACCGCCAGCACGTTCTCCGTGCTGCCGAAGTTGACCTTCCCCGTGAGGTCGAGGCCGCACGCGGTGATGCCGTCTTCGCACATTCCCACAGACGTGCCGTTCACGTAGAAGCGCGCGCCCTGGCGGATGCGCTCGAACTCTACGATCACCTTACCGCCCGAGTAGCTCGTCGGGATCTTGAAGTGCTTGCGATACCAGGCGGGCCCGTCGTACGTGCCCGTATCACCGCTCGAGTGGTTCGCGTAGACGCGATACGAGTCGACGTCGTTGTACGTGTGTGGCGTGCTGACGGTCGTCCACGCGCTGTCGTCGAACGCAACCGCCTGCGCGTCCGTCACGTCCTGGCGGATGAACTTCCAGCCCGGATCGAGGCTGAAGTCGTCGCGCGGCCCCGCGGGTGCGCCGCCTGCCCCGCCGCTGCTCCCGCCCCCGGCACCGCCGCGCGCTCCCTGCCCAGTGGTGCCGGCGCCCGACGTTCCGCCACGGCCCGCACCGCCCGACGAACCGCCGATTCCGCCGGCCTGCGATCCGCCTACGCCGCTGCCGGCGCCGCCTCCCGAACCAGCAACACCCATCCCCCCGGTGCCGCCCGTCGAGCCGGCGGTTCCGCTCGCCTGCGATCCGCCTGCGCCGGCCGCGCCTCCGCCCGCGCCCGCGATCGATCCTCCGTTGCCTCCATTGCCGCCGTTGCCGCCATTCCCCGCCGACGAAGATCCACCCGGCCCGCCCCCTGCACCCGTGGCCGGCGTGCAGGATCCTACGAGGCATAGGCAGGATGCGGCGACGAAGGCGGGAAGTGACCTCATCCCCTCCCAAAGGGGGCTGCGCGCGAAAACTGGTGCAGCGTCGCGCTGTCGAGCCGCGTCTACAACGAGCCGGCGGGGGTCACGCGTGTGACGCTGACCGCCGCGTCGTCGATGTAGATCGTGCCTTCGGCGGGCGAGAAGCCGTAGCCGCTGCTGCAAAGACTCCAGTAAACGGTGTTGTTGATGCCGAACGGGCGTGCAATGTCGTAATTGATTTGCCCGTCCAGCCAGATGACGAGGCGCCCGCGGTCGTCGGAGTAGTTGCGATACAGCACCTCCACCTGGAACCAGCGGCCGATCGGAAGCACCATCGCCGTGGGCGGCGTCGGCGATCGCAGATACGCTGCGCGGTGATCGTAGACCGAGAGGATCAGCTCGCCGCCGGGCAAGCTACGGACGTCGACGTCGATGATGTACCGACTGGCGGACGGATCGTTCGCGTCCGGCCCCTTGAACTGCATGATCGTCCAGACTGCCGCCAGCGCATACGGCTGCGGGATGTAGTACCAGGCGCTGTAGTACGCGTCCGCCGGATAGGGCGACTCCCGCCAGACGCGCGAGGCCGCGACGTCGGCGAGCGCCGTGTTGGTCATCTTCACCGAATACGCGCCGCTGTGCGCGAGCTCGGTCGTCGCGGCGATCGCGGCCATGGGCGCATCCGCCGCCGATCCGCCCTGGCCGTCGCCGATCCACTCGCTGAGGTCCCCGCCTTTGTGGCGCGCCTCCCAGAGAATCTCGCTGCCGAACTCGATGCGCCGGCCGCAGCCACCGACGGCGACGGCAACGACGATCGTCAGGAAGCGAACCCGCATCTCCGGCACGCGGCATAGAATATCCCGATGCGCGCGTGGGCCGCACCGATCCTATGCCTCACGGTGACCGCGTGTGGAGGCCCCGTGGCCGCTCCGACGGATGCAGGCATCGCGGATGCGGCACCGAGCGGCGAACCGCTTCCGCCCGTCGACGGCGGCGCCGGCTACGCCCTCAGCTTCGACGGTGTCGACGACTACGCCACGGCCGGGAACAGCGGCTTCACGACCGCGATGGGCACGACGACGATCGAGATGTGGGTACGCTTCGAGTCGGGCGGCACCGACCAGGACTTCATCGCCCTGCGCCTGAACCTCGAGAGTGGCCTGCGCATCGGCATTCACGCGGGCACCATCGCCGCGCGCCGCATCTTCGGCGATCGCGTGTTGGCCGCCGCGCCCGCGCTGCCGCCGGCGAACGAATGGCACCACGTCGCCTACACGTTCGACTACACGACCAACGTGCTTTACGTCGACGGCGTGCAGGTCGACGCGGAGACGACGGCTCCCGATGACCGCACGCCAAACCAGGTCTGGCTCGGCAGCATCGACGGGGTGAACTCTCTCTTCCGTGGACAGATGGACGAAGTCCGGGTCTGGACCGTCACCCGATCCGCCGCGGAGATCCGGGCCGACATGAAGCACGGTCCGGTCGCGGGCCAGAACGGGTCGGATGCGTTGATCGACGGTCTGGTGGCGTACTGGACGTTCGACGACGATCGGAGCGGCGGGCGATCCGCGGATCGATCGGGGCATGGCAACGACGTGACGCTTGGCGACGGCGTCGCGCAGCGAATGCCGGCGCGAGTCCCTTCCGACGCACCCGTATCGGACTGAGCGGCGCGGCGCATCGGGCAGTGCACCAGTTCTTCGTGCTGGTGCCCTTTCGCTTGAGAGGTGCCCATGTCTGCGAACTTCCGCTTGCTCCTGGTCAGGCTGTTGGTCGCGAGCGCCGTCGCGGGTTGCGTGCCGGAAGCAACGCCCGACGGCAGGGACGGCGGTGCGGGCGGCGGCGCCGCCGGCACGGGTGGCGGCGGTGCGGGCGGAGCCACGGGAAGTGCCGGCGCGAGCGGCGCCGCAGGCACGGGCGGCTCGATAGCAGGCGGCGCTGGTGGCGGAGCCGCGGGGACGAGCAACGGCGGCGCAGCAGGAACCGCGGGCGGCGGCGGCAGCTCCGAAGACGCGGGCGCGGGCGGTGGCGGCTCCGGCGGCGGCCTCGCCGGCCGTGGCGGCTCCGGCGGCGGATCGGCCGGCAGCGGAGGCCGCGGCGGCAGCGCCGGCGGACGCGGCGGCGGCAGCGGCGCGAGCGGCGGCGTGTCAGGCTCCGGCGGAACGACAGGCGGTGGTGGCGCCGTCCAGACCGGCGCCGTGATCATCAACGATCGCTTCTGGAAGGACACCTCCGGTACGCCGATCTATTCGCAGGGCGGCGGCGTGCTGCAGGTCGGCGACACGTACTACTGGTACGGCGTGAAGTACGGCGGCGCGATCACCTACGCCGCGAGCCCGACGGGCAAGAACGACGACACGTCGTTCGCGGGCATCACGATCTACTCGTCGAAGAACCTCGCCGACTGGAAGCTCGAGAACACCGTCAAGCCCGCCAACACGGGCGGCTGGTTCGGACGTCTCGGCGTCGTGTACCACGCGGCCACGCAAAAGTACGTGCTGGTCGCGCAGGGCGGCGGCGGGCTCTACTTCGCGACGAGCAGCACGCCCGCGGGCAACTTCGTCTACAACAACATCCAGACCAATCTGCCCGGGATCGTGAACGGCTCCACCGGCGATCAGACGATGTTCCAGGACGACGACGGCCAGGCGTACGTGATCAGCTCCAGCAGCAGCGGCCGCGCGAACCGTTACGTTTCGCCGCTCCGCGCCTCCGACTTCCTCGCCGTCGAGAACGCCGTCCTCGTCTACAAAGGCGGCGGCCGCGAAGGGAACTGCCTGTTCAAGTACGACGGCTACTACTACTTCTGCTCGTCCGACCTGCACGGCTGGAACGCCTCCCAGAGTTACTGCGTCTCGGCGCCCAACATCCGCGGACCGTACGGCGCCGAGTTCGTGATGGGCGGGACGGATCGCGACTTCAGCCACGTGACCCAGACCGGCTTCTTCGTCGCGGTGAAGGGCAGCGCCCAGACCACGATCATCTTCGCGGGCGATCGCTGGAGCGACTTCGCCGGGAACGGCGCCGGCTACAACCAGTGGATGCCGCTGTCGTTCAGTGGGCGAACGCCGCGTATGGAGTCGCTGACCCACTGGTCGATCGACGCGGCCACCGGGGCCTGGAGCGTCGACCCGCGCAACAACTACGTCCTCAACCCCTCGTTCGAGGCGGATCGCGTTGCCATGACGACGCCCGCGGGGTGGACGACCAGCAGCGGCTCCAACGTGCAGACGCCGCACGGCCCGGGACGATGGTCCTGGCAGCTCACCGGCACCTCCAGCCTCGGCCAGACGATCGCCAACCTGCCCAACGGAACGTACACGCTCTCGGCCTGGGTCAGGCCTGGCAGCGCCGGCGCGCAGCTCGCCGCGCGCGGCTTCGGCGGCACCGACAAGACCACGTCGCTCGCGGCGTCGACGTCGTGGACGAACGTCGGCATCACCGACATCGCCGTCAGCAACGGCCAGTGTCAGGTCAGCGTGACCACGTCCGGTCAGACCGTGCTGGTCGACGACTTCGTTCTTTCGCGCCAGTGACGCCGTGATGGATCGCCAGTCAGAACGAGAGCGACGCGCCGAGCTGGCCCCCGACCCACAGCGACGGCGTGTGGCCCACGACGCCCGCCGGCGTCGTCGCGAGCTCGTACGATCGCGGGAAGTAGAGCGCGTGCGCGCCGATGAACGCGGCCGCGCGGCGAGACGCCGTGGCGACGCGGACCTCGACGGCTGCGCGCGCGCCGAGATCGACGCGCGTGCCTTCCCTGCGCACGGGCGGGTTCACGCCCTCGATCTCGAACACTGCGCCGGCGACGCCAACGGCCGCCCCGATCTCGACGGCGCCGCGCACCGGCTGGCGGAACGCGAGGCTGGCGTCGATCGGTATTCGTCGCTGCTGAACGCTCACACCGGAGAGCGAGAAGCCCGCGCCGGGCTGGACGCCAAATCCGAGCTCGCCGGCGAGCCGCCCCTTCTGCAGTGCGAGGCGCAGCTCGGCGCCCGGGCTGACGATCGAAGGCGCGTCCAGCACCGCGGGCGCGACATCCAGCACGCCGGCGAGCGCGAGCGAGGGCCGCCACGCCCGCGTCGGGACGGGTGGACGCGGCGGCGCGGCCACGACGACCTCCGTCGGAGGGGGCGGAGGTGGCGGCGGCGCGGGCGGTGACTCCATCAGCAGCTCGGGCGGCACCAGCGTGAGCACCACGAACACCGCCGCGACCCGGGCCCGGTGCGCGCAATCTCGACCCACGTCGCGGTAGAGGCGCGTATGAGTCGCCCCCTCGACCACGACCTGCACCCTGTAACTGTCACCCTGATCCGCGACGTTCACCTCCGCGCCCCGCCGCGGGGCCGGGATGGCGCGTCGCGGAATCAGCGTCTCGATCGTCTGGGCGACCGCGTCAGCTGCGGGACAGTCGCCGATGGCCGCGATCCGCGGCGCCGATGAAGCTGCCAGGTCCGTGTCGTCCACGCGTTGCTGCGCCCACACCACCGAATGCATGAACACCACCAAGACCCACAGCGAGACCGATCCGACGACCAGCGCCACGCGCGTTCGCGGTACACTGGGCGTCGCGCCTCGTCGCCGGATCGGATCAGTCGTCCAGTCAGTCATGGCGGTCAGCGAACATCCTTGGCCCGTTTCGTCCGTCCCGGGGCGTGAGCGCGCGGCGGTCGACGTGGACGTCCGCGACTTCAAGGCGGTCTACGACCGGTGGGTGCTCGAGGTGGCCCGCTGGATCCGGGCGATGGGCGGGCCGGCCGCCGATCGCGACGACCTCCTTCAAGAGGTGTTCGTGGTCGTTCACCGGCGCCTGCCGGACTTCGACGGCGAAAACCTGCCCGGCTGGCTGTATCGAATCACCGCACATCAGGTCCGCGACTTTCGACGAAAACTCTGGGTGAAGCACATTTTCAGCCGCAGCGTCCCCTTGACTGAGAGCATGCCCGCGCCCGGTCCCACGCCCGTCATGAGCGTCGAGTCGCGCCAGAAACGCGATTTCCTCGATGGCCTGCTCTCCAGCATCAGCGTACCGCTGCGCACGGCATTCGTGCTGTTCGAGATCGAAGGGTACACGGCGGAAGAGATCGCGCGGATACAGGGAGCACCTCTCAACACCGTCCGGGCGCGGATCTTGCGCGCGCGCAAGAAGCTCTCCGCTCTGATCGAGGCGTCGCGATGACCGGAGGCGGTAAAGATTTGGAACGTTTGATCGAAATGAGCGAGGCGGCGACACCGGAGCAGGCGCGGCTGCGCGATCTCGTCCAGTCGAGCAGCGGCGTCGAGGTCTCCGACGGGGCGAAACAGCAGATCTACATGAAGGTGCTCGCGCAGCGCGAGGGGCGACATCGAAAGCGATTCGCGCTGCTGCGGCCCGCGTTCGTGTTGGGGGTTATCCTGCTCGCAGCCGGCGCCACGGCTGCGACGGCACTCGGGCATCGTTGGATGGAGCAGCGACGGCGACCGGCGGCCGCGGCGCTCGCGCCAGCGGAACCACGCGCTCGCGTAGAGGCGCCGCGGGGGGAGGTCGCACTTGCCCCGGTCGAGATTCCGGCGACGGCGCCCGAGACGCTCCGGCCGCACACGCCGCGAACCCGCCCGCGCAGCGAGGATCCGTCTGCGGTCGTCAACGCGCTGGAAGCCCTTCGCAAGCAGCACGACCCCGATCGCGCCGCGAAGCTGCTGGCCGGCTACCTGGCCGCGCATCCGAAGGGCGCGCTCGCGGAAGAGGCGCTGGCGCTGTCGATCGAAGCGGCCACCGCCCGACACGATCCCGCCGCGTCCGCGTTCGCGAGGCGATACCTGCGCGATTACCCGACCGGCCGCTTTCGGCAGACCGCCCAGGCGGTGCTGGAACGGCAACAGTCGTACGGCGCTCGCTAGCTCAGAACTGCGCGATGAACTTCCAGGCCAGCGGTGGAATGAAGGCCTTCAGGCCGTCATCGCTGGTCGAGCTCCCGTCATCTATGCTCGACGGGGTGTGCGGGCCATCGAACGTGCACGCTTTGACCGGATAGCCGGGCTTGCACCCTTCGAAGTCGTAGCAGACGTACT
>Ga0207701_10002674_pt1 | contig 18419 bp, 20 predicted proteins | sample KBSSwiSSwithPhiX_FD_184294 | JGI IMG/M metagenome (GOLD analysis project Ga0207701, IMG submission 184294) | Switchgrass rhizosphere bulk soil microbial communities from Kellogg Biological Station, Michigan, USA, with PhiX - S5 (SPAdes) (version 2) | ecosystem: Environmental > Terrestrial >... | reverse complement strand
AGTAAATAGCTGTGCAAAAGACATGGCTAAATGGCTGATCACATGGATCAACAATGGTAAATACGATGGCAAAGAAATTTTCCCTTCATCTTATCGCAACGAAGCAATAAGTATTCAAATGGCAATGGGCGGAGGCACACCCGATGCCGAAAATAATCCCGATGTGTTTATTAATGGTTATGGTTTTGGATGGATGATCAGCAGTTATCGCGGTCATTATCGTGTAGAACATGGCGGTGGTATCGATGGATTTATTACAACCACCGGTTTCTTTCCAAGTGATAGTATTGGAATTTTTGTTTCATCAAACCAGGGTGGTGTAAGTACAACTATCAGGAATTTTATTGCTGACCGTATGTTGAAACTTTCTTACCGCAACTGGAATAAAATGCAGCTTGATGGTGCAAAAAAAGCAAGGGATGCTGCAAAAGCAATGCAAAAGAATGACAGCATCGGGCATAAGTTCAATACAAAGCCGTCGCATGAATTAAAAGACTATGCAGGTATTTATAAAAACCCTGGTTATGGCTCAATTGAAATAACAATGAAAGATGGTGGTCTTGTTTCAAAATTCAATATGATCGATATTCGTCTTGATCATTTTCATTATGATCAGTTCAATGCAGTGGTACTTGACCCGGCACTGCAGGGTATTGAGCCGATACGTTTCAGTTTTCATAACGATGTCAGCGGCGATATCAGTAAGCTCACTGTTCCTTTTGAAGACGGTGTAAAAGACATTGAGTTTGTAAAAGAAACAAAGGCGCTTGCCGTGAACAAAACTGATCTTGAAAAATATGTTGGAGACTATGAATTTGTGGCTGCTCCCGGGAAGATCGCTAAATTCTATATTAAAGGAGAAAAAACATTATATGCTTTTATAGAAGGACAACCCGAATACGAATTAGTGCCAACTGAGAAAAATAAATTTGACCTGAAGGTTATAAAAGGATATAGTGTACAGTTTGAAGAAAATTCCAAAGGGGAAATTATTTTAGCAGGTTTTGTTCAACCAAATGGAACGTTTAAAGCAAAAAGAAAATAGAACCACGATTAGTTAGATTAAAAGGATTATGAGGAAAAAGTTTTTTTTAATTCACTGTCTTATTGCAGGGATCGTTTTGATATCCTGCTCCCAAAAAGAAAAATTTGACACCATCATTCGCAATGGAATGATCTATGATGGCAATGGCGGTGAACCATATAAAGGAGATATTGGAATAAATGCAGATACAATTGCTTTCATTGGTGATCTTTCAAATGCGTCAGCGAAAAATGAAGTGGATGCAAAAGGAAACGCAGTAGCCCCGGGTTTTATTGATACCCATAGTCATCATGCAGGTAGTAGCCTATTTCAGCATCGTGATCTTATCGCGGCTGTAAGCCAGGGGATCACAACAATTATTATTGGGCAAGATGGTGGTTCTAATTTTCCCTTATCAGATTTTTATAAAAAACTAAATGATACCTCTGTTGCAGTAAATATCGGTTCCTACAGCGGCCATAATGCTTTACGTGGTTCAGTTTTGGGAAAAGATTATAAACGCTTTGCTACACAGCAGGAGATCGATAAAATGAAAATATTGCTCCAGCAGGATATGGAAGCCGGAGCATTTGGTTTATCAACAGGATTAGAATATGATCCCGGTATTTATTCCAGCAATGATGAAATATTACAACTTGCAAAAGTGGTTACTCCTTTTGGCGGAAGATATATTAGTCATATCCGAAGTGAAGACCGTTATTTCTGGAAAGCAATTGATGAAGTGATCACAATTGGTAAGGAAGCAAAAATTCCTGTACAGGTAAGTCATATCAAATTAGCGATGCATAATATCTGGGGGAAAGCTGACAGTTTGCTCGCTTTATTTGATGCTGCAAGAAAAAGTGGTATTGATATCACCGCCGATATTTATCCGTATGCCTTTTGGAATTCAACGATCAAAGTTTTATTTCCAAATAGAAACTTTAATGATGAAAAAGAAGCAGATCTTATTTTAAAAGAGATCACCTTGCCTGAAGATATTATTCTTGGTTCTTATGAAGTGAATCCCGCTTATGCGGGAAAAAGCTTAGCAGAAATTGCAAAGCTGGAAAATAAAACGCCTGCCAGGATGCTTGTCGAATTGATCGCAAGGATTGATGAATGGGAAAATAAAAATGGCCGTGAATGCCAGGAAAATATAATGGCAACTTCGATGAGTGAAGCAGATATAATAAAGTTAATGCAATGGCCACATACCAATATTTGCTCCGATGGCTCATCAGTAGGAACTCATCCGCGAGGCTATGGTGCTTTCACAAGAGTGCTTGGCAAATATGTAAACAAAGAAAAAGCATTAACCATGCAGCAGGCTATTCATAAAATGACTGGCTTATCTGCTCAGCAAATGGGGATCAAAAAAAGAGGGTTGATCAAAACGGGTTATTTTGCTGACCTTGTCATTTTCAATCCCGAAACAGTAAGTGATGAAGCAACCGTTGCCGAACCCCACAAGCTTTCTGAAGGGATTGAAACTGTTTTGGTAAATGGGAAAATTGTTTTTGAAAATAAAAAAACCACTGAACTTTATCCGGGAAAGATCATAAAGCGTCAATCACAAAACTAAAACCAGCTTATGCGTTTATCATTTTTATTTATTGCATTTACTGCAATTCTTTTTGGATGTAATTCCTCAAAACAAGAATACGATACCATCATTCGCAATGGAATGATCTATGATGGCAATGGCGGCGAACCTTACAAAGGTGATATTGGAATAAACGCTGATACCATTGCATTCATTGGCGACCTGTCAAAAGCTTCAGCAAAAAATGAAGTGGACGCAAAAGGAAATGCTGTTGCCCCCGGTTTTATAAATATGATGGGACATTCTGAAGAGTCCCTGATACAGGATGGAAGAGGCCAAAGCGATATCAGGCAGGGAGTCACGACAGAAATTTTTTGTGAATCAAGTATGGGCCCTCTCAATGCAAAAACAAAAAAACAAATGCAGGAAGGGCAAGGCGATATTAAATATAAAGTAGAGTGGAACACACTCGGTGAATACATGAATTTCCTGGAGAAGAAAGGTATCTCTCCCAACATTGCTTCATTCATCGGTACCGATGTTGCGAGAGTATATGTACTGGGAGAAGGCAATATAGCCCCATCACCAGCTCAATTAGATAGTATGAAGTTATTGGTAAGGCAAGCAATGGAAGAAGGTGCTTTAGGTGTTACGGATGCGTTGATCTACCCTCCTGCAACTTTTGCAAAAACAGATGAGTTGATCGCTCTTTCAAAAGAAGCATCGAAATATGGCGGCACTTACAGCAGCCATATGCGCAGTGAAGGAAATAAATTGTGGGAAGCTGTGGAAGAACTTATTACTATTTCTAAAGAAGCCAACATACCTGCAGAAATTCATCACCTGAAAGCCGCAGGAAAAGACAACTGGTATAAAATGGATAGTGTGATCAAAAGAGTGGACCGGGCAAGAAATGAAGGATTGGATGTAGCCGCTGATATGTACACTTATGTTGCAGGAGCAACTGGAATGACATCTGCGTTACCTCCGACTTTACAAGATGGAGGTTTTGGAAAGCTAAGAGAAAGATTGATGGATCCAAAGATCCGTAAAGAAATGGTGAAGGCAATGAATACTGATGCTACTGATTGGGAAAACTTATATTATGGTGCAGGTGGTGCTGAACATGTTTTATTATTAGGATTCAAACAAGATTCATTAAAAAAGTTTACAGGCAAAACATTAGCTGAAGTTGCAAAGATCAGGGGAACATCTCCTGAAGAAACTGCAATGGACCTGATCGTTCAAGACAGTACAAGGGTTGGCGTAGCTTATTTTTTAATGAGCGAAGAAAATGTAAAGAAACAAGTTTCATTGCCATGGGTAAGTTTTGGAAGTGATGAAGCTTCTTATACACCCGAAGGGGTTTTTCTGAAATCAAATGCACATCCAAGAGCATACGGAAATTTTGCAAGAGTGCTTGGCGTATATACAAGAGATGAAAAATTAATGACTTTGCAAGAGGCTATTCGTAAACTGGCGAATCTTCCTTCAAAACATTTAAAACTTCAAAAACGAGGAGAATTAAAAGTTGGTTATTATGCTGACATCGTAATTTTTGATCCTGCAAAAGTAAAAGACAACGCCACTTTTGATAAACCGCATCAATACTCCGAAGGAATGATCGATGTTTTTGTAAATGGTGTACAGGTTTTAAAAGATGGTGAACATACTGGTGCAAAGCCGGGAAGGTTTGTGAAAGGACCGGGATTTGGAATTAAGAATTAATAATTAAAAATTAAGAATTAAGAATGTCGATCACAATTCGAAGAGCAACTAAAGAGGATTGCCCAAGGCTATTGGAATTAATAACTGAATTAGCTGTTTATGAAAAAGCTCCAAATGAAGTAACAGTTTCATTGGAGCATTTTACAGAAAGTGGTTTTGGGAAAAATCCTGTGTGGTGGGCATTTGTTGCTGAAGAAAATGGGATCATTTCTGGATTTGCTCTTTATTATATTCGTTATTCAACATGGAAAGGTCAACGGATGTATTTAGAGGATATAATTGTTACACAGGAAGCAAGAGGAAAAGGAATCGGAAAATTATTAATGGATCGTTTGATCGAGGAAGCAAAAGAAAAAAAATTCAGTGGCATGATGTGGCAGGTGCTGGAATGGAATGAGCCTGCTATAAACTTTTATAAGAAATACTACCACGCCAACTTTGATCTTGAGTGGATCAACTGCAGTATTAATGTATAAAAAATCCCCCACCGAAGCGGGGGACCCTCTCTATTGTTACTCTCAATGGTGAACAATAAATTTCTTAGTTTGCTTATTTGTTGTCTGTGTAAATTCCACGAAATAAATCCCGTTAGGAAGCTTGCTTACATCAATCTGATCATATCTTTTCCCATTTGAAATAAATAGTTGCTGCTTCATCATCAATGCTCCCGCCTGGTTATAAACATTTACACCCACCTTTCCTTCTGTTGGATTATTAACTGATATAGTAAGCTCTCCTGAAGTTATAGTTGGATATAATGAAATATTACCAGCTATCGTTCTTGCGGAATTGAAAGTATTATTTGAAGTAATTGTGATGTCGCTATTATTTGTCCGTGCATTTGTGCAGGCAGAATTAATAATGCTGTTTAATTGCGGGTCGGTGTCAATAAAAAAATCAGCTCTTGATGCCTGGCCGTCACTAAAAAAATACATGCACTTGTCATCTGTATAATCCATATAATTCATCCACATCTCCAAAGGAGTTCCTGTACAGGTGCTTAAATGGCCTTCACCCGGACAACCAAAATTGGCAGCGTTGTGCAAAGGAGTATCATCAACCTCATCACTTCCACAATTTGCATCGCCCCATATATGTACAAGGCCAAAGCAATGACCAGCCTCGTGTGTAACAGTTCGGCCAAGATTATAAGCAGCAAATAAATTGTACTGCGACCCTTTTCCAAAAGCATTTACATGGCACACCACTCCAAATTTTTCCGGGCTGATACCGGGATAATAAGCATACCCTAAAAGTTTACTGCCAAGATTACAAACCCAAATATTAAAAACATGCATTGGGTCTACGGCATCGGAACCGCCTCTTTTGTCATACTTCATGTTATCATTTGTTCCAAATGATTTTGTCTTTGTCTGTTTATGAATTACCTGGACCAGGCAAAAGTTTATATCCAGGTCACCTTTTACTGATCCATAACCGGCATCGTAGTTATTATAATCACTGTTGCTTGCAGTAAAATCCGCATTCAATACATCGATCTGTGATTGTACTTGTGCATCAGATATATTCTGCTCAGCGGTATTATATACAACGTGAACTACTACAGGAATTGTGATGGCGGTCGGTGTAGGCGGTTTTCCTTTATTAGCACTTCTTGAATAGTTTCCTTTATTCTTTAATAATGCTTCAACTTTTTTTGCATAAGCCGGGTCGGCAGCCATTTGTTGCTTTATAGCCTCACTCGATCCGCATCGATCTGCATTCTGGCTATTTGCAATAAAAGAAAAAATGATGGCAAAGAGTGCAAGTAAAATTTTTCTCATAACCTTAGTTTTAGTGTTAACAATTTAACTTAATCAGGAACGTCGGCAAATAGTAAATCTGCGCATAGAAAAAGCCGAACCCTTTTGGTGGTTCGGCTTTCTATTTTAAAGATATAATTTTTTTTAACTCACCCCACTTACTTCCATTGATTTTTCAATTTTTAAGATCAACCCTTGAAGTACTTTACCCGGACCAGATTCTGTAAACTTCGACGCTCCATCGGCGATCATTGATTGAACACTTTGAGTCCACCGAACGGCGCCAGTAAGTTGATCGATAAGGTTTTGCTTTATTTCATCTTTATCCATTACAGCCCTGGCAACTACGTTTTGGTAAACAGCACAAGTGGGATTATGAAATTTAGTTGCTTCAATAGCCTCCTTCAATTCTTTTTTTGCAGGTTCCATTAATGGGGAATGAAACGCCCCGCCAACCGGGAGAACCAAAGCTCTTTTAGCACCAGCGGCTTTCATTCTTTCGCAGGCAATATCTATTCCTTTTATTGTTCCGCTTATTACTAATTGTCCTGGACAATTATAATTCGCAGGCACCACTACTTCACCAGTTTCTTTTTGCACTTCTGTACAGATCGCTTCTACTTTATCATCTGCAAGATTTAAAACAGCTGCCATAGTTGAGGGCGTCTTTTCGCAAGCTTTTTGCATAGCCCTGGCACGAACTGCTACAAGTTGTAAAGCATCTTCGAAACTCAGCGTACCATTTGCAACCAATGCTGAAAACTCGCCAAGTGAATGGCCCGCTACCATATCAGGAGATGCACTTTCGATAGTTCTGTAAGCAACGATCGAATGCAGGAAAACTGCCGGTTGAGTTACATTGGTTTGTTTGAGATCTTCTTCAGTACCATTAAGCATAATATCTGAAAGACGAAATCCAAGAACTTCGTTCGATTGTTCAAATAATTTTTTAGCGAAGACACTATTGTTATAGTGATCTTTACCCATGCCGGGAAATTGTGAGCCCTGGCCCGGAAATACAAATGCATGTTTCATGGTTCGATAATTTACCCCCCACCCTTCCGATCAAAATTTGGTGATCAACCGGAAATAAAAAAGGTTTAATACTGTATTGTATCAAACCTTTTAATGAATTACAAATATACCGGATTAGCTTAAATCGGCTGATATAAGTTTCAGGAACTCACTGCGGGTAGAATTTTTATGAAACTCCCCGTCAAATGCTGAAGTAGTGGTTGTTGAATTTTGTTTTTGTACGCCACGCATCATCATGCATAGGTGTTTAGCTTCAATTACAACAGCTACACCTAAAGGATTCAGTGTTTCCTTAATAGCATCTTTAATTTGTAACGTCAATCTTTCCTGCACTTGCAGACGCCGTGCAAAAACATCTACCACTCTTGCTATTTTACTCAACCCTGTTATCCATCCGTTCGGAATATACGCCACATGTGCTTTACCAATAAAAGGCAGCATGTGATGTTCGCACATACTATAAATTTCAATATCCTTTACAACGATCATCTCACTTACTTCTTCATGAAATTTTGCTGAGTTGATGATTGATTTTGCATCAAGATGATATCCTTGTGTGAGATACTGCATCGCTTTCGCCAGGCGTTCAGGAGTTTTTTTCAATCCTTCACGTTCCGGATCTTCACCAAGCAATTCAAGAACTTCACCATAGCTTTTTACAAGCCCATTCGTGATCTCGTCTTCGTATTGTTCTATTTTTTTATATGCCATATATCCAATTTAAAATCTAAAATTTAAAATTGATCAAACCGGGTATTCCACAAAATTTCTTGGTGTTTCATATAATCTTATCTGCAAATCTTTTTCTTTAGGTATATGCGGACGCAATAATTCATAAATAACTACTACAATATTTTCTGCTGTAGGATTCAGGTTCTTGAATTCTACAGTATCAAGGTTCAGGTTCTTATGATCGAATCTTTCAATAATTTTTTCATTTACCAGGTCGCTCAATTTCTTTAGATCCATTACATAACCAGTTTTCTCATCCGGCTCACCAATTATTTTTACTATCAGTTCATAATTATGGCCATGATAATTGGGTAAGGCACATTTCCCAAATACTTCCATATTCTTTTCGTCATCCCAATCAGCATTAAATAAACGATGCGCTGAATTGAAATGTTCTTTTCTGAATATCGCTACTTTTTTTCCCATTTATTCGAAGTTAATAACAGATCGCAGAGGATATTGTTCAGTAAATTATTTACCTCCATAATATTCTACAAAAATCTTTGCAGTCTCTACAAGTTTTAAACAATGCAACTGGACCGGTGGTGGAAGATGTGGCTCCAGTTCCTGCCAAATTCCCATCACAAGGTTTTCAATAGAACAGAGCTTCCCTTTCATAAAATCCACATCAATGTTCAGGTTACGATGATCCAGTTTTTCAATTACCATTTCATTTATTAAGGCCCCTAATTTTTTTGCATCAAAAATAAAACCGGTTTCGGGATCAGGATCTCCTTTTATTGTAACAAACAATTCAAAATTGTGGCCATGCCAGTTCTCGTTGGCGCATTTGCCAAACACCTCATCGTTTTTTTCCTTACTCCAGTTGGGATTATAGAGCTTATGGGCGGCATTAAAATGTTCAATTCTTGTTAAGTAAACCATGCTTTACTTTTTGTTTTCCTCACAGCATCGGGCGGAGGTCCGAAGGATTCCTTCGGAGAAATAATGAGCGGCAAAGGTAAGGCCATCAGCTTTAACAACGATGTACGATATTTGCCAAAATGGGAAAAAATATACTGGTAGTTGCAGCGACAGCTAAGGAAATTAAACCCTTTATTCAATTAACACGAACAGGAGATATCAATAATACAGATATACTTATTTCCGGCATTGGGCTTACTGCAAGCACTTATCATTTAGCCAAACAAGTTGCTTTAAAAAAATATGACTTGGTTATACAAGCTGGGGTCGGAGGTTGTTTTGATCTTCGAATTCCATTGGGCGCAGTTGTGGCAGTAAAGCAAGATGCAATTGCAGATCAAAGTGTAGTAGAACTGGAAAGACTTAAAACATTATTTGATTTAAATCTTGTACCTCAAGACCAGTATCCCTATAAAAAAGGATGGTTGATAAATCCAAATAAAGAGGTCTTAAAAAAAACCAAGCTAAAAATTGTAAAGGGAATTTCAGTCAACCAGATCAGCACTTCAAAACAAATGATAAAGTTTTATCGTGATGTGTTTGATCCAGTTACTGAATCAATGGAAGGTGCAGCGTTGCATTATGTTTGTTTAATGGAAAACGTTCCATTTGTACAGATCAGAAGCATCTCAAATTATATTGGCGAAAGAAATAAACAAAAATGGAATATGATGAATTCTATTGTCAATTTAAATGAAGCACTCATTAAAATAATTAATAATTAATAATTATTAATCAAGAATTAATAATTTCTTACTAATGAAACTAACTCTTGGATTTTCTCCTTGTCCTAACGACACTTTCATCTTTGATGCATTGGTTAATAAAAAGATCAATATTGAAGGATTGGAGTTTGAAGTAGTGCTTGAAGATGTGGAGACTTTAAACAAATGGTCATTTGAAAAAAAACTTGATATAACAAAGCTGAGCTATCCTGCTTTTTTTCAAAATCTTGATAAATATGTTTTACTTAATTCTGGAGCTGCATTGGGTAAGGGAGTTGGCCCACTCCTAATATCAAAAGTCAAAAGTCAAAACTTAAAAATTGAAACCAATTCAATAGCATTGCCCGGAGAAAACACAACTGCTAATCTCTTATTTTCCTTTGCATACCCGGAAGCTAAGAATAAGAAACATATGATATTTTCAGCAATTGAGGACTCAGTATTAAATGAACAAACAGAACTTGGGGTCATCATTCATGAAAATCGTTTTACTTATCAGCAAAAAGGATTGCATAAAGTAACGGACCTTGGTGAATATTGGGAGGGAAAAATGAAAGCACCGATCCCATTGGGAGGCATCGCTGTTAGAAGATCAATTGACAAAGAAACAAGTTTAAAAATCGACAAGCTGATACGGAAGAGTATTGAATTTGCATTCAGCAATTACCCATTAATTACTCAATATGTAAAACAGCATTCGCAGGAAATGAGTGAAGATGTAATGCGGCAGCATATCGAGCTTTATGTAAATAATTTTTCGATTGACCTTGGAATTGATGGAAAACAGGCAATAGAAACTCTGTATAAAATAGCAGCAACACAATTACCAATTAGTTCTATCCAATCATCAAGTGAGTTGTTCCTTTCATAAAGTATGTTTATTTATCAACAGGATATGGATTTTCTTTGCTTTTGAATCATCGCTTTTGTCGTTTCGTTAACACAAGAGATTATTTATTGATACGTTATTTGTAATTCGAAACCTAAACCACACCAACATGAGAAAGCCTTTCCTATTAATTGGGCTACTTTTTTTTACTTTTCTTATAAAAGCCCAGAATACTCAACCTGCTCACAGGCTCAAAGTATTTATTGACTGCAACAATACCTGGTGCGATCAGAATTTCATAAAAACGGAAATTAATATTGTTGATTTTTTACTTGATAACCAGGCGGCAGATCTGCATATACTAATAACAGAACAGGAAACAGGGGGCGGTGGAAGTCAATTCCAACTTATTTTCTTTGGGCAAAATAAGTTCAAACAAATGACAGACACGTTACGATTCAATACGGATCCAGTTGCAACTGATTTTGAAGAACGAGATCTATTGATCAAATATCTGAAGCTTGGCCTTACACCATATATTGTTAAAGCCGGAAATGGAAATGACATTGTAATTGAAATGAAAAAAAAAATGAATGAAAAAACGAAAGATACATCCGCTACAAAAGACCCCTGGAATTATTGGGTATTTCGTGTTGGTGCAAATGGCTATATAAGTGCCGACGAAGTATATAAGAGTTCCCGTGTGGGGGCTAATTTTGCTGCAAACCGCGTAACTGAAGAATTAAAAGTGGGTTTTGAAGTTTTTGGTGGTAAAAACAAGGATAGTTATGTGCTGGAAGATGATCTTGGGAATAAAGAAAAGATCGTTAATAATAATGAAGACTATAATTTTCAGCATTACATTATAAAAAGTTTGACCAGTCATTGGTCTTATGGATATGAAGCCTCCTTATCACGCAACACTTTTTCAAACAATAAAGGAAGGCTATTGTTAAGAACAGGTATTGAATACGATATATTTCCTTACAAAGAAGTAAATACAAAGTTTTTTACTCTTTCTTATGTCGTTGATGTTCGTCGCAATTCTTATTTTGATACAACCCTATATGATAAAACAAAGGAAACATTATTTGGCCATGCATTAAAAGCAAAACTTTCATTTAACCAAAAATGGGGTACCGTTTCCTTTGGTACAGAGTATCATAATTATTTTCACAACTGGGAATATTTTAATCTTAGTGCAGATGGTGAAGTTGATATACGGATCACTGGTGGTCTTTCCGTGAATCTTTATACTTCGGCAGCTTTGATACGAGATCAAATATATCTTCCAAAAGAGGGAGCTACTTCGCAGGAGGTACTTACTCGCCGCCGGCAATTGGCATCGGGCTATAATGTCTTCACTCATTTTGGCCTTAACTATCGCTTCGGATCCAAGCTGAATAATTTTGTAAACCCGAGGTTTGATTAAAATGTTTAGCCTGGTTCGGTAAACATTTTACAGCTAATAGTGTTTTTATAAACCTTGCTCCGACATTTCTTTACCCACCTTATGCCTGTTATGGCATTAGTAAGGAAAACCTCATCGGCCTGAAGTAAAGTCTCTTTAGTAAGGATATGCTCTTGTACGAGATGATCCGAATTGCCGATTGCCAGTTCTAAAATTTTTTTTCGCATCACCCCTGCTACACAACCTTCATTTAATGGAGGTGTAAAGATGTTATTGTCTTTTACCCAAAAAACATTGGCAATTGTTGAATCGCAGATCCGGTCATGCTGATTCAGAATTAAAGCGTCGTTGAGTTTATTTTCTTTGGCCCAGATTGCGGCCATTACATAGGGCAAATAGTTAGCTGATTTGAGATTGGAAAAAATATCGATACTTTTTCTTGCATCACTAAAAATATCAATTACCAATCCATTTTCATTAAGATCTTTCTGCTCCAATGGCCAGCATTCTATTAAATAAGAAAATTTATTGTCGCAATCATAAAGTCCGCCATTCCCTCTTGATACTGAAAGACGGATCCTTGCAGATCTTTCACATTCATTCTTTTTACTCAGCTCTTTAATTTCCTTTTCAATTTTCTGTTTTGTAAAAAGAACAGAAATATGAAATTTTAAAACATTTAAACCCGAAAACAATCTTTCAAAATGGTAATCACCCAATGAAATATTTCCATTTATCAATTTCATAGTTTCAAACAAACCGTCTCCATATCGGTAGCTTCTGTCGTCTTTGGGCAGAACGTTTTCATCATCCGCAAAAAACCTTCCATTATAGTTAAAATATTTTTTCATTTCAATGACCGATACTCAGGTATCCGCAAAGTAATACTGAAATAAAACTAATTGCAATAAAAATTTTCAGGGATAATTGCAAAAATGTTGTATGGATCTTTTTCTTTGCTTTCACCCTGTGATAATGATAAACATGGTTTTTATGTTTTTCTTCATCTGAATGATGTTTTGCTTTGGGCTGATCTTCGTTATGACTATTATTCTTTTCTTTTTCCTTTTTATTACCTAAAGGAATTGTAAGATCAATATTATTTGACTGTTTAGAAGATCCTTCATCAACCACCAGTTGTTGGATGTTGAAGGATATCCTTTTTGACTTATGGATAGCTTCACTAGAGCTAATTGGAGCCAGCATAAAACAGCTGGTCATGATGGCTGCGAGACTGATGCGGAAGGTTTTTTGAGGTGTCATTGCGGTAATTTTTATACCACAATTTTGTCTCACAGATGCCCCTGGAACAAGGTAGCATATACTCAAAAAAAATATTGGGAACTAGTACGTTAGGATAACAATTCGTTAAGCGTATCATCTCGTATAAATGTGACAGCGTACTAATATCGTAATTGCTGAAAGGCGCTGCGTAGAAACTCCTTTTCTTTAAAATGCGTACTTGTACGCTGGTTTTTCGGGCACGGCTATTTGATATTTGGTTTTAAATAAATAACTTGATAATGCTTCCCGCCTATATAGAAGACTCCCTTCCGGATTAATTAAAATCATTTGTTAACCACCTAAAAAAAAGTTTTATGGCAAACATTTTATTACCCCCACATGTATTCAATGTTGGTGATTTTGTATATTCTCCAAATCCGCAAGATCGATTTAGAAAAATAATTTTTCAATGTGATATCAGAGTTATATACCCAAATGGTGATATTGAGTTGGGATTAATTGGCTATCCCGCGTGGAAAAAGGGCAACGCTATCAGAGAACGTTGGAATATTGGCAAAAAAGCGATAGGAACTAAAATAAAACCAGCTGATCCTTCAAATCCCAATGAAACTATTCCTTTTAACCCTGCTGATCCACTAGCGGTGGGAAATAATGAATCTCCAGTTTGGCAACAACATCCAGTTTCTGAAATACCGGAACAGAAACAAGATAAAGTGGAAAAACAGCTAAGTAATATTTTTTCAGATGAGAAGAAATATGAAAAAATAACATTTTCAATGAATTCCAAGATTTATAAAGAGAACTTGCACACCTCTTATGATGTTACATTTAGTGATGGAACCACCACAAGTACAAATCCATGCCCACCCAATCAACCCGGAGAATAATCAATAAATTTTATATCTAGAAAGCCATCAACATTAAGCCGTTTATTTTTAAATTTTCAAAATCACCATTTTTTAACCAACTAAAAAAAATTTATGGCAAAGATTAAATTACCACCACAGTCAATCGACCTATTGGCCCTCGTAAGTCAATTTCCGGGCCCCCCTTTTAATAATACAAAATTCTTCTTCCAATTAGAATTAAGAGAAGTTACGTTTTGGGGCAATCTCATTTTCGGTGTAATTGCGTATCCGGCATGGCGAAAAGGGAATTCCCCCCGGGAAAGATGGATCATCGGAAGCAAAGTAACGGGATCTGATACCGGGGCTCCCGATATTGTACCTGTGGACCCACTTGGAGTTGCTTTTGGTAATAACGAAATTTTATTATGGCATCCAGAGAAAGGAATTAGCGAGCAAGAGGCTCAACATGAAAAATTTATCTATTTGTATAATAAGATCATTGAAAATAAAGAGCTTTTAGCAAAAAGTGTTTTGACGACTGGGAACGTGAGACTATCTAAAAATCCACATTTATATTACGATGTTACTTTATCAAGTGGAGGAACTTCTGAAACAGCGCTTACCAACCCTTGTCCACCAAATCAACCAGGAGAATAATAAGCAACAATGGGAAAAATTTTAGAACAAATATTAGATTGGTCAGAGGTGTGGGCAACACTCATACCTCTGATTGTCTATATATGGGTAAAGCCACGGGCACCTTGGATACGGCCATTAGTTATTTACCTTGTGATTGCTTTGCTATTAGGCTTTGTTATCGATTTTACATGGAAAAGTGTAAAACTGAATATGGAGTATCTGAGCAAAAAAATTTTCTCGTGGCTTTATATTGGAGAAGATTTATACACCCTTGTTTTGTATAATGTTAATTCTTTTTTGAGGTTATTATTAATTACCTGGTTCTTTTATCTGGTAAATCCAAAATACAAAAGAATTTATATAATAATTACCAGCCTTTTCCTGATCGCAGCTTTTATTAATTTTTGGCGTTTTGAGAGTGTTGTAATGTCATTTAGCAGCTCTCTTTTTACTGTCGAAGCTGGTATTATTCTTTTTTATTGCTTGTTATATTATTACACAGTAAATATGAATGAAGAGATAGCTTCGCCATTATCCATGCCTTCCTTCTGGATTGTGATGGGTCTTACTCTATATACAGCAGTAAATTTTCTCATCTTTTTGTTTTACAATTATCTTATTAATGCAGAGGAAAAATATGCCAAAAATATCTGGAATGTCCATAACCTTATTTACATTGTTTTAATGACCTTTATTGCTATAGGCTTTAAAAAAGCAAAATGAATTCTTTACTCGTGAATAAACTGCTCGATATTTTGTTACTTGATATTACCTTCATGATTACCATCGGGATTGCTGCCATGCTTTTGTTGGCGGCAGGATTTTTACTTTTAATGATGGTTAACCAACGTAAGAAATGGTTGTTGCAAAAACAAATGAGTCAATTAAAAGAACACCAACAAAATCAATTGATAGAATCAGCCGTCAGAAGTGAAGAAGGCGAAAGGCATCGCATTGCAGAAATGTTACACGATGAGGTTGGCGCTTTACTTTCTTCTTCACGCATCTTTTTGGTTGAAATGAATACACATAATCTTTCTGAAGACGATAAGCAGGATCATGCAAAAGTGAAAGAAATGATAGACGAATCGATTCAGAAAGTTCGCACTATCTCTCATAATCTTCATTCCACAATTCTGAAAGAATTCGGATTAAATGAAGCAATTCGTCATTTCATGAAAAAGATTACGGGCGGCACGGTTGTAAACAGTACAGTAGAACTTGATGATGAATACCAGATATCAAATGCCGAAACAGACCTGGCAGTTTATCGTATTGTACAGGAGCTTGTAAACAACCTGATAAAACATGCACACCCTCGTCTTATAAAAATTAGATCTTCTCTTAGTCAAAATCAATTGGAGTTGCAGATCCAGCATAATGGAAAGGGATTGACACAGGAACAATTTGAAGAATTAAGGTTTAAACCTGCGGGTTTGGGTCTGAAAAATATTCAAAACCGCATAATTTTACTAAAAGGAAATATTCTTTTCACAAAACTGGACACTGGTGAGTATATTATTCAATTGTCTATACCTGTACTAATATGAGCAAAGAAAAAAAGATACAAATTGCAATTGCAGATGATTACAAAATTTACCGGGAAGGATTAAAAAAATGCATTGCAAATGATAAATCCCTGGAAGTGGTATTCGAGGCAGATAATGGTGAAGATCTTATTAATGGATTCGAAAAAAATCTTCCGGATGTTGTGATCATGGACTTGAAAATGCCAATAATGGATGGCATGGAAGCCACCCAGATCATCCGTAAAAAATTTCCGACTGTAAAAGTCCTGGTCGTTACAATGTATGAAGATGACAAATTCATCATACATCTTATGGAGATTGGCGCTAACGGCTATTTACTTAAAAATACCGAACCTGACGAAATAAGAAAATCTATTTATGCTGTATATGAAAATGGTTATTATTTCAACGACCTTGTAAACAAGGCACTTCTGAAAAAACTTGTCATCAAAAATAATTTCAAACCCTCTTTTAATCAGAATGTGGAATTTTCAGAAAGAGAACAAGAGGTTCTGAAAATGATTTGCGAAGAAAAAACAGCGGCTGAAATTGCAAAAGAAATTTTTCTAAGCCCTCGATCTGTGGAAGGTATTCGTCAACGATTAATAGAAAAAGTCGGAGTACGGAATACTGCAGGTCTTGTGATGTTTGCAATAAAAAATGGCATCGTTACCTGATGCCCGTCCCAGAATTTTGTTTTAATATAAATTCTTCTAATAGTCTAGCTTTTCCATAAATCTCATTAATTCAGCAATACGGTACCCTAAAGGGGTATAGATATGCTTTATGCATTACTTAAATTTATTAGTTGATTAAACCTATTTAATCATTTTTAAATTTATTAAAATGAAACCAAAACTATTACTGCCAATTTCTGGATTGCTTGGGGTTATAATCGCAGGCATTTTTGCATGTTCAAAATCAAATGATGTCGCAGCTGATGATGTGACAGCCAATTCAAAATTTAAAAGCAATGAATGGCCAACATTTACCATTCCCAAAAAAGATTTGGTTGGCTATTTTACTAATGAATCTGCGAACGAAGTGATTGCGGTTATGATACGGTCTGATCTAAATAATTCAAAAAGCAGCATGGACTTGGTCGCCTTTGGCGACAGAAACTCGTTAGTAATTAAACAAGACGACAACTATAAAACGAAGCTAAATACAAAATTGGGTCTTGGAAATAATAGAATTTTACTAAGCCAAATTTCAGCGATATGCAGGGCAAATGGTGAGTGGATTGATAATTTTGAATATCTGCGCCTTTCGCCCATTGAAAGTAAAGCTTATCCTGGTTATCTGGCATTTGTTTTATCAGCTTGTGATAAAGATGGAAAACTTCTTCAGTTAACAAGCCTAATAACGGAGAGAACTTTATCAGACAGTGAAAGTCAGCCAAGTCCGCCGGCAGCTTGTCTTGAATGTAACCCGGCTTGTCCCCCTGGAACTCATTGTAATGGAAATACAGGAAAATGTGTTGCGGACTAAAATTTCCAAAAAATTAAACTAACGTAAAAAGAAAGATCGAATAATAGGTTTATTAAGGGTTTTTAATTCTTATTTGCCTTTGTGATATTGCGGGTTGATCGTTTAATGGTGTCATCATCAGATAAAAACAAAAAATCAATGCCATCCATATATGGGTGGCATTGATCAAATATTCAGAAGCATTTATTGTTCGACTATTCCTGCTTTCACTGCATACATCACCAATCCAGCCATGCTCTTGGTACCAGTCTTAGTTTTTAATTTGTCGCGGATAGCTTCAACGGTGCGGGGGCTCAGGTCAACTATATCGGCAATTTCTTTTGTACTTTTCTCTTCACACATCAGGCGCAGAATAGTAATTTCTTTTTCATTTAAATGAACTTCTGCAGGCTTGTGAGCATCTGCGAAAGTTTTATTGCGCAAACCACTCAATAATGCCTTATTAGTAAGATCATTAAAGAAAAATTCATTTTCATATACCTGCTTGATCGCTTCGTAGATCTTTTCAGCACCGCTTTCCTTTGTAAGGTAGCTGTTGGCACCTATCTCCATCATACGGCTGATCATTGAATGATCATTGTGCATGCTGAGCATGATCACTTTCACGCCAGGGTATAATTTTTTTATTTCTGGTAATGTTGCAAGACCGTCCATGATGGGCATTGATATATCAAGAAGTACAACATCGGGCTGAATATGCTTTAACAAATTAAGCATCTGCATGCCATTCTCTGCTTCAGCAACCATGTGTATGTCTTTATGCGCAGTCAAAGATGCTTTCACACCGGAACGGAAAAGTGTGTGATCATCGGCAATGGCCACTTTTATTACATGGCTAGTTGTTTCTGGGTTTTTCATGAAATGATTGGTTTTAAAAATTTTTGATGAAATCGTACGATCCCATCGGATATTGGTTAGTAAATAAACGATTTTTTTTAAAACTTATTTTC
>Ga0207701_10002673_pt1 | contig 18425 bp, 20 predicted proteins | sample KBSSwiSSwithPhiX_FD_184294 | JGI IMG/M metagenome (GOLD analysis project Ga0207701, IMG submission 184294) | Switchgrass rhizosphere bulk soil microbial communities from Kellogg Biological Station, Michigan, USA, with PhiX - S5 (SPAdes) (version 2) | ecosystem: Environmental > Terrestrial >... | reverse complement strand
TCCGGTGTAAATCTGCCGCGGCCGCGCGATCTTCTGATCCGGATCCACGAGCATCTCCTGCCACTGCGCGAGCCAGCCGACGACGCGCGGGATGGCGAAGAGCACCGGGAACATCTGCACGGGGAACCCCATTGCCTGGTAGATCAGGCCGGAGTAGAAGTCGACGTTCGGGTAGAGCTTTCGCTTGACGAAGTACTCGTCCTGAAGCGCGATGCGTTCGAGCTCGAGCGCAATCTCGAGCTTCGGGTTCTTGCCGGTGACGGTGAACACCAGGTCGGCGATCTTCTTGATGACCTTCGCGCGCGGGTCGTACGACTTGTAGACGCGATGCCCGAAGCCCATGAGGCGCGAACCCGCTTCGCCCGACTTCACCTTCTTGATGAACTCCGGCACGTGCTCGATCGATCCGATCTCGTCGAGCATGCGGAGCACCGCTTCGTTGGCGCCACCGTGCAGCGGACCGTAGAGTGCCGCCGCCGCACCGGCGACCGCGGCGTACGGATCGGCCTGCGAACTTCCGATGTTGCGCATCGCGCTGGTGCTGCAGTTCTGTTCGTGGTCGGCGTGCAGGATGAACAGCACGTCCAGCGCCCGCACCAGCACGTCGTTCGGGTGGTACTTGTCGGCTGGCGTGCTGAACAGCATGTTCAGGAAGTTGCCGGTGTAGCTGAGATCGTTGTCCGGGTAGATGTAGGGGCGGCCGACGATGTGGCGGAAGGCGTAGGCGGCGATGGTGGGCGCCTTGGCGATGAGCCTCGTAATCTGCAGCCGGCGCGATTCGGGGTCGTTGATGCGCTTCGAATCGGGATAGAAGGTCGAGAGTGCGCCCACGGTGCTGAGGAAGATCCCCATCGGGTGCGCGTCGTACCTGAAGCCCTCCATGAACTTCTTCACGTTCTCGTGAAGCATGGTGTGCATCCTGATCTGCTCGCTGAACTGCACCTGCTGCGAAGCAGTGGGGAGTTCGCCGTTCAGGATCAGGTAGGCCGTCTCGAGGTGGTCGCTGTCTTCGGCAAGCTGCTCGATCGGATAGCCGCGGTAGCGAAGGATGCCCCGGTCGCCGTCGATGAAGGTGATGGAACTGCGGCAGTTTGCCGTGTTCATGAACGCCGGGTCGTACGTCATGAGGCCGAAATCGTCCTCTGACGTTCTGATCTGGCGGAGGTCCACGGCCTTGATCGTGCCGTCCTGGATGGGCAGCTCGTATTTCTTACCGGTCCGGTTGTCGACGATCGTCAGCGTATCTGCCATCGAAGTCTCAGTGGTCTGTTTCAAGTCGTCAATCGGCCGTTCGGTTGCCATTTGCAGCTCGCACGTTCCGTCAGACTTCAGGAGTGTCCGTATTGTCTTCGCCAGCCCCGGACGCCGGATCCACCGGCTCGGCGGCCACGCGATAGGTGCCGTCCGCCCAGCGCGCCAGGTCCTGCAGCTTGCACCGCTCGCTGCAGAAGGGTCGCCACTTCGCCTCCACCGGATTCTTCCGGCAGAAGACGCACTGGGGCGCCTCTTGCGCTGGGGACATCGCCCCATTCTATCGAAAGTGGGAGGCAGAGGTTAAAAGTTAGACAGGAGAGCTGCCGGCGCCGCTGGTGTGTACGTGGCGGCGGATCCTCAGACCCGTCCCTGGCCGTCTCAACTTCTGAGTTCTAAATTCTAAGTTCTAACTTCGGAACGCTACGGTCTGCCCTGGACTCCGTGCCTCACATCGCGCGCCGACACGATGAAGATGACATCCTCGGCGACGTTCGTCGCATGGTCGCCGATCCGTTCGAGATGGCGTGACACGAGGATGAGGTCGAGCGCCGGTTCGATGGTCGACGGGTCCTGGAGCATGTAGGTGAGCAGTTCGCGGAAGATCTGGGTCTTGAGCGCATCGAGCCGGTCGTCCTCATCCAGCACGTGCTGGGCGAGGTCGATGTCGCGGCGGACGAAGGCGTCGAGCGAATCCCGGAGCATGTTCTGGGCGATTTCCGCCATCACGGGGATGTCGATGAGCTTCTTGACGGGGGGATGCGTGGCGTAGCGCTGCGCGGCCTGCGCGATGTTCACCGCCAGATCGCCGACGCGCTCGAGGTCGGTGTTGATCTTCACGGCGGCGACGATCGTGCGAAGGTCGGCCGCCATCGGCTGGTACAGGGCGAACAGCTTGAAGCAGCGGCTGTCGATCTCGATGTGCAGGCGGTTGATCGGCTCGTCGCCGGCCAGGACGCGCTCGATGACAGAGCGGTCGCGGTCGACGAGCCCCTGCACCGCGAGCCGGACGTTTTCCTCGGCCAGCCCGCCCATCTCGAGCAGCCTGGTCTTGAGCTGTTCCAGTTCTTCCTGGAAATGCCGCGTGACGCGCTCGACCGGTTCCATTTAGCCGAATCTCCCGGTGACGTAGTCTTCCGTCAGTTTTTCGGACGGAGCCGTGAAGATCTTGTCGGTGCGGTCACATTCGACGAGGCGACCGAGCCAGAAAAATGCCGTGGTGTTCGACACGCGCGCCGCCTGCTGCATGTTGTGCGTGACGATGACGATCGTGTAACGGCTCTTGAGCTGATAGATCAATTCCTCGATGCGCTGGGTCGCGATTGGGTCGAGCGCCGACGCCGGTTCGTCCATCAGCAGGATCTCCGGCTCGACCGCCAGCGCCCGTGCGATGCAGAGGCGCTGTTGCTGGCCGCCCGACAACGCAAGCGCAGACGTCTGCAGCCGGTCCTTCACCTCGTCCCACAGGGCGGCCGACTTGAGGCTGGCCTCGACGCGTCCGCGCAACTCGTCCTTCGACGCCGTCATCCGGTTGATGCGCAGCCCGTAGGCGACGTTCTCGAAGATCGACTTGGGGAACGGGTTCGATTTCTGGAACACCATCCCGACCTTGCGGCGCAGCCCGACGACGTCGACCGATGGTGCGTAGATGTCCGCCCCATCGATCCGCACCGCTCCTTCGACTCGTGCTCCCGGGATGATGTCGTTCATCCGGTTGAGCGCGCGCAGGAACGTGGACTTGCCGCAGCCCGACGGACCGATGAGAGCGGTGACCTGGTGCGGAGCAATCTTGAGCGTGATGTCGTGCAGGACGCGGTTCGCGCCGTAATAGAAGTTCACGCCGGAGACATCGATCTTCGGCGGTTCGTCGTGCGCGGTGTCGCGGTTGCCTGGCGACACCGAGGCGGTCGGTGCCACCGTGGCTATCGGCCCCATATCTCCAGCGTAGCCGCTGGCTGAGGCGCAGGCGTTTCGGACATGTAAAATCGTCCCGATAACCACAGAAGGAGCCCTGATGCCAGACGTGCTGCCGCCGGTCGCCGAGCCTATCGCCCTGTTGTTCAAGATCAACAACTCCATGGTGCACCGGGGTCTGGAAGGACTGTCGGACGATCAGGCCTGGCAGCAACTCGAAGGCAGGGGCAATCCCATCGCGTGGATCATCGGGCACATTACGGAGACGCGCAGCCAGATGCTCGGGCTGCTCGGGGCGCCGTGGGATGCCGGATGGGGCGGGAAGTTCAAGCGCGGTTCTGAACTCTTCGACCGCTTCGCCTATCCGACTCGCGGCGAGATCGAGGCGAGGTTCACCGAGACCCACGAGTCGATGCGCGCGGCGTTTGCGACCCTCACCGCGGACGCGCTGGCGGCAACGGCGCCGGTGTCGTTTGCAGGTGCGAAAACGGTCGCCGACCTGCTCGCGTTCTTCGCGTTCCACGAGGCTTACCACCTGGGACAGGTGGGCTACATCCGCAAACAGCTTGGGCACAGCTCGCTGGTGGGGTAAGGAGCAGGGGTCGGGGCTCAGGGGATGCGCAGCAGCTTGACGAGGTTGCCGCCCAGGATTGCCTCCTTCTGTGAGTTGCTCAGAAACGACGCGTTGAGAACGAAGTCGATCCCGACCGGCCAGTCGAACGGATAGTCGGTGCCGTAGAAGATGTGATCGGCGCCGACTTCCGCGACCAGGTGTCGCAGTCCTTCCTCGTGAAAGACCATCGTGTCGATGTAGAGAGGCCCCTTGAAGTACGCGCTGGGTTTCTGTTTCAGGCTGGTGCAGTCGGCGCCCGGCGCGCCACCGCGTCCACAGAGCGCGTCGGATCGGCCGCTGTAGGACGGCAGGTACCCTCCGGCGTGCGCACCGCAAATCTTCAGGCCCGGAAAGCGATCCAGCACGCCTTCGAAAATCAGGTGCGAGAGGAAGACGGTTGTCTCGAGCGGGTTGCCAATCGTGTTGCCGAGCGCGCCCTTGCCCTGCAGGCGTGAGTTCTGGGTTGTGCCTGGAGCCGTCTGGGGGTGCATGAAGATCATCACGCCCAGTTCCTCGGCTTTGGCCCAGAACGGATCGAACCGGCGGTCGGACAGCTCGATGCCTTCGACGCTGCCGCCGATCGCGGCCCCCTTCATCCCGAGCTTCCTGACGGCCGCGTCGAGCTGATCGGCTGCAAGATCCGGGTGTTGAAGGGCGAGGGCCGCCATCCCGATGAACCGGTCGGGATGTGCCGCGCACGTCTTCGCAATCTGCTCGTTCTGCACCTGCACCAGGTCGCGAGCCAGCGAACGCTCCGCGGAATAGCCCCACGCGTTCACGTTGATCGCCTGGTAGTCGATCCCTTCCCGGTCCATGTATGCGAGGCGCGCATCCAGGCCGGGACCGAGCGCAATTGCGCCGGTCAGGCTGTTTCGCGCCGCAGATCCGAGCGGCGTGTCCTTGACCAGGTCCCACACTTCCGGCACGAACACGTGCGCGTGCACGTCGATGACGGTGATGCGGCGTCCTCCGATCGATGCCCGGCGCCTCGTGCCCGACGCGCCTTGCGCGCCGAACACCGAGACGTCGCCGAACACTCGCGCACCGACCATCATGCCGGCGGCGGCACCGGCGATGTGCGTGCAAAAACGGCGGCGGGTGACGGCCCGGGCGGAACGGATGGTGGGGTCGGACATGGAGACCTCGCGAGTTCGCCGCGCCTAGTCCACGATTGCCTGGTACACAGCGTTCGGGAATTCCATTCGGAGGGCACGGATCGGCGTCTGAATGAGGATCATGCCGATCAGCTCCTCTTTCGGATCGATCCAGAAGTAGGTGCCGAGCGCGCCTGCCCAGCCGTAGTCGCCCGGCGTGCCGAGCCAGCCATTCTCGCCGTTGTTGCGACGTACGCGCACGCCCAGGCCGAAGCCGTAGCCCTGAAGCACCTGCTCACCGTTCAGATAGTTCCGCAGATCGAGGCCGGGCGTCGCGTCGGACGTCATGAGCTCGATGGTCTTGCGGCTCATGAGCCGTGTGCCGTTCAACTGCCCGCCGTTCAGCAGCATCTGGCAGAACTGCAGGTAATCCTGGGCGGTGCCCGTCATGCCTCCGGCGCCGGAGTAATACTGCCCGTCGGCCACATCGCCCAGGGGCCTGCGTGCCGGCTCCAGGCCGCTCGCCGTCCTGTTGTACGCCACAACGATGTCGCCACTTCGCGCAGGAGGGACGTCGAAGAACGAGTCTTTCATGCCGAGCGGATCGAAGATGCGGGCTTTGAAGAACTGCGCGAGGTTCATCCCGCTCTGGATTTCGATGATGCGACCGAGCGTGTCGAACCCCGTGGAGGGGCTGTACTCCCACTGGGTGCCCGGCTGGAAGTTCAGCGGCAGGGCCGCCAGCCGGTGCACGCGTTCGTCCAGCGACCCTCCGGCCGGCAGGTTTGCCCTGCGCACGTAATCGCCCGCCGGACCTGCAAAGCCACTGGCAAGTCCGGAGGTGTGCGTCAGGAGGTCCTTGATCGTGATTTCCCGATTGGCCGGCACCAGCGTGGTGCCGCCGCCGGCAGGATCGTTCGGCAGTCGCCACACGGCCACGCGCGGCGTCTTGAACTCCGGGACGTATTTCGAAACCGGATCGCTCAAGAGGAGCTTGTTCTCCTCCATCAGCATCAGGATCGAGGCGGCGGTGAGCGGCTTCGTCATCGAGGCCATTCGGAACAGGGCACCGCTCTGCATCGACTTGTGGCCGTCGATGTCAGCGAGGCCATGAGCCTCGAAGTGCACGACCTTGCCGCGGCGGGCCACGAGCGTGACCGCGCCCGAAATGTCCTTTGCGGCGATGTGGTTCTGGATGAGGCCCCGGATCCGGGCAAGGCGGTCGGTCGACATGCCGGCGTCTTCGGCTTTCGAGACCGCCACGGTCGCGGCGAGCACGGGAATGGGGACGGCCAATGCTGCGAGCAGACGCAGGATTGATTTCATGCCGGGGAGTCTAACAAGGGATCAGGGATTCGGGATCAGGGATCAGGTCTGGACAGGGACAGAGGCAGAGACAGAGACAGGGACCGGGCCGGGGCCAGAGCAGGTAACCGGGAACTGGCGCGGGTACGGGGACACCTGCCGACAAGTTGGGGCTGATCGCTGCCGTTGGACCGCGATCCGATCCCTGATCCCTGATCCCTGATTGAGATGTCGTTGAATGTCGCTTGAGCGCGAACCACTGGTCCGGCTAGCGTGCCGTGCTCGGACTGTTTCCATTTCAGAGGAGTGTAACCATGCGAAAGCTGCTTGGACTGGTCGGCGTGTTCGCGTTGGTGTTCGCGGTCGGCGGAAGTGTGAACCTGGTGGCCCAGAAGGGGGCCTCGATTCATGGCGTGTGGCGCATCGTCGAGCAGTCGCAGGGTGGGCCGAATGCACGCACGGTGGACCGGACGCCGGTCGGACTCGGTGGGATGATCATCATCACCGAGCGGCACTGGTCGTACATCACGGAGACGGGGGACAAGCCGAGGCCCTCTCTGGCTCAGGGAGCGGCTGCATCCGCGTCAGCCGACCAACTGCGTGCAGCGTGGGGGGCATTCGATGCGCAGGGCGGCTTTGTCGAGATCAAGGGAAACGAACTGATCCTTCGACACCTGGTGGCAAAGGGGGCAGGCGCCGTTACGGCGACTGTTCCGCTCGTCGTCTCGTTCAAAGTCGACGGCACGGCGGCTTCGATCACCCAGGTGCGAGGAGCCAGCGGACCCTTCGAGAACCCCGTCACCTGGAAGCTCACCAGGCTGGAGTAGTTGAGGGCGTGCTTCAGCGGTTGTCGGCTTCGCGCCAGTCTGCCTCGGCAGGCTCGCTTGATCTCGCGCCTGTCCGATGAATTCTGGCGGCCGCCGATTCAGGAGGGCCGATCCCTGATCCCTGATCCCCGATCCCTGATCCCTTAGGAAGCAGCTCCCACAGATAGACCTTGGCGCCGCGTTCGTGCGTGCGAACCTGGCAATCGGGCGACCGGAGCTCGATGATCCGCGTGTGGGCGATGCCGGTCTCCGGCCAGCAGGACACGTAAGCGGTGCAGCCGCACGGAAGAGGAAGCGTATAGGACATGTGCACATGGATACGCCACCTGCGCGACGTTGGTGCGACGCTTCGGCGTAGTCGGCGTAAAGATTGCCCTGGGCACGCTGAACGGTGTGGTCCCATCCGATGGCTCAGTCCACCATCAGCGACTCCAGGGTCAGGTCGGACCCGCGCGTGACGCGGGCGACGCGACGCTCGTAGTCTTCAGACATGAGCGGCGACGACAGCAGGAAGTCGGCCGTCGAGCGGTTGCACGCAATCGGCACGTTGTGGACGACAGCCACCCGCAGCAGCGCCTTTACGTCGACGTCGTGCGGCTGCGGCTCGAGCGGATCCCAGAAGAAGATCACGAAGTCTACGCGCCCGTCGACGATGGCGGCGCCGACCTGCTGATCGCCGCCCATCGGGCCGCTCAGGAATCTCGTCACAGGGAGGTCGAGGGTCCGCATCAGCAGTGCGCCGGTCGTCCCCGTCGCATAGAGTTCGTGTCGCCCGAGCGTTTCGCGATTGAATCGCGCCCAGTCGAGAATGTCCGTCTTGCAGTTGTCGTGGGCGATCAAGGCGATCCTTTTACGCGAACCCATCGACAGCGTGGCGGCGAGTTCATCGGGCTGTTCGTTGTTCGACATGGACATTCGTCATCGTCACGGATGTGCGTGACGACCGCGCGACATCGGATGCAACTCGGTGATCACAACGCGGCTGGGGCCGGAGTTACAGAAAATTTGCCCGGGGAATCGACAGAAACACTTGTACAGGGAGGAGCGGTCTGGTACGGTGCGCGCAAGTCGGAAGGAGACTCATGCAGACGACCTTCAACGACCGGTGGCGCCGGCACGACGGTTTCGGCCTGCTTGTCGTGGCCATCATCATCGTGGTGGCGATTGCGGTGGGATACCTGGCAGGCGTTCGCTAGCGACGTCGCGAGCGGGCCTGCCTCCAGGCCGTTTCGAGGCGGCGGGCGTACTCGTCCGAGTCGCGCAGACAGATCTCCGAGGCGCCGGTCAGTGCGTCCTTGTGCAGTTGCCGTTGTCGTCTCGCCAGACTGCGGCGCAGCCGGTCGAGTTCGATGACCGGCCGTTTCTCGGTGGACAGGCGTTCCAGGATTTCCCCGAGCACGACGAGGTTGTGGTCATCACCCAGGCTGGTGACCGCCCGATCCAGCACCAGCGCCTCGGCATGCATCTCGGAGCCCAGTGGCGCGATAAGGATCAGGTGATCGCGAACGACCGACAGACGCTTTCGCCACTCGTGAAAGTCGACGTCGCGCCCGCTCGAAGACGCACGGAGCAGCGCCCGCCGGCACCGCTGGTGCGCCCGGATCAGTCCTGGGCGGCACGATGCGAATTCGCGAACAGCGGGCCGCCAGCCAGCGAGCCGGTGTGCTGCGTCACGCACCGCCGTTTCGACTTTTCTGAGCGTTCGATCCTCCACACACGCCTTCAAACGCTCCCGATGCAAATGCCGTAGTTGCTGTTTGATTTCGGTCCACGTGTGTGCCGGCATCAACCGAGGGTCTTCAGAGACGAGGGCCTTCAGCGTCGAGCGAACGACATCCACATCCCGCAGAGACGCGAGAGCCAGGCTGCTCCGGCGAAGCCGCTTCCGCCGCGGGTCGTCGATAAGTTTCATGAGTGCGCGAAGCCGCTTCAGGCTCTTTCGCAGCGCATGTACGTTCGGTTCGCTGAGGGGATGCGAGCGAGCGATGACCGCCAGTGCGACGTCGGCTTCCTTGCGTGCGACACGCCGGATACCGCGCGCCAGTGGATCGTGGGAGTCGAGTCGGAAGCGCATCGCAGGGACACCGATACTCTAGCAGTGCGGAGGAGACTGTCGCCTATCGCTCCGTGAAGCCGCAAGATTTTGTGAAACCGTGACGATGAATCCGCGCGCATTTCAGTCGCCGGTGTACTAGAATGCCGGCACGGCATACGAAACGTGCCGAATACACTCTGGGAGCCCCGATGGCACAGTCGGAAGGCGGCAAGGTTTACGTAGTCGACACGAGTGTTCTGGTTTCTGCCCCCGACGCCCTCCAAAATCTGACCGACGGCAATACCGTCATCATCCCCTTTCCCGTCCTCCAGGAACTCGACAGACGGCGCTCCGACACGAGCGGCGTCGGTTACATCGCCCGCCAGACGATTCGCTTTCTCGATCAACTCCAATCGGATGCCAGCCCCGAGGCGCTGCGCGACGGCATTCCCATGCGCGGCGGACGCGTCTGTTTTCATGGCGGCGAGCTCGACGTGTCTCGCGCGTGGCCCGGCTTTTCGCCAGGGTATGCCGACGATGTGATCATCCTGCTGGCGAGCGCGTACCAGGAATCGCATCCGGAACTGCCCGTCGTGATCGTCACGCGCGATGCGGCGATGCGCTGCAAGGCAAGGGCGCGCGGGGTGAAGGCGGAAGACTACTACAGCGATCGCCCGGTCATGTCGCCGGAGAAGTTCTATTCGGGCCGCGTGCGCATCGACCTGCCGTACGAGCACGCGGGTCTTCTCTCCTCGCTCCACGTCGACCAGCGCCTGCCGGTTGCCGAACTGGCCGATTTCACCGACGTCTCGCAGTTGCTCGTGAATCAGTGCTGCGAATTGCGGGTGAACGGCAATGGAAAGGCGGCCTGGGGCATCTTCAAGCAGCACGACGGCGTGGGTTACCTGCGGCGCGTGAACCTGAAGAACGGCGATCGCTTTGGCCCCTGCAACCCGGAACAGGCCTGCGCCCGCGAGCTGATGCTCGACGACCAGACGCTCATCGTGTCGCTCGTGGGCATCGCCGGCACAGGGAAGACCCTGATGGCGCTGCTCTCTGCATTCGAGCTGTACAGAGCTGGACGCGTATCCAAGATCGAGGTGTACCGCCTCAATGCCGAGGCCGGGCGCCAGCTCGGGTTCCTCCCAGGCACCCTTGGCGACAAGATGGCGCCGTGGGCCAAGCCGATCGTCGACAACCTCGACTTCATCATCCGCCGCCTCTCGGGCACCAACCGGTTCAGCAACCAGGTCGGCGAGCAGCATGGTGAACGTCGCGACGGCGCGTCGTCGCCGACGGTCGAGGATCTGCTGGCGAGGAACGTGCTCGAGATTGCCCCCATCAACTATCTGCGCGGGCGGTCCATCCACGACGCGGTCGTGATTGTCGACGACGGCCAGAACCTGACGCAGGAGGACATGAAGCTGGTGCTGACGCGGGCGGGCGAGGGCACCCGCGTGTTCCTGACAGGCGATCCCGATCAGATCGATCGCACGGAAATCGACGCCCTGTCCAACGGGCTCGTGCAGGTGGTCGAGCGCTTCAAGGGGGAGCCGACGTTCGCGCACCTGACCATGAAGGACGTCGTGCGGTCCCGAATCGCGGAACTCGCCGCGAAGCTGCTCTAGGGCGATCAGCGGACGATCGAGAGTTCCGCCTGCGTGGGGCCTGGTTCGAGAAAGGCCGCCACCTGCCGGCGGAGCTCTTCCTGGATCACCTCGATCGGTCTGCGCGCGTCGATGTTCCGGAAATTGAATTCATCGGACATCGATCCGAATTCACGGAGCATCTTCGTCTGGTAGGCACGGAAGCTGTCGTAGATGTCGTCGCCCAGCTTCATGTCCATCCCCGACTCCCAGAAATCCATCCCGCGGAGGCCGAGCACGCGCGCAATCAGCGTGTCGACGTCGACCTTCAGGTAGAAGGTGAGGTGCGGCACGGTGGCGAAGCCGTACAGGTTCCGCAGCCACTGCCGCTCGACGCCGCGGACTCCGGCTCGTGCCAGCGCCGTGAAAATGTAGCGGTCGGAGAGCACGATGAAGCCCGATTTCAAGGCCGGTATGATTTCCTTCTCGAGGCGGTCGGCGAAGTCGGTGGCGTAGAGCAGGACGAAGGTGAGCTTGTTCAGGGTGTTGCTTGCTTTTGCCAGCTCGATGGTCGGCTGCATGAGCTCGGACCTGGTCCACCCGGTTTCGACGACGCCGTAACCTTTCACTTCGAGCCACTCCCGCAGCAGCATCAGCTGCGTCGTCCGGCCGACACCGTCGGCACCCTCGAACGCGATCAACTTGCCGGGATAACCTTCGACCGGAATGTACGGGATCCGGCGGCCGAAGAAGCTGCCGGCTTGAACGGTTGGCGGAACCGGCGGATGGCTATCCGATCGAGGGGCGGTCACTGGGGAACTCCAGTCCTGGGGTGAGAAAGGGTGAGACCAGCCGCCGCACCAGTTGCTGCTGTTCAGTGATCGTGCCACTCGCATCGATCACTTCCAGGTCGTACTCCTCGACGAGCCGGTCGTACTCCTCGAGCACCTTGCCCTGGAAGATGCGGAAGCTGTCGGTGGGGCTGGTTGCCCAGCCCATGTCCAGGCCGGCCTCGTAGAACTTCAGCTTGATGCGGCGCGCCATGAGACGGTCGACCGAGAGCTCGATCGGAACCCTGAAGTAGAGCGAGAGGTCGGGGCGGACGGCGAAGTCGTACAGGTCGCGAACCCACTGGCGATCGACGCCCCGCGTCACGTCGCGGGCGAACGCGGTAAAGGCATACCGGTCGGCAAGCACGATCATTCCGGCTTTGAGCGGCGGAATGATCTTGTAGAGCAGCCTATCGGCGAAGTCGGTGGCGTGCAGCAGGCTGAACGTCATCGGTGTCAGCGTGTTCTGCTTCTTTCCGGTGCGCGTTGCGGCCTTGACGAGGGCTGACGAGTTCCATTCGGTGACCGAGACCCGATGGCCCTCGGACATCAGCCATTTCGCGAGCAGGCCCAGCTGCGTCGTCTTCCCTGAGCCGTCGATCCCCTCGACCACGAAGAGCTTGCCCGGGTACTCGTGAGCTTTGGTCAGGTTGTTCAGCATAGGAGTGTTGGACGGACTCGATGCGGAGCGGCTTCCCCAGTACCGCTTCGAACGGTCCGGCATGCCGCGAGGCGGCCCACAGTTCGAGTTCGGCGTCACCGGCCGTCTTCAGTTCCAGGAGCGCATCGTCGTCCCGATCCTGCAGCGCGAGCCCCGTCACGATCTGGGAATGACTGCGATCGAGGGTCTCGGCGAGCCTGAGCATCGAGGCCAGCTTGCTGACAATGCGCCTGCGCTTCTTCGACAGGTCCGTGTACCCCTCGTGGCCGCGCAGCGGCACCGCGCGCCGGTGATACCTCGCGATGAGCGCTATGGTTTCGATGTCCTGCGGTTCGAAGCCGCGAAGATTGCCGTTGCGAATCAGGTAGTACGAGTGCTTGTGATGGCGTTCGTAGCGGATGTGCACGCCGATGTCGTGCAGGAGGGCCGCATACTCGAGCCATTCGCGCTCCCGGTCGGTCAGCGCGTGCGTGCCACGCGTGGCGTCGAACAGGGCGAGCGCGAGCCGCGCGATGTGTTGCGAGTGCTCGGGTGCGTAGTTGCACCGTTCGGCAAGCTCGATGACGCTGCGCCGCCGCACGTCGGGGTAGCGCACCGTGCGAGCGATCTCCTTGCGGTGGCGAGCGACGTAGTCGAGGATGATGCCCTCGCGAAGCGACATGTCGCAGAGCGTGATCTCGCCCGCGCCGAGCCTTCTGAGGATCACGTCGATCAGGATCGAACCCGCGATCGCGATGTCCGCGCGCCGGGGGTCGAGCCCCGGAAGCAGGAGCCGCTTCTGAAGTGAAAGAGTGCAAAGCGTCTTGCGGACGCGATGCATCTGCTTCGCCGAGATGCGGCGATTGCGGATTCCGGTCGGCAGGACGCCGTCTTCCTCGGTTGCCGCGATCGTGCCGACGCTGAGAATGGATCCCGAGGTGCCGACGACGCGATCGAATCCGGCTTCGACGATCGTCTTCAGGTAGGACTTCAGCTCCGATTCGACGTAGCGCACCATTCGCCGCTCGTCGCGCGCCGAAATCGGATCGGACTTCACGAAGCGCTCGGTCAGCCGGATGACGCCGAGCTTGAAGCTGCGGCCGGCCGCCAGCGTGGGGCCGGTTCCGTGCGTGATCTCGACGCTGCCGCCGCCGATGTCGACGGTGACGCCGACCTCGTCGGTCAACCCGACACCATATGCCGAGGCCAGGTGAATGAGGCGGGCCTCTTCGGCGCCCGAGATGATGCGCGCGCGAATACCGGTCTGCTCGATGATGGCCTTCAGGAACTCGCCGCCGTTCTCGGCCTCGCGTACGGCACTCGTGGCCACAGCCTCGATCCGTTCGACCTGGTGCGACTCGGCAAGCCTGCGGAATTTTGACAGCGTCTGCAGTGCGGCCTGCATGGCCTTCGGAACCAGGGCGCGTCCATCGAGGCCGCCGGCCCCAAGGCGCACCATGTCCTTCTCGCGGTCGATGACCTCGAACGACATGTCGGGCCGCACCCTCACCACGATCATGTGAAGCGAGTTGGTCCCGATGTCGATGGCAGCCAGTCGCATGAGGTTCCAGCATACCCACTGCCGGACTCATTCATCGGGAAATCAGAATGAATCGGTGCGGTTTACAAAGCCGACATAGGGCGACAAGATAAGGGCTCGATGGTCGAGCTCTATCTGATTCGACATGCGATTGCCGAGGATCGCGGGGAGAAGTGGCCCGACGATACCAAGCGGCCCCTGAGCGCCGAAGGCATTGCCCGGATGCGACGGGCGGCCAAGGGCCTTGCTCGCCTGGGAGTGAAGTTCGACGTCGTGCTCGCCAGCCCCCTGGTGCGCACCCGCCAGACGGCGGAGATCGTGACTGCGGCGTTCGAACAGCGTCCGCCGCTCGTCATCGCAGAATCGCTTGCGCCCGAGGGCACCTACGACGACGTGCTCGGCGATCTGCACAAGCACGCCCGTCGATCTCGCATCGCGCTCGTGGGGCACGAACCGAACCTGGGCGAACTCGCCGGACGCCTGGCCGGATCGCGGCGCGCGTTCGAGTTCAAGAAGGGCGCCGTCTGCCGAATCGACATCGAATCGATTCCGCCGGGGCATCCAGGCACGCTGCGCTGGTTCCTGACGCCGGCCATTCTGCGCGCGGTTCGAAAGTAGCGTCCTACGCGCGCAGGTGGTCGGCCTGCCAGTCGCGCACCTTCTGCTTGATCTCCTTGGGCGCCGTAACCTGCCCCGAAACGACCTCGCTCACCAGGCTCGGAAGCTCCTCGTCGCTGGCGAAGCGCAGCGCGATGATCTGCCGCAGCGGAAGGGAACTGGCGCGGTTCGCCAGGTCGGCCGCCAGGACGCTGCGGAACCGCTGCCGCATCTCGAGGCGAATCACCCGGTCCTGCACCGTGAGAATCTGCACGCGGACCGAGAAGAACATCACGATGAGCGCGACGCTCATGAGGAAGGCGACAACCGCCCCGCCCGTCAGCCCCTGAAAGAGCTGATAACCCGCCCACAGGAAGTTCGCGAGCAGGATGAAGAACACGACGATGTGATACTCCGGCCGGTATTGGCCGTGATTCTCGAAGCTCTGCGAGCGCGTTTCAGCCATGTGCACTTCTCTCCTTTCGGACATCTTACGGTAGAGCCGCGTGACCTGTCTGGGCCGGAAGAATTTACAGCGGCGTTACAAGGCGTACAGGCAAGATGGCCACGTCTGCGAGAGGTCGCCATGTTTGACGTCAATGTCGTGTCCGCGAACCGCGTTCGTCACTATTCCGTCGCTCCTGCCGCGGTGATCGGCTGGGAGGTGAAGCTCGAAGAAAACCACGCGGTCCGCTGGAGGGAGATCTACGAAGACTGGCACCGGGTGGAGCGAAAGCTGACCCGGATGAAGCAGGAAGTATCGGACCTCGTCGAACAGGGTTGGACGATTCAGGCCTCTAATCGATGAACCGATAGCCCAGGCCCACGGCGGTCTCTATCTGCTGGCCGGCCGTCCCCAGCTTCTGACGCAACCGGCCCACGTGCACGTCGACCGACCGCGTTTCCACCAGCCGGTCGTACCCCCACACACGCTCCAGCAGCTTGTCGCGCGAAACCACGCGATTCTTGTTCTGCACCAGGTATCGCAAGAGCTCGAACTCGCGGCGGGTGAGCCGCACAGCCGCACCATCCACTTCCACCGACACCGCGTCGAAATCGGCCACCAGGTGAGCCCCCTGGTAGCCCGCTGCCGGGCGTTCTTCGGGCGCGGTCGCCCTCCGGAGCACGGCCTTCACCCTCGCCGTCAGCTCACGAAGGCTGAACGGCTTGGTGACGTAGTCGTCGGCTCCGAGCTCGAGCCCTGTCACCCGGTCGGACTCGCTGGTCTTTGCGGTCAGCATGATGATCGGCAGGTGGCGTGCATCGGATCGCTGCCGAAGGAGGCGGCAGACCTCGAGTCCGCCCAACACGGGCAAATTCAGGTCAAGGATGATGAGATCCGGGGGACGGGCAGAGACAGCCTTGAGCGCGGCGTCGCCGCTGCCCACGACTTCGGCTTCCGCGCTGCCGCTGCGCTCGAGCGTGTGTTTGATCAGCCCGGCGATGTCCTGTTCGTCTTCGACGATGAGCACACGATGCTTTTGCATGAACCTCGAGTGAAACACTATCCATCGCAGGTTTCGCCCGAGTGTCGAAGCTGTTAAATCTGGGTTACGGATGCGCGACAGCGCATGCTATCCTGCGCCTGAATTGGCCATTTTCCGGAGAGTTCACGTGGGACGAGTGGTGACGAACATGTCGCTGGCGGGTGCCATTCTCCTGCTGGCTGCATTCCGGCCGGCCTCAGCGTCGGCCCAGGAGTGGATCTCCTACAACAGCGATCCTAAAAACATCCTGGAAGGGAACTGGCAGTCGTGCCAGCAGCCGGACGGCCGCTACGCCGAGAAAATCTACGACCACTACGTCAACAGCGTGCCCCAGTACGAAGTGCACCTCGGACCGCGGCGCGAGTTCGCCATCTTCAAGGGCGTCCAGGAAGAGCACCGCGAGCACGACGATCCGGCCAACCTACTCAAGCCCTACCGCGTGCTCATGAACGAAGGCAGCCGCGCCCGCCAGCACTGGGAAGTTCCATCGCTGAACCTGAGCTTTACCGTCTCGCTGGGCGGCGGCTCGACGATGGATTGCGAGAGCTGGTACATCGTGCTGACACCGCTCGACAAGCCCTCGCACTGAGCATGACTGGTGACGTGGCGTCGGGTCTGTGACGTGGCGTCGGGTCTGTGACGTGGCGTCGGGTCTTTAGACCCGACGAACAAGGGCCTGGCGACGGCCTCAGCTTCGGCCGACGATAGGCATCCCCTCTCACGACACTGCTTTGGAGGTCCGATGCGTTGCGCGATTGCCACCGTCGTCGGGCTGCTTGTCGCCCTCCAACTTCCACACCTAAGCGCTCAGCCTGCCCAGGCCGACCCGCCCACGGTGATATTCGAAGGGGCACGGCTCATCACCGGAACTGAAGGTCCGCCGATCGAGGACTCGGCGTTCGTCGTCCAGGGCGGCCGTTTCCTCGTCGTGGGACGGCGGGGCCAGGTGCCGGCGCCACAAGGCGCGGCGCGCGTCGACCTCGCGGGCAAGACGGTCATCCCGGGCCTCGTGGACGCCCACTCGCACATCGGGTACATGAGAAACCTGACGAGCGGCGCGTCGAACTACACCCGCGACAACATCCTCGACCACATGTACCGGTTCGCGTACTTCGGCGTGGTGGCGAGCCAGGCGATGGGAAGCGACTTCGGCGAGTTGCCGTTCCAGTTGCGCGACGAGATCCTCGCTGGAAAGCACCCGGACGCGGCCCGATTCCTCACGGCCGGGCGAGGGCTCGCGCCGTTGAGCGAGATAAGCGCCGACAACATGCGGCAGGCGGCATTTGCCGTCACGACGCCGGAAGGCGCGCGCGCCGCCGTGCAGGAACTGGTTCCGCGCAGGGTGTCCCTGATCAAGACGTGGGTGGACGATCGTGGCGGCACGATCAAGCCGCTCAGCCCGGCGCTCTATACGGCCATCTTCGACGAAGCGCATCGCAACAATCTCCGGGTCGCCGTGCACGCCACCGATCCCGTCATTGCAAAGGATCTGCTTCGCGCGGGCATCGACGTGTTTGCGCACATGATCTCGAGTGTGGACGACGAACTGGTCGCCGAGTTCAAGCGGCACCCCGGCGTCGCCGTCATCTCGGCGTTGGGCGGACCGCACCGCGCGGTCTATGCACCGTGGCTGAAACCGGTGCAGCCCCTGATTGCGGAGACGGTTCGCCCGGAGCAAATACAGCGCCTGCAGGCCCGTTTCCCCGAGCGCAGGCCGGACCAGCGGGCGCGCGCAGAAGCGGCCTGGGACCTTCTCGCGAAGGCCACCAGGCGGCTCAGTGATGCAGGCGTGAAGATCGGCGTAGGAACCGACGGCGGTGGCCAGCAGGGCGACCAGTTCATCGGCTGGACGATGCATGCGGAACTCGAGAACCTGGTGATGGCGGGCTTGCCGCCCTCACAGGTGATCGTGGCGGCTACCCGCGATTCAGCCGAGATTCTCGGGCAGACGGACCTGGGCACAGTCGCGCCCGGCAAGAGCGCCGACTTCGTGGTTCTCGATGCGAACCCTCTCGACGACATCACCAACACCCGCCGGATCTCGCGCGTGTTCATCCGCGGCCACGAAGTGAACCGCGCCGCGCTGCGCGCGAGATTCGCTCAGGGCTCGGCATCAGCTCAATAACCGACCCGCTCCTTCGGAATTTGCACGGCCGTAAGCGTCCGGTGGCGTCCGGCGTTACATCTGCCCCGTATCTTGAGCTGGATGACGGGTGAACCCCGGTCGACCATCAGCGCCATCGTCTGCGCCTACAACGAAGCGGCCTACCTTCCCGCGTGCCTTCACGCCCTGCTTGCCCAGACCCGTCAGCCCGACGAAATTCTCGTCATCGACAATGCCAGCTCGGACGGAACAGGCGATCTTGCCCGCGGTGTTGCCGGCGTTCGGGTCATCCACGAGCCGGTCCGGGGCCTGGTCGTGGCGCGCGAGACCGCGCGTCTCGCAGCGCGCGGCGACATCCTGGCCTACATCGACGCCGATTGCCGGCCGCCGATCCGGTGGCTCGAGTGCATCGAACGTCGCTTCGAGTCGCGACCGGCGGCCGTGGCCGTGACTGGCCCGTACCGTTTCTACGACTGGGACGTCCTGGGCCGGCTGCTCATTCGCGCGTACGACGTCGTGGTCGCACCGCCGACGCACTGGATGGTGCATCACGCATTCGGTGTGGGCGCCATCCTCTACGGAGGCAATTTTGCGGTGAAGCG
>Ga0207701_10002672_pt1 | contig 18427 bp, 16 predicted proteins | sample KBSSwiSSwithPhiX_FD_184294 | JGI IMG/M metagenome (GOLD analysis project Ga0207701, IMG submission 184294) | Switchgrass rhizosphere bulk soil microbial communities from Kellogg Biological Station, Michigan, USA, with PhiX - S5 (SPAdes) (version 2) | ecosystem: Environmental > Terrestrial >... | reverse complement strand
GCAGGTTCTTCATCGCGGCCTCGGTCAGGTCGCGGCTGATCTCTGCGAGCAGCGGCGTTTCCTTGACCCGCGTGAGCGTGGTCTTCTCGCTGAGGAGCTGCTGGATGTCTTCGCGGACGCTTTGCAGCCGCATCCCCTTTTCCATCAGGATCGATGCCGCGACCGATCGCTCCTCGCGCAGGATGCCGAGCAGCAGATGCTCGGTACCGATGTAGTTGTGCAGCAGCCGGTCGGCTTCGTCGGCGGCGAACTGCAGCACGCGCTTGGTCTCGGCGCTGAAGGGGATTTCGACGGAGGTGGAGACCTTCTCGCGGAACACCGTGCGCCCCTCGATCTCCTTGCGGATGCTCTCGAGAGACAGGTGTGAACGCGCGAAGATACGGCTCGTCAGCCCCTTACCCTCGCGAATGAGGCCAAGGAGCAGATGCTCGGTCTCGATCGAGATGCTGCCGAGCTGGCTGGCCTCATAGCGGGCGAAGAACAGAACTCGTCGCGCCCTTTCCGTATAGCGTTCGAACATCCGGCCTGCCTAAGAGTTAGAGGGTACTGAGATGAGGACCTCTCGATCGCCATTATAAGGCAAAGCTCTGGCGAGACAATCGGGTGGCCCGCCTTAACTTGCACGTCTGATTGAGGTTCGCGCTCACGGTTCGGGCACATGCCTCCGGTCGGGACTCACGCGACAGGAATCAGGACTCAGGATTCAGGGCTGGGCCAGGAATCAGGACGAAGGAATCAGGAGCTGTCGAGCGACGCCTCTGATCCCCGAGCCGGTCACGGTTGACCGCGAAATATACTCGCTCATGCCTCCAACCATCGGATTCATCGGTCTCGGCCTCATGGGCAAGCCCATGGCCACCAATCTACTCAAGGCGGGCTACCCGCTCGTCGTCCACAGCCGCAGCGCCGGACCAGTCGACGCGCTCGTCGCGCTCGGCGCGACCCGGGCCGGCACGCCGGCCGACGTTGCGCGCCAGGCCACCCGCATCATCACGATGGTGCCCGACTCGCCCGACGTGGAGAAGGTGCTCGACGGGGAAAACGGCGTGTTCGGGGCGATGCAACAGGGCACGATCGTCATCGACATGAGCAGCATCGCGCCGGGAGTGGCGCGCCGGCTCGCGGCACGCGCCCGCGCCCTCGGCGGCACGATGCTCGACGCGCCGGTGAGCGGCGGTGACATCGGAGCCATCAACGGCACGCTGTCAATCATGGTCGGCGGCGACAGTGGGGCGTTCGCCGACGTGAAGCCGCTCCTCGATGTGATGGGCAATCCCGAGCGCGTGGTCCACGTCGGCGACGAAGGCGCGGGACAGCTCTGCAAGCTGTGCAACCAGATGGTCATCGGCGGGACCCTGGCCGTCGTGGCCGAGGCCTTTGCGCTCGCCCGGCGCGCCGGTGTCGACCCCGCCAAGGTACGTGAGGCGCTGCTCGGCGGCTTCGCGCAGAGCCGCGTCCTCGACGTCCATGGCGATCGCATCCTGAACGGTACGTTCAAGCCAGGCTTCTACACCAAGCTCTACGCCAAGGACATGCGAAACGTCGTCGCCACCCTTGCGGAACACCACACGGCCGCCCCGGTCTCCGCGATCGTCGAACAGCTGGTCAGCGCGACGATGGCCGCCGGCCGCGGCGACGACGACAACTCGATCATGGGCAAGACGGTAATGGAGATGGCCGGCGTCAAGGACTGATGCAGACGGCCGGACCGGCGATTGCTGTCAGCGGGGCCTGCTTCGAGATAGCTACGCGGGTCGGAGCTGCCCCTGCTCGAGCCTGAGCACGCGATCGCACAACACCGCCAGACGCGCGTTGTGCGTGGCAATGATCGACGTCAGCCCGTGCTCGGCGTGCATCTCGCGCAGCAGCCCGTGCAGCGCATCGGCGGTCCCTTCATCGAGATCGCCCGTCGGTTCGTCGGCGAGCAGCAGTGACGGCCGCATCACCAGCGCCCGCGCCACGGCGACCCGTTGCTGTTCGCCGCCCGACAGCATGCCCGGGCGGTGCGCCAGGCGCTCCTGCAGTCCCACACGATCGAGCAGAGACTTTGCCCGCGCCCGTGAGTCGGTTCGCGGCGTCCCGGCGATGCGCATCGGCATCTCGACGTTCTCGAGCGCATCGAACTCCTGCAGCAGATGATGGAACTGAAACACGAATCCGACGTGACGGTTCCGGAACTCGACCAGCGCGCGATCCTTCATCGCCGAGATCGACTGGCCCGCCACCACCACCTCTCCCTCGCCCGCACGATCCAATCCACCGAGGATGTGCAGCAGCGTGCTCTTGCCGACGCCGGACGCCCCGACCACTGCGACCATCTCGCCCGCCTGCACGTCGAGCTCGAGGTCGCGAAGCACGTGGATCCGCTGCGCCCCGGCCTCGTAGATTTTGTTCAGCGAACGGACGGTGATGAAGGGCATCAGGAGATCAATTCACAATGCTCAATGCCCAATGCCCAATGCCCAAACGTCATTCGAACCTGAGCGCCTGCACCGGATCGAGCTTCGACGCCTGGCGGGACGGATAGATCGTGGCGAGGAAACACACGACGACTGCCGACGCCAGAATCACCGTCAGATCGAAGGGGCGCACGACGAAGGGCACGTGCGTCACCTGATAGACATCCTGGTCGATGTGAATCAGCTGGTACTTGTCGAGCAGACGCGAGAGCAGCACGCCACCCACACCGCCGGCGATAGTGCCGACGAGGCCGATGATCAGCCCCTGCAGCATGAAGACGCGCATCACCCGCTCCGACGACAATCCCATCGTCTTGAGAATGGCGATGTCGCGGCTCTTCTCCATCACCAGCAGAATCAGCGATGCCACGATATTGAGCGCCGCGACCATGACAATGAGACCGATGGCGATGGACAGGCCCATCTTCTCGAGCCACAGCGCCGAGAACAGCGACTTGTTCGCGCGCTGCCACTCCTCGGCCTGATAGCCGACGCCGAGCTTGCTCTCGATCTCACGGGCGATCGCCGGCGCCGCGGCGATGTCGTCGACCTTGACCTGAATCCGTTCGGGACGGTCTTTTCCGGCCAGCAGCTCGCCGAACTCCAGCGAGCTGAACGCGTACCCGTTATCGAACTCATAGAGGCCGAGCGCGAACGTCCCGACGATCCGCGCCGTTCGGGGACGGACGGTGGCCCCGGATGGCTTCAGCGTCGTGCTTCCAAGCGTGAGAAACGTGAGGTGATCGCCGAGGGTAACCTTCATCTTCTCGGCCAGGCTCTTTCCGATGAGGACGCCTCTGGCCCCCTCGTCGGACACGCGGTCGATGGCGTCGAGCCGGCCGGTGAGCACGCCCAGCGCCTGGGCCCGATCGCGCGGATCGGCGACCTTGCCGATGTCGGTGACACTCGGTTCGAGCCGCGGGTCGATACCCTTCACATTGATCGGGGCGTAGGCGCCATTTTCCGCTTCGACCAGGCCGATGGCGGCGATCGCCGGGGCCGCGCCGACCACCCCCTTCACCGACAGGATGCGCTTCACGTCCGCCTCGTAGTTCTCGACGCCGCCGACGTGCCACACGTCAATGTGTGCAGTCGAGCCCAGGATCCGATCGCGCAACTCCCGCTGCAGCCCGGTCATCAGGGCAAGCGCGATGATGAGCGCCATCACGCCCACCGTGACGCCAAGTGTGGAGATCAGTGAAATAACGGAAATGAACGCCTGCCGACGCCGGGCCAGAAGGTACCGACCGGCGATGAAGAGTTCGAAGCCCACGTCAGTACCTACTTATATCAACTGAGCCGCCGATACGTCCTACCAGGGACGGACCAGGCTGGATGGTGAAGTCTCCACCTCGGGCGACTTCGCGGAAGAATTGTGCATAATTGTCGCGTCCCCAGGCTGAAATGAACACGCTGCCCTTCTCCCAGCGGCCCACGGACTCGCCGCGCGCCGTCCACAAGGACGACGCCATGATGGAGTTCAACTCCGAACATGACGTAAGGGCATCTGCCCCTCGCCCGCGCCGATCCTTCGCCTGGGTCGCTGCAGTCGCCGTCGTCGGGATCCTGACGACCGCGGGGGTCTGGGCGTTCCGCTCGAATCTGACGGGGCATCCGGCTACCGGCACCCTGCGTATCGAAAGCGACCCGGCCGGCGCCGCCGTCGACATCGACGGCGCCCCGCGAGGGATCACGCCGCTCACGCTGAACCTCGCGCCAGGCACCCACGCCGTCACCGTGACCCACGGTGACGATGTGCAGCAGCTCAAGGCGGAGGTGACCGCGGGGGCATTGAACGCGCAGCACCTGCGCTGGGCCGCTTCGACGACGGCGGCAGCCAAGAACGGCCGTCTCGACGTCTCGAGCGATCCCGCAGGCGGCACGGTCAGCGTCGACGGGGTTCAGCGAGGCACGGCGCCGCTGTCGGTTGACGATCTCACCCCGGGCGAACATCAGGTGGCCGTCCAGATGTCCGGACGAACGCAGAAGCGAACGGTCATCATCGAGGCTGGCGCGACGGCGTCTCTCGTCGTCACCAACTCGGCTCCTGCCGGTGGCGAATCGGGGTGGCTCGCACCGCGCGCCGCCGCACAGCTGCAGATCTTCGAGAACGGACGGCTGCTGGGCAACACGGAGAGCGAACGTATCATGCTGCCGGTCGGCAGTCACGACATCGAGTTCGTCGCCGATGCCCTCGGCTTTCGCGCGCGCCGTACGATCACGATCACCCCCGGCCAGACGACGAACGCGACCATGTCGCTGCCGCAGGCCGCGGTGAACCTGAACGCGGTGCCGTGGGCCGACGTCACCGTCGACGGCAAGGAAATGGGACAGACGCCGCTCGCCAACCTGATGCTGACCATCGGCACGCATCTGGTGACCTTTCGACATCCGCAGTTCGGCGACAAGCAGATGAACGTAACCGTTTCGCTGAAGGAGCCCGCGCGTGTCGCGGTGGATATGAGGGGACGATGAAGACCAGGCTTCCGCAGTTCGCCGGCGTGTGCTGCCTCGTCGCAATCGTGCTGGCCACGACCAGCATCTCCGCCGGTCAGGTGATCGATACACTCGTCAAGGCCAAGGCGCTCTATGCGGAAGCCTCCTACGACGAAGCGCTCGCGGTGCTGAAGGGCGACGAAGGGGCGGAGGCATACCAGTATCGCGCCCTGTGCTTCATTGCCCTGGGCAAGACCCAGGACGCCGAGCGCGCGATCGAGTCGATGATCAACGTCGCTCCGACGTTCACCGTGTCTGAGGCCGAACTGCCGCCGCGCATGGTGAACCTCTTCGCGCAGACGCGCCGCCGCGTGTTGCCCCCCCTGGTCAAGCGGCTCTTCGGCGAGGCCCGCGCCGATTTCCAGTCACGGAACCTCGCCACCGCGCGCGACAAGTTCGAAAAGGTGATGACGCTCACCAACGATCCGGCGATGAAGGATTCGCCGGAGGCCGTCGACCTGCAGCTGCTGGTGGGCAGCTACATCGACATCCTCAAGAACTCGGCGCCCGCTTCGCCGGTTCCGGCGGCGACGCCCGCGCGCGCCAGCTCGGTCGGAGCCCCCGTCGTGCCATCGTCTCCCGCGCCGACCGCGGCGGCGGCAATCACGCCAGCCGCGACGCCGTCGGCCGCTTCGTCCAGCGCGGCGTCCGCTGCTGCCACGCTGCCGCGGGCGGAAAGCGCCAAGACCGAGACATCCGCAGCGGCAGGCGCGACCCCCGCGGTCTCGGCGGCGCGCACGCTGGTGCCGGCGGTGACCGTCCGTCAGACGCTGCCGTCGTTCGAGCCGCAGCCCGGGCAGCCGTTCCATCCGATGAGCGGCGCGGTGCGCGTCACGATCGGCGCCGACGGCAAGGTCAAGTCGGCGGTCATGGAAGTGCCGATCGACCCGCGCTACGACATTCGCCTGGTCAACACCGCGAAGTCATGGCTCTACAAGCCGGCGACGCTCGGCGGTCAGCCGATTCAGTCGGAGAAGATCGTTCAGATCAACATCGCGAAATAGGGACCACGAAGGGCGCTACGGCGCCTCTCACGAAGAACACGAAGACGAACAGTTTTCATCCTTTGTGACCTTCGTGTGTGCGAAGCCTTCGTGGTTTCCTCACACCGGCCGCATCAGCGGAAACAGAATCACATCCCGGATCGACGGGCTGTTGGTCAGCAGCATGATCAGCCGGTCGACCCCGATGCCCTCGCCAGCGGTCGGCGGTAGACCGTACTCCAGCGCGCGCACGTAGTCCTCGTCCATGGCGTGCGCTTCCTCGTCGCCGCCCGCGCGCGTGCGCAGCTGCTCCTCGAACCGTCGCCGCTGCTCCACCGGATCATTCAGCTCGCTGAAGGCGTTCGCCACCTCGAAACCGCCGACGTACAGCTCGAAGCGTTCGACGGTGTCGGGATCGTCGGACTTCTGCTTGGAGAGTGGCGAGACCTCCGTCGGGAAGTCATAGACGAACGTCGGCTGAATGAGATCGTCCTCGCACAACGACTCGAAGACCGTCGCGGCGATCTGACCCGCACCGCTGCCGGGCGCGACGGCAATGCCCAGACGGGAGGCCAGCGCGGACGCCGACTCCCGCTCGCGGAGGACCGACACGTCGACGGGGCCCCCGAGACGCGTTGCCGCGGCCGCGGCGGCGGCGTCGCGCAATGAGAGGCGACGGAACGGCGGCGCCAGCGAGATCGCGTGTTCGCCGAACGTGACCTGATCGGTGCCGATGGCGGCCTGCGCCACGGCCGCGAACATCGCCTCGGTCAGCGTCATCAAATCGCGATAGTCGGCATAGCTCCAGTAGAACTCCAGCATCGTGAATTCCGGATTGTGCTGAGTCGAGATGCCTTCGTTCCGGAAGTTCCGATTGATTTCGAACACCCGCTCGATGCCCCCGGCAACCAGACGCTTCAGGTACAGCTCCGGCGCGATCCGCATGTAGAGCGGAATGTCGAGCGCGTTGTGATGGGTGACGAAGGGGCGGGCCAACGCGCCGCCGGGAATCGGCTGCATCATCGGCGTCTCCACTTCGAGGAAGCCGCGCGCGATGAGGAACTCCCGCAACGCCGTCACCACCCGGCTGCGCACCTCGAACACCTGGCGCGACGCCGGATTCACGATGAGATCGAGGTAACGCTGGCGGTAGCGAATCTCGACGTCCTGCAGACCGTGCCATTTCTCCGGCAGCGGCACCAGGCACTTGGCGAGGAACGTCAGCTGCGCGGCCCAGACGGTGAGCTCGTTCGTCTTGGTGCGGAACAGACGCCCCTCGACTCCAACCCAGTCACCGAAGTCGAGCAGACGGAACACCGAAAAGTCGCGCGGCGGGAGCGAGTCCTGCCGGACGTAGACCTGGATGCGCGCATGTCCGTCCGAAATGACGAGGAAGTTCGCCTTGCCGAAGCTGCGGATGCCGAGAATGCGTCCGGCCACGCGCGTCGTGATCTGATCGGCCTCGAGCGACTCGCCGGTCGCCGCCCCGTGTTCCGCGACGATGGCGGTGATGGTGCTCCGGGCATCGAATCGCGCGGGGTAGATGTCGACGCCGAGCTGTTTCAATGCGTCGAGGTTGGCGCGTCGCTGCGCGACCTGATCGGATTCCTGTGTCATGAGCGTTGCAGCTTCCGCCGCACGGCATCGAGTACGCCATTCACGAAGCGCACGGCCTCGTCGCCACTGAAGGTGCGCGCGAGCTCGAGGGCCTCGTTGATGACGACTTTGGCCGGCGTCTCCGGCTCGTGCAGCAGTTCGTAGATGGCCAGCCGGAGGATCAGACGGTCGAGCACATTGAGTCGCTCGAGACGCCAGTGCTCGGCCGCTTCGACAATGATCGGATCGAGCTCGGCGAGGGCACCGGCGACACCCTCCGCGAGGCGCGTGGCGAATGCCTGCCGGTCGTCGGCGGATACCTCGGCGTCGTCGGCCAGCCGCCAGAACGTCCGTCGTACGTCCGACATCGGCTCGCGGCCCACTTCCCATTGATAGAGCATCTGCAGCGCCGCTTCGCGGCCGCGATGTCGCGATTCGCGTGCCGGGCGTGACTCGGCCCGGCGCTCGGTGCGCGCGGCGCTCACAACGCCGCCTGCCACAGGCGCCGCAGCAGCGTCGCCATTTCCACCGCGGCGACCGCGACTTCGCGGCCCTTGTTGCCCTCGCCGTCGCTGGCCCGCTCGATCGCCTGGGCATCGGTCATCGCCGTGAGCACGCCAAACAGCACCGGCACGCCAGTCGTCGTGGCCACATCCATGATGCCCTGCGTGGACGCTCCGGCGATGTACTCGAAGTGCATCGTCTCGCCTTTGATCAGGCAGCCGAGGGTGATGATCGCGTCGAACCGCTTGCTCTCCGCCAGCTTCCGCGCGGTCACGGGAAGCTCGAAGGCGCCAGGGACCCAGACCGTGGTGATGGCGTCATCCGCCACGCCGGCATCGGCCAGCGCGCCGCGTGCGCCGCGCAACAGGCCATCGGTCACCTCGTGATTGAAACGCGAGACGACGATGGCGAAGCGGCAGCCGGCGCCGTTGGCTGTTCCCTGCAGTTCCACGCAGCTACTCCCCTTTGAACACGGGCGTCCGCTTCTCGAGAAAGGCGCTGACACCCTCGCGCGTATCGGCGCTGGCGCTCACCAGCCCGAAGATGGACGCTTCGAGCGCCTGGCCGCCGGCGAGCGGCGCGTCAGCCCCGTGGCGAACGGCGTCGAGAATGCCGCGCACGGCGAGCGGCGGCTTGCCTGACAGCAGCTGCGCGAGGGCCCGCGCCTCGTCGAGGAGCGTCGACGCCGGCGTGACGCGATCGATCAATCCGATGCGGAAGGCCTCGCCGGCGTCGATGGAACGGCCGGTCAGCAGCAAATCGAGCGCGCGCCCCTGCCCCACCAGCCGTGCCAGACGCTGCGTCCCGCCGAATCCCGGGATCAGCCCGAGGTTCACTTCCGGTTGCCCGAGCTGCGCGGTGTCCGCGGCCATGCGCAGCGTACAGGCCATGGCCAGCTCGCACCCGCCCCCCAGCGCCAGACCGTTGATGGCGGCAATCACCGGCTTCCCGAGTTGCTCGACGAGGCCGATGACCTCCTGGCCGTGACGTGCATACTCCTGCATCGCGGGCGGGCTCATACCGGCAAGCTCGCGGATGTCGGCGCCGGCGGCAAACGCCTTCTCGCCTGCGCCGGTGATGACCAGCGCGCGCACACCAGCGTCCGCTCGCGCCTCCAGCACAGCACGACGGAGCTCGACGAGCATTGCGGTGTTGAGCGCGTTGAGACTCTGCGGGCGGTTGAGGGTCACGAGCGCGGTGGCACCCTCGCGCGCGAACAGCAGATTGTCAAACATGCGGGCAACGAGGATTGTACCGCACACCTTCACGCCCCGAGCAAACCGCAGCTACGCTACACTACGGCCATGATCGCTTCGGTCCGTGTAAACGTTCGTGGCTGACAAGGCGTCCGCACGGACTACCGCCGCTCGCCGCCCGTCCACGAAGGCATCCGCCGGTTCGCCGCGATGGCTGGTGCTCACGGTCGCCTGGCTGGTGCCAGGGGCCGGTCATCTGTGGCTCGGTCGCCGGCAGAAGGGGCTGACGTTCCTCATCGTTCTGCCACTGATGTTCGTCTTCGGTCTGCTTTTGAAGGGCCGCCTCTTTCCCTTCGTACCCAGGGAGCCGCTCGTCGCCCTCGCCTCGATCGCCGATGTCGGGGCCGGCCTTCCGAACCTGCTCGCCCGCATTCTCGGGTTCGGTACCGGCGACGTCACCGCGATTACCTGGGAGTACGGCAACACCTTCACCATCGTTGCCGGACTGCTGAACATGCTCGTGGTGCTCGACGCGTTCGACGTCATGGAGGGGCGCAAGTGACCAGCCACTTCGGGTTGATGTGTCTGTTCGCGCTGTGCGTGTCGCTCGTCTTCGCCACCCTCATGCGGGACGAGCCCCGCGAGCAGCTCCGGTTCGGCGGGCGTCTCTTCGCTGGTTTCGTCGGGCTGGCGGTCCTTGCCGGCTGGGTGGTCTATTTCCTGCCGCTCTGAGGCGGATGCTCCGGATCTCTCTGGCCGAGAGCGCTATTCGAGAGTGCCGGATGGCGAGCGGCGATTCGAGACGTAGCCCGACCGCGTCCGGATCCGCATCTCGGGCCGATCACTGACCTGTACGACGATCCGGCGGAAGCGGCCGTCCTGGTGGAGCGTTTTCGGCGTGTAGCCGAGCGCATACTGGGTCGCCAGCTCCTTGGCGATGGCCGAATAGACCCCATCGAGCTCGCCAATCTGCAGCGGAAAGAACGCCTGGCCGCCCGTCTCCTGCGCGAGGAGCTTCATCGAGAACTCCGATTCCGAGAAGTATCGCGGCTTGCGTGACTGCTCGAGCGATGTCAGTTCGGGTGAGCGGAGCGTGATCGTGTAGGTGGCGATGCCCGCCTGCTTGGCCACCTCCATGACATCGTCGAACGACAGCAGGCTCGTCGTGTCGTCGCCATCCGAGAGCACGACGATCGCCTGGCGCCGCATGTCGCCACCGGCGGTCCGCGCCTTCATCAGCTCTTTGAGCGTCATGTAGAGCCCGTTGTACAGACCGGTTCCGCCGCTGGCGCGCGTGGACTTGATGGCGGCCGCGATGCCATCCGGGCCGGCGCCGAGCGGATGAATCACCTTCGTCGCATCCTTGATATCGACGATCATCGCGCGGTCGCCCGGTCGCAGCGTGCTGGTAAACCCGAGCGCCGCGCGCTGCATGATCCCCATCTTGTCGTTCATGCTGGCCGAGGTATCGAGCAGGATGGCGAGGTCGAGCGCGACGTCGCTCGCGGCGAAGAACGACACGTCCTGACGGACGCCCTCTTCCAACACGACAAAATCGCTGGACGAGAGGCCGCCCACGAGCTGCTGGCGCACGTCGGTGACGACCACGTTGAGCGCCACGAGCTCGATCGTGCTGCGAAACACCGGCGCCGTCTTCTCCGTCGGCACGACGCCGGTGGTCGCCACCGGGGACGGCTGGGTCTCGTCTTGCGCCGAGGGGACTTGCGCGCGCATGTCCATGGTCAGCATCAGACAGGCTGCAAGCACGATTACGTGTTTCACGGCGCCCCCTCGGTTGTCGGGTCGCCTGTGCAAACGACGTTCCTGTGACGCAACTCGACAACGGCGGCCCGCCGCCGCATGTGCCGCCGCGCACACCGCAGCGGGGCGCGCCTTAAATCGCCGAATGCTGCGACTTCACCATCAGGCCATTGGAGGCGCGATTCACAGCGTTGCGCGCACGAACAGACGCGCCCACCACAGACCGCGGCCGCGACCGACGCCGCCACGTGTTCACGCGCCCCAGTGAGCACGGAGCGCCCACTTCTGGGTACTTTGGCCGCGGCACGGGTAGACTGCGGAACGCATGGTCACCAACGTTGGGGTTCCCGCTGTCGGGTCGGATCGCGGCGTCATTGCCGGCATCTTCTGCATCTCGTCGGCACTGCTGATGACCGAGCTCGCGCTCACGCGCATCTTCTCGGTCACGATGTATTACCACTTCGCCTTTCTCGCGATTTCGATCGCCCTCTTCGGTCTGAGCGCCAGCGGCGTCACGCTTTATGTGGCGCGTGCCACGCTCGAGCGCTTCGAGACGCGGCGGCTGCTCGCCGCCTTTGCCCTCGTGCATGCCGCGGCCACCGTCGTGTCGCTGTTTGCGCTGGTCCGGCTGCGGGTAGGGCTGACCTATTCGCCGGAGAATCTCGCCTTGATGCTGGCGATTTACGGGCTGGCCGCGCTTCCGTTCTTCACCGGCGGCACCGTCATTTCTCTGGCTTTCGCACGCCTGACCGCGCGGATCAACGTGCTGTACGCCGCCGATCTCCTCGGGGCGGCAACGGGGTGCGTTGCACTCATTCCGCTGCTCAACTACTTCGGAGCGCCGGGCGGCGTGCTTGCGGCGGCGGTACTCTCGGCGGCAGCCGCCATCGCTGCCTCACCTGGAGCGCGACGGCCGGTCATCGGTGGCGTCGCCCTGGCGCTCCTCGCGGTTCCGCTCGGCGCCCAGCTCGGCGGATACGCCCCGTTCGACGTCGTCGGGACGAAGGGGCACGAGCGGGACCGGGTGCTGTTCAGCAAATGGAACTCGTTTTCCCGGGTCGCGGTGTACGACCGTACTCATGGCGACTGGTCGTTGAGTCCGACCTACACGGGGCGCGTCGCCGACTCGCTCTTCATGGACATCGATTCAGCGGCCTCGACACCGATTGTCAAGGACGCCACGTCCCTCGAGAACACGCGCTACCTGCGCTCCGAGCTGACGGCGCTCGCGTATTACCTGGCCGAGCGGGCCGGCCGGTTCCAGGCGCTGGTCATCGGGCCTGGGGGCGGGCGCGACCTGGCGTCGGCGCTGACCTTCGGCGCCGGCCACGTCGACGGCGTGGAGATCAACCCGATCATCGCCCGCGACATCATGCTCGACCGCTTCCGTGACTACTCCGGCAACATCTACGGCGATCCTCGAATCACCACGCACATTGCCGATGGCCGCAACTTCGTCCGGCGCAGCGATGCGCACTACGACGTCATTCAGGCCTCACTCGTCGACACCTGGGCGGCGACCGCTGCCGGCGCCTACACCCTCACCGAGAATTCGCTGTACACGACAGAAGCCTTCACCGACTATCTCGATCACCTCACGGACAACGGCGTTCTCACGATTACCCGCTGGGTGTTCGACGGACTGCGACTCGTGTCGCTCGCGCAGGACGCCTGCGCCCGGCGCGGACTCGACGCCTCGCGTCACCTCGCCATCATTCGCTACGACCGCGTCGCCACCTTCCTGTTGAAGAAAACACCGTTCACGCCCGACGAGATCGCGCTCCTGAGGACGACCGCCTCGACGCTGGGATTCCAGATCCTCTACCTGCCCGGTGTCCCGCCCGATCCGGTGGGCACCGAGGTTGTCGAGATGCGGCGTGTCGGAACGAGCGCGGCCGACTACAGCCGGCTGATTCTGGCGCCCGATCGGCAGCGGTTCGTCGCCACCTACAAGCTGGACATCCGCGCGACCACGGATGATCGCCCGTTCTTCTTCCACACCACGCGGCTGAACGATCAGTTCGACGTCGCGTTCGGACGCTCGATGCTGTTCGGCAATGGCCTGAGTGCGCTGCTGACGCTCTTCGGGATTTCGCTCGCCCTCGTCCTGCTCTTCATCGTGGGGCCGCTCGTGGCGGCCGGTCCCCGTCCCGGAAAGGGATGGCCTGCATGGCTGACCTATTTCGGGGCCCTCGGCACCGGCTTCATGCTGCTCGAGGTCGCCCTGCTGCAGCACTTCGTGCTGCTTCTCGGCCATCCCGTCTACTCGCTGACGGTCACGCTCTTTTCGCTGCTCCTCGGCACCGGCCTCGGCAGCCTGACCGGACGACGCATCGACGACTCTCGAATCCGCACGGTAACGGTCCGTGCGCTCATCGCTGTCGTCGGCGTTGCGATCGCGGCGTCTCTCCTGCTTCCCCGCCTCATCGACCTCGCCATTCCCTGGCCGCTGGTGGTCAGGATCGCCGTCGCCGCCGCCGTACTCGTACCGATCGGCGCGCTGCTCGGCATGGCGCTGCCGGGAGGCATGCGGCTGCTCGCGCGCGCGCAGCCCGATGTCGTAGCGTGGGGATGGGGCATCAACGGGGCCTTCTCGGTCGTCGGCGCCACGTTGGCCGTGTTCATCGCCATGAACTGGGGATTCTCGGTCACCCTGCTGACGGGTGCCGCGGTCTACGTCGCCGCCGCCGTGACGCTGGCTGCGCTCCCTTACCGGTCCGCATAATCCGCGGCCCGCGGCCAGGGCAGGCCGGGCAGCCTGCGGCCGTCACCACAGCCGCAGGGCACGACCGGGAGATCGCACCGAGGCAAGCCCGCCGGCTGCGCGATGAGGTGTGCGATAGTAGCCGTGGCGCGCGTCCCGCCGTCCACGGCCTCAATCCTGCTCATGTCTACGCTTCCTGATCTCGTCCGCGGCTGCACCTTCGACGATCTGCTCTTCACGCCGCAATACAGCGTGCTCGAACGGCGCGATCCGTCGGCGATCGACCTGTCGTGCTCGCTGTCGCAGCACCTCACACTCAAGCGACCGGTCGTCTCCGCGAACATGGACACGGTCACGCGCGCCGAGATGGCCATCGCGGTCGCCGAGGAAGGCGGTATCGGCATCATCGACCGCGGCTTCCGCAGTGGTGACATCGAGCCACAGATTCGCGAGGTCGAGAAGGTCAAGCGCCGGCAGCACGGCGTCATCGTCGACCCGTACACGATTGCGGCATCGGCGCGCATCGGCGCGGCCATCGAGATGATGCGGCGGACCGGCGTCGGATCGCTGGTCGTCGTCGACGAGTCGCGGCGGGTGGCCGGTCTGCTCACCACGCGGGACGTCAGGTTCATCGCTGCAGACGCGAACGTCACTGTCGCCGACCGGATGACGCCGCGGGAGCGTCTCGTCGTCAGTCAGGACGCCCTCGACAGCGCGGCGGCCGAGTCGCAGATGCGGACGCACAAGATCAAGAAGCTGCCGCTGCTGCGCGAGGACGGCACGCTCGCCGGTCTGATTACCGCGAGGGATCTGCTCACACAGAAGCACCTGCCCTTCGCCACCCGCGACACGCACGGCCGCCTGCGCGTCGGCGCGGCGATCGGGGCCAAAGGGGATTACCTCGAGCGCGCGGCGGAGCTGCTGCGCGCGGGCGCCGATGTCATCGTCATCGACATCGCGCACGGGCATTCGTCGGTGATGGCGCGCGCAATCGAAGCGTTCCGCCGGCAGTTCGGCGAGATCGAGCTCATTGCCGGGAACGTGGCGACGCCACAGGGCGTGCACTTCCTCGCCGAGCGCGGCGTCAATGGCATCAAGGTGGGAATCGGTCCGGGCGGCGGGTGCACGACGCGGCTGAACACGAACTTCGGCGTCCCTCAGGTGGAAGCGCTCGCGCGCTGCCGCGAAGCCGCCGGGGGGCAGATTCCGCTCATCGCCGACGGCGGCATCAAGCGGGATGGCGCCATCGTGCAGGCGCTCCTCTTCGGCGGTGACACGGTGATGCTCGGCAGCATGTTCGCCGGGACGACGGAGACGCCCGGTGACACGGTGCAGAAACCGGTCGTCGTCCCGGAGTCGCGCAAGACGGTCAAGGTGCCCTTCAAGGTTTTCCGCGGCATGGCGTCACTGCAGGCGATCGTCGATCGTCTCGACGTCGAGGACGCGGAGTCGGCTGACGTCGAAGCGCTCGGCGCGGAAGGGATGGAGATTGCAGTCCCCGCGCGCGGCTCGGTGCGACCGGTCATCCGGAACATGCTCAAGCACCTCTGCTCGGCCATCAGCTACGGCGGCGCGCGCAGCCTGTCGGAGCTGCAGGAGATGTTCCGGCGCGATCCGTCTCGCTACGTGATTCGGCTCTCGGAATCAGCGCGGCGGGAGTCGTTCGATCGGTAGCCGGTCGGCGGTAAACGTAGGCCGGGTCCCCTTGGACCCGGCGTCTGATCTACGATTATTCGGCCGGATTCACACGATACCCACGTTCACACCAGGCAACCACCAGGTCCGAAAGGGCCGCTCTGTGAACAACGAAAGGACAAAGACAGGATGACTTATGACGTCTTCGGCGTCGGCAACGCGATTGTCGACATTCAGCTTCAGGTCGACGATGCGTTTCTGCACCATATCGACGTCGCCAAGGGCTTGATGACGCTCGTGGACGCCGAGCAGCAGGTGAAGGTCCTCACCGCGCTCGCCGGCCGCGCCACGAACCGCTGTTCCGGCGGCTCTGCCTGCAACACCATCGTCGGCGTCGCCGACCTCGGAGGCACTGCCGCCTACGCCGGCAAGACGGCGGACGACGACCTGGGACAGTTCTATGCGGACGACCTCCGCAAAGTCGGGGTGACGGTGCCGGTCCCGAGCGGCACGGGTGCAACCACGGCAACGTCGGTCATCCTGATTACGCCGGACGCGCAGCGCACGATGCTGACGCATCTCGGTATCTCGGCGACCTTGTCGGCCAACGACATTCCCGAGGCCGAGATCGCCAAGGCCCAGTATCTCTACGTGGAGGGATACCTGTTCCCGGGGGAAACGACGCGTGCGGCCGCGTTGCGCGCCATCGACCTCGCCAAGAAGCACGGCGTGAAGGTCGCGCTGACCATCTCCGACCCGTTCGTCATCAGTCTTCAGCGCGATCTCTTCTGGGAGCTGATCAAGGGGCCGGTCGATCTGCTCTTCGCCAACCTGGAAGAAGCGCGCGCGCTCACCGGGGAACACGAGCCGGTGAACGCGGCACGGAAGATCCATCAGCACGCGACGAACGTCGCACTCACCCTCGGCGCCGATGGATCGCTGCTGATGCACGGCGAGCAGCTCTATCCGATCGAGGGCGTGCCGGTGAAGGCGATCGATACGACCGGCGCGGGAGACATGTATGCAGCGGGCGTGCTCTACGGCTTGACGCACGGCATGAACTGGAAGCAGGCCGGCCATCTCGCCTCGCATGCGGCGGCCCGCATCGTGTCACAGCTCGGCGCGCGGCTCGATCGCAAGTTCACGCCGGACGAGATCAAGAAACTGACGGAGTAACGTCGCCCACAGCGCCGGGTCCAGGGGGACCCGGCCTACGATCTCTTCGTCGGCACCAGAAGACCCCGCCCTACGTCCTTGAGCCCGGCCCAGCCCTGTCTGCTGATTCCTGATTCCTGTCTAGTTCAAGTATTTCGCCACGATCGGCGCGAGGTCGCGCTTCGTGTTCTCGGGAATGGCGTCCGGACGCGTGATGAGCGCATAGCGCAGCGCCGACGCACACTCGCACGTCCGCTCGAACGGCAGCTTCTCCACCGCCGCAGCGATCACCTGCTGGGCCGTCCTGGCATTCTGCGTCAGGTTCGCGATGATCATGTCGACCGTCACATGGTCGTGCTCCGGATGCCAGCAGTCGTAATCGGTGACGAGGGCGATGGTCGTGTAGCAGATCTCGGCCTCGCGCGCGAGCTTCGCCTCCTGCAGGTTCGTCATCCCGATGATGGCGGCGCCCCACGAGCGATACAGGTTCGACTCCGCCAGCGTCGAGAACTGCGGTCCCTCCATGCACACGTAGGTGCCGCCCTGATGCACCGTCGCCCCCGCGGCGAGGGCGCTGCGATAGGCCCGCTCACTGAGAAGGCGGCAGAAGGGATGCGCGAACCCGACGTGCGCCGCGAGGCCACGCCCGAAGAAGGTACCGATCCTTCCCATGGTGCGATCGATGAATTGATCCGGGATGACCAGATCGAGCGGCTTGTATTCCTCCCGCAGGCTGCCGACCGCGCTCGCCGACAGGATGTACTCGACGCCCAGCCTCTTCATGCCGAAGATGTTGGCGCGGAAGTTCAACTCTGACGGCAGCAGGCGATGGCCGGCGCCGTGGCGGGCGAGGAATGCCACGCGGCGCCCGCGCAGCGTTCCGAGCAGGTACGGTCCTGACGGGTCGCCGAAGGGGGTCTGGACTGTGACCTCGCTGCGGTCGGTCACCTCCGCCATGTCATAGAGACCGCTGCCGCCGATAATGCCGATCTGCACCTGTTCCATCGATCTATCTTCTTTCTCCTGTCGTCTGTCGTCTGATTGGGGTCGCCGGGGCTACCCGGCCTACGAATCGGGTTCGCGAGAGCGGCCAGGCCTGCCGGGTCGAAAGACCCGGCCTACGAGGCTCCACTACACGAGTGGCTCCACGTACCGTTTGCCCTGGGCGTCCTCTCGAATATATCCCGCCGCGATCTTCGGATCGTGCTCGAACACGATCAGGTACTCACGGTCGATCGCCTCGCGGATGAACCGCTTCTTGAACATGAGCGTGTCGACCGGGAAGAGGTCGTAGCCCATGATCCAGGCATCCTGCAGATGCGCGGTGGTCGGTATCAGGTCGGCGACGAAGACCGCGGTCCTGCCCCCCGACTCGACGAAGACGATCTGGTGCTGTCCGGTGTGTCCCCCGGTCCGCTGCACACGGATGCCCGGCCTGATCTCGCCGTCCACCGTGTGAAAGTCGACGACCGACGCGGCGCGCAGCGGCACGAAGTCATCCTGCAGATAGCTCGCACGGTTCCGTTCGTGCGGATGCGTCGCATCCTCCCACTCCGCGGCACGAATCAGGTAGCGGGCATTGGGAAATCGGGGCCGGAGCGTCGCCCCCTGGCCGGCAGTGGCGCCACCGAAATGATCGAAGTGCAGATGCGTTGCGAGGACCAGATCGATCGATGCCGTGGTCAGGCCGACGTCCTGCAGGGCCGCGTCGAGCGCGCGGCTCCGATCCAGGCCGTAGATGTCGCGGTCCCGTGCGCTCATCTTGTCTCCGGCGCCGCAGTCGATCAGCATGCGGCCCCAGGCGCCCTCCACCAGCAACGGCCGCATCGTCAGCTGGACCCGGTGCCGATCGTCGGCGGTGGTCTTGCGCTCCCACAAGACGCGCGGGACGACGCCGAACATCGCGCCGCCGTCCAGCTTGAACGGACCGTCGTGCAG
>Ga0207701_10002671_pt1 | contig 18427 bp, 15 predicted proteins | sample KBSSwiSSwithPhiX_FD_184294 | JGI IMG/M metagenome (GOLD analysis project Ga0207701, IMG submission 184294) | Switchgrass rhizosphere bulk soil microbial communities from Kellogg Biological Station, Michigan, USA, with PhiX - S5 (SPAdes) (version 2) | ecosystem: Environmental > Terrestrial >... | reverse complement strand
GGCTCACGCTGTTTCGTTGGTATTTTGGCAACCTGGTCTGGTTGCTGCCGCTCGTTGTATTCATGCCGGGGCTGTGGCGTTCCAAGCGGACGCGGTTTGCTCTAATCCTGACGGCAATCATTGCCGCAGCATTGCTGATTGAAGTGTGGTGGCGAGGCGGAGGCGATTGGCGAATCCATCGGCTTTTTTCGCGAGGCGGCCTCGGACATTCCTCTCCTGATCGAGGAGACGAAAGCTCGACTTAGTGGGGCCGGCCAAAGGGAATCTTATGACAATATTCTTCGGGCGCTCGTTAGAGCCGGCAGGTTCTTCGCGGAAGATATAACGGGTATTCCGTGGAGCAAAATCGATTTTCCCGAGGATGTCGCGTATGCGAATAATATCATCCTTACGGCGCTACAGGATAGGGCGGCGAGATTATGAAGCGCTCCGGTTCCAACTGCGCCCTGCACAAAGCGCCCGCAATCCAATGATCAATAGGCCTATTCACGTTGTTGGCGCAGGAGGAATCGGGGTTGCTCTGGCGTGGTCGTTGTGTCGCGCTGGCTGTAGTGTCACGGTTGTGGATGCCGATCCGCAAAAAGTCGAGCACGGACGGCGCGAAGGTTTGACTGTAGTCGGGCACGGGACAGAGCAGGCATCGTTCACGCTTTTTGAAAACTGGTTGCTCCCAACCGATGCGCTGGTTCTTTTATGCACTAAGACCTATAACAACGGCGCGGTGCTTGCCGTATTGCCTGAGACATCGCGCCTTGTGCCCGTGCAGAACGGCTTCGATCCAAAACTTGATCAGCGAAATCATGCGGCCGAAGGAATTGCATCGTTTGTCTCGGAATGTTTGCGCGATCGGCCCGTCACACGCATCACCCGCCCCGGCGACCTCCACCTGGGTGCGCGGCGCAGTGTGTCTGCCGCTGAGAAAAATGATCTTGCCGAGTTGGCTCACGCACTTTCGCCAGGCGCGCTATTTGCTGTCCAATCGGTAGACGACGTCAGGCCGTACAAAGCGACAAAGCTGATGTACAATGCCGCCATCTCGCCTCTTGCGGCGGCGGCGGGTGTCGACAATGGTGAACTGCTAACCGACCCGGTGGCTAAGCGGCTTTTCTTTGGCTTGCTGCGAGAAAACTACACTATCCTTCGTCACGCTCGCATACCTTTGTCGAAGATTGGTCCCTTTCATCCGGACACCGTCTCACTTATTCTCAGAATCCCGGGTTTGCCCTCGATCATGGGTGCTTTCTTTCGTCCGTCTTTGCGGGGCACCTATTGTTCGATGGCTCCTGATATGGTCACCGACCGAACCGAGATCGATGCATACAATGGACACCTGATTCGGCTTGCGGGCGGATTGCCTTGTCCTCTGAACCGTGCCGCTTTTGCGCTCGTCAATAAGATCGTTCGCGACCGGCTGATACCCGGGCGTGCCCATCTGCATGAATTGGAGGGAGCCCTGAAAGGAGAACCGGTATGAAGAACTTGGTTACCGGGGGCGCCGGCTTTCTGGGGACTCATCTCGTCACCGAACTACTCGCGAGAGGGGAACCCGTTCGCGTGTTGGAAAGACCGGGGGCGGTGGTGGATCATTTGCCGCTGGACAAGATAGAACTGGTTTTCAGCGACATCCGGGATAGTGCCACGGTGCAGAGGGCCACCACGGGGTGCAACTCCGTTTACCACCTGGCCGCGGATCCTAACCTGTGGCGCAGGGATCGTCAGGAATTCGACGCGGTTAACCATCTGGGAACGATCAATGTGATGGAGGCAGCTGTTCAGAGCGGCGCCCAACGGATCCTCCATACGAGCACGGAAAGTATCCTTTCATCCGCGGACTTCGAGGGCGGTTCTGTCGAGCACTTGAAGTTGAAGGAGGAAGATATGATCGGCCCTTACTGCCTGAGCAAGCTTCGGGCGGAACAAGCGGTTCACCGCATGATCGAAAAGGGAATTCCGATCGTGATCGTTACACCAACTCTACCCGTGGGCCCGGGTGATCGGAATCAAACACCGCCGACGCGAATGGCTGTCGCATTCTGTCGCGGAGAGTTACCTGCATATCTCGACTGCCGCTTCAACTTGATCGATGCGAGAGATGTCGCCCAGGGAATGGTTCGGGCAATGGAACGTGGACGCCCCGGAATTCGGTACCTGCTCGGCGGAGCTAATCATCGCCTTCATGAGTGGCTGCAAATTCTTGGCCGCGCGGCGGGACGCAAGGCGCCCCGTTGGAAAGTTCCGTTCGGTCTTGCGCTCACCGTGGGGTGGTTGAGTGAGCTTTGGGCTGACTACGTGACTGGCCGTATGCCAATGGCGACGCTTACCGGCGTCCGACTGGCGCGACGCTGCATGCATTTTGACCCGGCACCATCTCTCGCGGAGCTCGGTCTTAAACCGCGTTCGATCCAGGAATCTGCTCGCGACGCGGTGACGTGGTACAGGGAACAGGGTTGGATCCCGCCTGGCTCGCCACCTGGCGCGAGCGCCACAGAACAATAATCAGGAAAAGCGGAGCGGCGATGGCGGACGCGACTAACAATGGTAACAAAACCTTAAGCCACGCGCAGAATGAAACCAGAAACAGCGAATCATCGAGATCGAAGTAGATCGGAAGCTTGAATGCGGTGCTCGGATGAGTGCCGAGAGCGTGCAGCCGAAACACGATCAGGAAAGTCACTCCCACCGACAACCCTGCGACGCCCCCCATCACCGGGCCCCACCAGCCCATCTGTTCCCTTAGTCCGACGCCGATTCCAAGGAAAACCAGGACGTTCACGATCATGTCGCACGCCAGATCATACCAATGTCCACCCGGCGTAGCGCGGTCCGCCACGCGGGCCAGTTCTCCGTCAGCGCGATCGAGCATGGCCGAAATGAAAAAGATAGCTCCCCCCCACGCTGACCAAAAATAATTTCCAACGCCAAAAGCCACGGCGGCCCCAATTCCCGTCAGGAGACGAAGATGGGTAATGTGATTCGGCATGATCGAGGTCTTAACCAGCGGGAGAATACACCAGCGGGCCACCGCGTGCATTGGAGTTCGCGGGGGCGGAACGGACGTGGGAACAGCGGGTTCGGAGCGTCTTTTATTCATTGTTTATCCACTTGAGTACGCCCCCATCTTGGCAGGTCGCACCGTATGCTCTCAAGTTTTTGCTGCGTTTACCGGAAATAAACGATTCGATGGATGACCCCGCCTGATCATCCTCGCGGCTGTAACGAGGCTTGCGAAATGGTCTTCGCAATCGGCTCGTAAAATCGCAGCGCCTCGATGTCGCTGCCGAGCTCGCGCAACGGATAGAGGCCTTTCGCAGCGCCACCGCCGGGGTCTTGCACCAGATAGTCGAACCCGTCCTTGCCGGCGATCACCACAAAATGCGTAATGCCGCTAGCCAGCCGTATTCGTACGATGACCGGATTTCCGCGGGAAAGATTCGAGTCAATCAGCTGATACGATGCCAGGTCTTCATACACGTGACGCACGCGATCGGGCGCGAACCAGGCGGCGCGGTCCCAATAAAGCCAGCCTTGCGCGGTGTATCCGCCCACGGAAGTCAAAAACCAGTTTAACCGCTGCGGATCGGTCTCAACGCCATAAAATTTGAATACCATGGCTGTGGCCGCGACTGCGCAACCTTCGCCGCCGATCGTGCCGTTGGCTTCAACTCCACCCAGCGGATCGTCCGCCCATTTCCCATCGCCTTGATGGAACGAAGGCACCGGCAGCTCCACCCGATGAAAAAAATAGCGTCCACCGCGGGGTGAGAGCTGTCGTTTCCACGTCCAATCAACCTGCAGCGCCAATCCAGCGACGAGCAAAAGAAAAACGAGACCGGAAATGACAAAGGGCCATCGACGTTTCAAAGCAAGAAACTGTAGTGGGCGGCTGTGTCAGCCGCAAATTCTGGCGAAATGCGCGCACCATCCCGGCCGCGAACTTCATAAAAGACAAGTTGCGCAAGCGCATTGATAATGCTGATTTCGGCATCATGACTCAGGCCCGCGAACTCCGCCTTGCAAAGCGCATGGCGCGCCTTGGCACCGAGACCGCGTTTGAGGTTTTGGTGAAGGCGCGAGCGCTGGAAGCGAAGGGCCAGGACATCATTCATCTCGAGATCGGAGAACCTGATTTCGATACTCCGTCCAACATCATCGACGCCGCGTGCGACGCCCTGCACAAAAGCTTCACTCATTACGGTCCGTCCGCCGGTTTGCCCCAGCTCCGCGAAGTCATCGCTCAGCATGTGAGCGAGACACGCCGGGTCAATGTCGCACCGGAAGAAGTAGTCATCGTCCCTGGTGGCAAACCCATCATCTTCTTTAGCATTCTTGCGCTGGTTGAAGATGGCGATGAGGTCATCTATCCGAATCCGGGATTTCCCATTTACGAGTCAATGATCAATTACGTCGGTGCGAAAGCCGTGCCGATTCGGTTGCGCGAAGAGCTGGAATTTCGCCTCGACGTGGATGAGTTAGCCGGTCTCATCAACGATCGCACAAAGTTGATCATTTTAAATTCGCCCCAGAATCCCACCGGCGGTGTGCTGGAGAAGAAAGACATCGACGACATCGCGCGCGCCATCGGCGACCGCAACGTCATGGTGTTAAGCGACGAGATCTATAGCCGTCTCATCTTTGAAGGTAAACATCACTCCATTATGTCGATCGATGGAATGAAGGAGCGGACCATATTGCTCGACGGTTTCTCCAAGACCTACGCCATGACTGGTTGGCGGATGGGTTACGGCGTCATGCGCCCCGATCTCGCGGAACATATCTCGCGTCTGATGACTAACTCAAACTCGTGCACTGCGAGTTTCACGCAGGTTGCCGGGATCGAGGCGCTCCGGGGAATTCAGAAGTCGGTCGATGCGATGCGCGCTGAGTTCAAGAAACGGCGGGACGTTATGGTCGCCGGTCTCAACAAGATCAAAGGCTTCTCGTGCCGTTCGCCTCACGGTGCATTCTACGTTTTCCCGAACGTCACAGAGACTGGGTGGCCATCGAAAAAACTCGCCGACGCGTTGCTAGACGACGCCGGCGTCGCGGCGCTCTCCGGCACCGCCTTTGGCAATTTCGGGGAAGGCTACCTCCGGTTCAGCGTCGCCAACTCGATCGAGAACATCGAGAAGGCGGTCGATCGTGTTGGTGCGTGGGTGGATAAAAATTTGTAAGACGCAAGCCTACCGAGGCGCGTGTGAACGCGTTCTTTCGAGCTTAAGAAGTTTCTCTTCGCATTCTCAGTCGGCCTTTGCCAGGAGGTTTCGCGTCCACGCGCCAACCAAGGGTGGCAGGACGATCACTGCGCCTCGGGAGATTACTTCGTCCCGTAAACGCTGGGCGAGGGTTTCGATCTGGACTTCCTTCTCGTTGGCAATACCGAGCTTTTCCATTACCGGCAGCAAACTTTTCACAACCTGCGCAACGATCTGATAACCGAGAGAGTCGGAGCTGCCCTCTACGCGCGCACCCATGATCATCTGCGGCGGCGGCAGTCCGGCTTCGACAAAAGTTCGATACAGCCCGAGCCCCATCAGGTTTTTTACTTTTTCCCGATCCAGTGTCTCTATGATCCATCGCATTGATTGTTCGAATAAGTCAACGTAGGGAAACGATTTCGCCTCTGCGACGTTCATTTCCTGAAATGCAACGATGCCGCCAGCTCTGACGTTCGCCGCCACCCGGCGCAGCGCAATTGAAGGTTCAGGACTGTACATTAAAACAAAACGTCCCACAGCTGCGTCTACGGGCTGGTCAAGCGATATGTCTTCAAGGTCGCCTTGGGAGAAACTAACTTGCGCGAGTCCCATCGCCTGGGCGCGCGCGTTTGCCATCGCCACTGCGTCCTCGGCGCGATCAACCCCAACAACTGCGCCCGATGGGCCGACCATTCGTGCCAACAGAAACGAAACATCTCCGGCGCCGCAGCCTACGTCAAGAACACGCATACCAGGGCCAATACCCGCACGAACGAAGACGTCTTCGGTCAGCTCACCAAAAAGACGTGCCTGATCGATCAGCCGATTCAGCTCCTCAGCCGAATGGCCAAGCACATAAGCGCGACCTTGGTTATTTTGATCATTCACGGGCGGCGATACCATTTAGCGGCCATCGTCTCGCACGTCTGCCTGCAAATTAGGAGACTAAGAAACGGCGATGCCGGTAATCACGTGACGTAACAGAAAAACAGTTTAACCACTGCTGGCAAGCCCGCAAGAATCTGTAGTCTGCTTCTAGTGAATAGCCAAAAGTTAAGAGCCGCGCTTATATTTGTGGTTTGATTTCTTACCCATGGCCGAGAAGAAACGAATTTTTGCCACGTCACGCATCGGCGATCCAGCGGAAAACCGGCTGCGCCAGCGTGGGTACGAGCTCGAAGTTTTCCAGGGTCCTGAGGCCCCGCCGAAGAAATTGATCATCGAGAAAGTGAAGAGCGGCATCGATGGCTTGATCACCACGCTGCGAGATCCGATCGATGCCGAGGTGTTTGAAGCAGGGAAGGGGACGCTCAAGGTCGTGGCGCAGATCGCTGTCGGCTTCGACAACATCAATCGCGCCGACGCGAACAAATACAAAATCCCCTTCACAAACACTGCCGACGTCCTCACTGAAGCGACCGCTGAATTCGCGTTTTTCATGATGGGAATGCTTGCGCGCAAGATGTGGCGGAGCGAACGCCTGGTGCGGGAGCAAAAGTGGCCGTCGTGGCATCCGTTCCTCCCGTTTCTTGGCGACGAGATCACGGGCAAAACGATTGCTGTCATCGGCACTGGCCGTATCGGTCTGGCGATGATTAAGAAATGCACCGGCTTCGACATGAACATCCTTTGCTACGATCCGGCATATCACAACGACAAGTACATCGCTGCGATCCAGGAGTTGATGGATCTGCGGCACACGCGTGGAATTCAGAAGGAGGAAACGTGGATCAAATACGTCGAGTTCGAGGACGCGTTAGGCGGTGCCGATTACGTGACGATTCACGTGCCGCTGTTGCGTGAAGGCGAGACTGACAAGCCGACCTATCACCTGATTAACGAAAAGACACTGAAATTGATGAAGCCAACTGCGTACTTGGTAAACAGCTCGCGCGGCCCCGTGGTGGACGAGGAAGCCGTCGCGAAAGCGTTGAAAGAAAAAGTCATTGCCGGCGCCGCGCTCGACGTCTTCGAGAAAGAACCTTTACCAGCGGATTCGCCGTTGCTCGATCCGGAAATCGCCGATTGCTGTCGCGTGTTCCACCATTTCGCCAGCGGCGGCCAGATCACGCGGTTGTCGGTTGATCCTGAAAAAGGCATGGCCGGGCGCACGGCCCAGGGGCTGATCGACGTGCTGGAAGGCAACTACGGTGGCGACCCGGCCAGGATGCCATACGTCGTGAACAAAGAAGCGTTTACCTCGTGACCGACAGTTTATGTTGGTCTGAGCAAAATTTGCGGGCGTAAGAAACGATATGGCCGTGCTCCATAGAGCGACGCCGGAGCGGCTGAGCGCCTTTTCCGACGGCGTGTTCGCTGTCCTTATTACGGTGCTGGTTTTGGAACTGCGACCACCGGAGCTTCCCACCTTTAAGGCGTTTCTGTTGCTCTGGCCCACATGGCTAAGCTACGCGGTGAGCTATCTGTTCATCGCGATCGTGTGGACCAATCATCATTATCTTATGCGCTATGCCACCGAGGGCCACCCCTCGCCTGTTGTGGTTCAATTTCGCGCATTTGTTTTCCATGTCGTTGCTTCCACTCTCAACCGCTTGGATGGCCGTCAGCAGATTGGCGCCACAACCGGTTGCTTTCTACGCAACGGTTTTCTTCCTCGTGAACGCCACTTACATATGCCTTACCTGGGAGCTCATTCATCGAAGGCCTGCCGGTGAGGTTCCATTGACTGTGCGCCGGATCCTCCGCTTCCGATCGATCACAACTTTATGCCTATTCGGGGTGGCTGCGTTAGTAGCGCTGAAATATCCGCTGGCTGGACTCGGAATCTGTATTTGCTGCCTGATCTTTTATCTCAGGCCTGATCCGCCGGGAGTTCGGGAGCGGAGATTTCAGGGATAAAGCGGACTGCTTCGCGGTCCGATTCAAGACGACGAAGCTAACCTGAGTTGGACACCGGCGACAGCCATCCCACCCTCGCCGACTGCAGCGGCGCAGCGTTTCACCGAACCGGAGCGCACGTCGCCCGCGGCAAAAATTCCCGGCAGGCTTGTCTCGAGCGGGCCGGGTTGATGCTTGTTCGCCTTCCAGGCTGGCGCTCCGGCGACGCTCGTCCCGGTCTTTATGAATCCTTTGTCGTCGCGCTCGATTTCCGCCGGCAACCACTCAGTGCATGGTCTCGCGCCGATCATGGAAAAAACGGCCGGCGTTCGCACCATTCGGCGCTCGCCTGTCTGAGTGTTTTCCAGCTCGATTTCTTCGAGCCTTTTCCCGCCAAACATTTTACGGATCTCCGTCTGGCAAAGGATCTCAATGTTTGGGCGCGCTTGGACCCGTCGCGAAAGATAGTCCGACATTTTGCTGGCAATGTTTTTCCCGCGAACCACGAGCAGCACCTTGGCAGCGCCTTCGGAAAGATACATCGCGGCCTGGCCTGCAGAGTTGCCGCTGCCGACGACAACAACCGTTTCGTTGCGGCAAAGCTGTCCTTCCATCGCCGTCGCGGCGTAGTAAACGCCCATATTCTCAAATTGCTCGCGCCCCTCGGCATCGAGCCGGCGGTAATCCGCACCGGTGGCAATTAGAACGGCTTTTGATCGAAGAATGGCAGAGCAACCTTCGATATCGAGGCGCGCGCGGTATTCGTCGTTGCCATCGTATTGCAAGGAGAGAGCTTGCGCGGGTGTCGAAAATTTGGCGCCGAATCGATATGCCTGAAGCTGAGCGCGCCAGGTTAATTCGCCGCCGTTCACGCCGGTTGGGAACCCAAAGAAATTTTCGATTAGCGAAGAGGAACCAGCTTGTCCACCGGGGGCGTAGCTTTCCAAAACGACCGTGTTCAATCCCTCGGATGCAGCATAAACAGCCGCGGCAAGGCCGGCTGGGCCGGCTCCGACGACTGTCAGGTCTGACAGAATTTCGTTTTCATTGCCTGTGGCAAGTGGTCGAAGCAGACCTGCTTCCTGCGCCACCTCGCGCAACGAAGGCTGGCGCAGACGACGGCCAGCCGGGGTGATTAAAACAGGCAAATCACGGGTCGTCAGATGGAAGCGTTCACTCAACGCCTTTCCCTGTTCACTTTCAAATATGACCAGGCGATGCGGAATGCGATTCTTGTCGAGGAAATCATCCAGCTTATGTCCAAGCAGTTCATCGCGCTGCGCCAATACCCGCATTCCAGCGAATTCGCGGTCCCGGCTGATCCGCTGGCGTCGCATGATCAAGGCATCGACGATCGTTTTGCTGACATCGGGAATTTCGGCCAGGGCGCGCCTCAGTTCGCCTGCCGGCACGTGAAGTATCTCGGCCTCCGGTGAGATTACCCGAACGCTGGCCAAAGCCGACGTCCCTTGCAACATCGCGACGTCGCCGATGAAATCGCGTTCACGTGCGGTGGCAAGAATTTGTTCCGTGCCATCGCGTGTTTCAAAAGCTTCGACTTCGCCGCGCAAGACAATCGTTAGGCCCAAATCGCGTTCCCCGGCTTTATAGATCACGTCGCTACGACCCACCATGCGCCGCTGTCCCAAAGGCTCGAGCAGCGAAAGCTGGTGATCGTTCAGTTTCGGAAACGCGACGCTTTCCGTATCTCGATAAAACTGTTCATCCTGTTGCTCGTCAGTCATTTCACACAGTTTACGCCGCGTTGCGGACAAGCAAACCGGAACGAGACCCTCGATCGAGGGATTTGTGCCTCTCCCGTAACGTCTCCGCATCAGCCCTGAAATCGGCCTGAAGACAGGGAACGTCGTGTGGAATTCCTGCTCCTGCCCGAGCCGCCACTACAACCAGGTTTCCCCGCCACGGGGCCGTTTTAGGCCCAGTCCGGAAAAAATTTAAGTTTTTTTGAAATGTCCGCTAAAAAAATCTTTAGAAAAGGAGAACCCAATCGAGTCAACCAACCGAAACTGACATGAACCTCCTCGTAGAAGATCCACTTAGTAAGACCGGTTTCAGCGGTCCGCTTGTTCTGTTTCCGAGCTCTCCCGAGGTCGAAAACAGGGCAGAAGAGCCCACGCCACGGCTAACGCGTGGCCAAATGGATGCATTTCTAAATGCGAAATCCGATAACGCCAGCAGCGGACATTTCTTTGTCCTCCCGCCCGAAACGCCAAAGGCGGCGCCTGAGAAAGACCTCGCCCTTGGCGTGCTGAAACAGGCCGCCCACGATCTGCGCCGGTTCCGCTCCGCGACCCGGGGAGTCAGGCGGGAGCTGTATGTCGATGCCTGTGATTGGGTGACCGCAAATGATTATTCCTGGCCTTACTCGTTTGTGAATATCTGCAGACTGCTGGGGGCTTGCCCGGAAGTTGTTCGCACGGAGCTCTTCTCCGACGCGTCGCTCAGCTGGTTCGATTATTGGGCAAAGCGCGCGGGCCAGGTTTCCCAGAGATTGCATTCGTCTTTTGTTCGCATTTTCGCCGGCTGCTCCAACCCAGAACGCGCCGACGGTAGTTCGTTAGGTTCATCCATTTGATGATATGAAAAAACTGTGCATCACACTTTTTGAGCGTTTGTGCGACGCTTGGCGATCGCTCCTTAGGGCAGCCCACCGCAATCACGATCCATTGCTCGCGCAAAGCATGGCCTCCTTTAATTTCGGCGGCGGATGGAGGGAACTGAAGATCTCTTCAAGACATATGCCTAGCGAATCAAGCATCGGTCTCGTCAGCGAGCCATCCGTATGAAGCTATCCGTCGAAGCGAAAGTGGCAGCGGCTGTGGCAATAGCGTTTACCGCCTTGGGCCTCGGTGCGATCGCGCAAGAAGGAAGCGGGCGCACTACCGTCAGACTAGGCCAGGCGAGCCTCCAGGAATCCGAGATTTCGCCGGCCGTCCAGAACGGAAGCAGCGAGAACCAACTTCTCGCCCAATACTGATTGCCGCACCTCGACAGCGAGGCGGCTATAACTCCGCGTTTTGGCGCTAAACAAGGGGTTCTCGCGCGATTTTTCTCGCAAAATCGCGTGCGTTCGGCGACCCTCCGTGAACGAAAGCGATCCCGGGAACGCTGCAGGAGGGTGGTGCTTCGTTTCAAACGACGCATTGGACGGTCGTGTTGCGTGCGCGCGACGAGGACTCAACGGAATCCTCTCAGCAAGCGCTCTCTGGATTTTGCGAAGTCTATTGGCCGCCGCTTTACAGTTTTCTCCGCCACCGCGGTTTTTCATCCGCTGACGCGCAGGACCTGGTCCAGGGTTTTTTTGCACATCTGCTTGAGCAAAATGCATTGACCCGCGCTGACCAGCAGAAGGGCCGGCTCCGCACGTTCCTGCTGGGATCGCTGCAGAATTTTCTGTACAATGAGTATGACCGCGCCCGGGCGCTGAAGAGAGGTGGCGGTCGTCAAGTGGTCTCGATCGAGGAACACCTTCCCGAGGCTGAGGCAGCGATGATGGCCACGGCTCATCTCAGCGATACTGCTTGCTACGATCTTGTCTGGGCGTCGACGATCGTTTCGCGTGCCTGGCAAAATTTGGAGACCGCGTTTGTGTCGGAGGGCAAGGCTGAGTGGCTCGAAGAACTAAGACCGTTCGTCGCGGGCGGCAGCGTCAGACCGCTGAACCAGGAAGAAGCCGCGGCTCGACTAGGAGTGCCAATCGCAACTCTGCGCACATGGCTTTCCCGTTTGCGCCAGCGTTACCGTGAGTCATTGAGAATGGAAGTGGCGAGTACCGTCTCGAATCCGGCAGATGTCGATCAGGAGTTGCAGCACCTGTATCAGATATTGATGGCGTAAGCTGACTTTACGCATGGACAAGGAGGGCATCGGTCTCGGAACCGCGGACACTCAGCCTCAAACTGGGGGAATATGCGCGACATGTGGCCGACCGCTGACTCAAGTTGGTCCGAACGGCGAATGTCTGCGTTGTCTCGTTGGCCTTGGCTTTCTCGCTGACGGTGAAGAGCCGGAAAGACCAGCGGCACGGGGTCGGCTGACGCCCGGACCGTTGAAATATGCACACTTCGAGGTGGAAGTCGGAGCGGATGGTTTTCCAGTCGAGCTAGGTGCCGGGGGAATGGCCGTAACGTACCGTGCTCGCGATACAGTCTTGAACTCGACTGTAGCTCTCAAGGTCATAAATCGGAGCGTCGCGCAGAATCCCGATGCGCGATCGCGTTTTCTGCGCGAAGCGCGCGCAGCCGCCAACATCCATCACCCAAATGTTGCTCGGGTGACTTATTACGGAGAGCAAGATGGCGAATGCTTCTATGTCATGGAACTGGTCAAGGGCGAGACGCTGGAAGCACGTGTCCGCCGGGAAGGGCCAATGCCGTTTGCTCTCGGGTTGGAAGTAATCGAGCAGGCCGCGCGCGCGTTGGCTGCTGCCGAAGCATGCGGCGTGGTGCATCGCGACATCAAGCCCTCCAACATCATGCTCGAATCGGATGCGAACGCGGAGCTCACAGTAAAGCTGATCGATTATGGAGTGGCAAAAGTAATGGGTCCTCACGCAGAGCCTGGTATCGACCAGACACGAGCCGGATTTATTGGCACCCCCGCTTTTGCAAGCCCAGAGCAGTTTGTCGGTGCTGGGCAATTGCCCATTGATACGCGTTCCGACATCTACTCACTGGGTGTTACTCTTTGGTATCTGCTGACTGGTCGCACCCCTTTTGTAGGTGGCACAATGGAGGAAATCCGCGTGAGGCAAGCCGGTGAGTTACCTCTGGAACATCTCAAGCGCCTGCACCTGCCGGGTCAGGTTATCGCGCTACTGAAATCGATGCTGGCCCCTGACCCGAAGGACAGGCCGCAATCAGCGCGCGAGTTACTTTCCGCTGTTCATACTTGCCATGAAAGGTTCAACCCTAAAGCCCGCTCACGACGCAGGAGAGCCGCGTTGGCATGCGCCGCTGCAGCGTTGGTAGTCGCAGCGATTGTTATTGCGACCTGGTTATATCAGCGAACGCGGCCTTCCGCTCCGATCGAACGATCGATTGCAGTTTTGCCCTTTGAAAACCTGAGCAGTGATAAGGAGAACGCTTATTTTGCCGAGGGAATACAGGACGAAATCCTTACACGCTTATCCAAGATCGCTGATCTAAAGGTGATCTCGCGAACTTCGACACAGCATTACAAAAGTGCCCCGGAAAACCTGCCAGAAATCGCGAAGCAGCTCGGTGTTGCCCACATTCTGGAGGGAAGCGTGCAAAAGGCCGGCGACGCCGTACGCGTGAATGTTCAGCTGATCAAGGCGGCAACTGATTCCCATCTTTGGGCCGATACCATCGATCGCAAGGTCACCGACGTCCTTTCGGTCGAAAGTGAAGTCGCCAAAGCCATCGCCGACCAATTACAAGCCAAGCTCACTGGACAGGAACAGGAAGTCATCGCTGATAAACCAACCAACAATTCTGAAGCCTATGATGCCTATCTTCGTGGCCTTGCCTACACACTAAAAACGGCATTCACACCTGCAAACTCCGTTGCGGCGCAGAAATATCTGAAAGAAGCAGTGCGATTGGATCCGAAGTTCGCTCTTGCCTGGGCGCTGCTTTCTTACGTCGACGCCAGTGGCTATCTCACACAGAGTCTTCAACCGACGGTGGCTCTTCGTGAAGAAGCGCGCGAGGCAGCCGACACGGCTCTCAGGCTACAGCCCAATCTTGGCGAGGCTTTATTGGCCAAGGGTTTCTATTACTATGCCTGCCTGAAGGATTACGACACAGCATCGAAATACCTTGAACGGGCAGAACGCGTCCTGCCTCATAGCAGCCGGGTTCTTCAAGGCCTGGCCTACGTCGAGCGCAGGCGAGGCAACTGGGACAAAAGCGAGGCGTACTTCAACCAAGCCGAGAAGCTCGATCCACGCAACGTGAACCTGCTCTCACAACATGCACGTTCCTACGTGTGCCAGCGTCGTTTCCCTGAAGCACTGTCCAAGCTCGAGCACCTTCTCAACCTAACACCTGACGATATCGATACGATTGTGTTAAAGGCGCGAATAGCACAGGCACAAGGCGACCTGCCACGTGCTTCGGCGCTTTTGGCTCCACTTCGGCTCGGTGTCGGGTACGTCAACGCACTGGAAACACAAGTTTATCAGGCAATCCTGGAGGCACAACCCGCGGCAGTCATTGCTCAGCTTAAGGAAATATTGGCAACGCCTGATCAATCATTGGGCTTCTACGTTGGCGAACTGCGCTTTTGGTTAGGCTGGGCACAGGAAGTTGCCGGTGATCATACCGCCGCCCGCGAAAGTTGGAGTCAGGCTCGCAGCGAACTCGAATCCCTCCTCAAAGAACAACCCGAAAACTTTATTCTCATGGGAGATCTTGCGCTTACAAACATGGGTCTTGGTGACAACAACGCGGCGCTGGGTTTGGTCGAGCGGGCGATCGGGATGTTTCCAATCGAGAAAGACACGCTGACCGGTCCCAGGCCGCTGGAAATTCTGGCCCGGGTAACAGCCCGAGCTGGCGACTCTGACCGTTCCATTTCTACCTTGGAGAAGTTGCTTTCAATCCCATATGAGGCGCCTCTCGCGGCAAACCCGCCACTTACCCCTGCGTTGCTCCGCCTAGATCCGATGTTCGAGCCACTGCGAAAAGATCCGCGATTTCAGAAACTGATTGCCTCTTTCGCGCCAAAGTAAGGTTTTAGGGGCAATCGCCGTGGCAACGGCAAATTTTGATGAGCTGCAGCTTTTGCTTCACCCCGTAGCGCTCCCGCTCCAGAATAGTTTCTTATGACTTCGTTTTCACCGAGCGATCCCGAGCGACAAACAGAACCAACTGTGCTTCAAGAGAAGAAACGCCACGGGTGTCTCACTGCCTATCTCGTGCTTGCGATCATCGCTAATTCTGCAACAGCGTTGCTCTATGTATTCGGAGCGGAAGCAGTCAAACGCAGCACTCCGAATCTACCTGGTTGGGCATTCCCAGTCCTGATCGCGCTCGTTTTGTTCAATTTGGCGTGTGCTATAGCTCTTCTCCGGTGGAAGAACTGGGGTTTCTGGGGACTTGTTGCTTCCGCCGTTGTTACTCTCGGTGTTAATCTAACAATCGGTTTCGGCTTTTCGTCGGTCATTGTTTGCGTTGTGGGCGTACTCTTCCTTTACGGCGTTCTTCATATAGGAAAAGATAACAAGGGATGGCCACAACTCGATTGACGTCAAAAGTGTTTGCGCTCTTGCCGCTCAGCTAATCCAGGCGACGGAGTCAACTCCGAAAATGTTATCGAAGCGCGGATTCCGGCGACGATCTAGAAACATGTAAAAATTCTCCGCGGATGCGCTGCCAGACATTACAGCGCATCCGCATGTGCAGACGATTGCGCGCCACGGTCGCCTTACAAGGGCCTATCGAGCTTAATAATAATGAACTCCTCGTCGTCTGGCTGCCCGCTGCCGACATGACGGCCGACACTGAACGGGAAGTTGTTATCGTTCAGAATGCCGATGTGTTTCTGGTCGAAGAAGAGGACGTCCTCAATCGTCGTGAATGGAAAGGCGAAGTTCCTGCCGATGCCGACATCACCGGGTTGTCCCGGCTCGGAGATGCGGTGCGGATCGGAGATGCGTAGGAGATCGACGGCCAGTTCTTTGTTCACAAAGGTGCCTGGCGCGCCAAGCGTGATCTTGTAGACCGCCTTGAACCCGTTCAGATCGCCTTGCGTATTATCGCGCTCGATGATGAGGCCGTGTTCTTCATCGGTGAGGATGAAATCGCCTATGGATACGCCGCGCGGGTCGAACTGATACTTGAAGCGGTTTCCCGTGTAGCTGCTGCTCGCGAGATCGAACTCGTGCATCAAAATGGTTCTCTGATCGTCGCCCGCGAGTGGTTTTTCCAGGAGCGGCAGGAGCCGGTGTTTGTCGGGCGTGAGGGCCATGCCTTCGAATCCACCACTGGTTTGCGCGCGGAACGGCTGTGTGAGCTTGGTGCTGCGATAGGGCCAAAACATGCCTGCCATCCACGGCGTGTTTGGGCCGGCGCCCGCTTGCGGCTGCATGTTTGTGCCGTCGTCTGAGCCGGCGATCGCCGGGTCGTCAAACTTCGGAAAATCGCCGAAGAGATAAACGGTGCGGATTTGCGGGAACTGCTCCTGCACCACGAGCAGAGTGCGGAAATCGAAACTCTGAATGTCCGCGCGCTCCTGCATACCGTTGCTGACAATAACGTTCGCCACTTTTTGCGCGAAGGGAGTCGGCTCGATTGTACGCAGGGCAAAGATTTGGCCCGGATGGAGAGGATCCTCATCCGTGCGCGGATTTACTTTCGTCTCGACATTGAAGCGAACGCGCTGCGCATTTTTCCAGCGCTTGGTCGCCATTGGGTGGCCGCTGCCAGGACCTGTCCTGTAATAAGTGGTGTAGAATGTCACAAAGTCGAAGAGCTGTTGCAGGGTCGGCAGCACATAAATCTGGGATGCGTCGCCACCGAAGAAAGCCACCGTCACCGGGGAGAGCGCAGGATCGTTCTGCTGGGTCGGTCCGCGGAAGAGTTTATCGCAACGAAATTGCTCTTGAATCTCCGCGACGGTGAGATCTTTAATCAGGACTTCGGCCGCCACGTCCTCGTAGGGCACGCCGTCGGTGCGGCTGCATTTCTGCGCTTGGATGTGAGGGTCATGGCTCAGGATCGGAACCCCGTCACTAGTGATGCCGCAGTCGGTCTCCAGCGTGGTCATCAGGTTATCGAGACCGGCCTCCATTGCTGGCAGGGTATTCTCCGGGCGAAGGTCGCGACTGCCGCGATGCCCTTGCGCATCGATTTTCGCGATGTCGATGAGGCCATCGGCGTCGAGGTAATCACCGGGCGTGCCGTCGCCATTGGCATCATAAGAGGCGACCGCTCCGTAGAGGAGATCGGAGCGATCTGAGATGATGCCGTTGATCTTCAACGTCAGCAGCTCGGTCATGCGCGCTGTGTTATCGACCGTGTAGGTAACGACCGGATAACCAGCGGCCTGAATCGAAGCGATGTTGTGGATTTCGCTCGAAGCCGGCGCCAAACCGGAGCCGACCGGCGGCGCTTGGCGATTATCTACAAAAGTGTTGGCGTTGCCGTCGTCCAGCATGACCTCCCAAGGCGAGCATACGGGCGCTTTGTTGTTGCCATGCAAACGGGCGTGATGCCGGGCAGCGTTCATAATTCGCACCGTCGTTGCTTCTTCGTTGAACGGATTTTGCGGCGCGCGGATTTCTTTGCCCGGATTACCGAAGTCCGGAAGATGAAACGGCGCTTCCAGTACCTTGCCGCTCGCGTCGGTGTGAAGGAGAAACGGACCGAACTCGTCGCCGAACCAAAGCGTGCCATCGGCGGCGCGCTGCATCGATTCGATGTCGAAGTCCGCGCCGGTCAAGACGCGCTCGTCCGTAAATTGTTCCGTGATCGTGAACGGAATTCGTTTGTCCGGATCACGCAGCTCGAAGAAACCGAGCACACTGATCGTACCCGAGCCGCCGTCCTTCGTCTTGAAGTCCGGCTGGATGTGATAGACGCGCAGATGAAAATCGGCCGAATTCTCGAGGGCGCCGAAGCCATTATCGGGCATTACGTTGAAGGTTCCATCCCCGTTGTCCTGAACCGCGGAAAAACCTTGTACTGGTTGCTTGTTCAAGAACGGCACCGGCTGGCCATTGATTGGGTTCGGCCCCAATTGCTGACCGGAAGTTGGACCTTGCGCAAAAGTCGTGGCCGGGAGAACGGCGCGACCTTCCAGCTGATCAGCAGCACGCGCGGCGAGCATGCTAACAGCAGAGATAAGCAGACATGAGAAGACGGATCGGATTTTCATATACATAAGAGTGCGCCTGATGGCATGTGGTGGTTTGAGGGTTGCTGAGCGCAGGAGTCATTCCTTGCTTTCGATTGAGATTCGTGCCGACACGTGACGGCCAAGCGACGAAAGGGCAACGATTTCGCAAACTTTTCCGATAAGAGCATATGCGGCGTTCGCGTCCTGGTTCCGCCGCCCCGCCGCAGCCAGTTCTTTAGTGAAAAGGAAGAGTTAGATCCGGTGCGCCAACGGGGCAAATCGACCGACCACACGTCGTGAAGGGGCACTCCGGCCAGAAAGGTATGGACTCGCAGCGGCAATCGTTCGAACTCTTGAGTGGAGACGCGTGGCATGGTGTTTTTAAAGTTGTCTCCCAATGTTGTAGCCGCCTAGGTGTGCCGAGGCGCGTTGGCGACGTTGTTGCCTATGAGGCACGGCGACGCAGCGCAGTGGCTACAGCAGCGCACATTTTTGAGGGAGCTAATAATGAGACTGGTCAGATCCCGAGCTCCAGCTTGATGAATTCCTTAGTCCCGGGCCGGCCGGTG
>Ga0207701_10002670_pt1 | contig 18432 bp, 13 predicted proteins | sample KBSSwiSSwithPhiX_FD_184294 | JGI IMG/M metagenome (GOLD analysis project Ga0207701, IMG submission 184294) | Switchgrass rhizosphere bulk soil microbial communities from Kellogg Biological Station, Michigan, USA, with PhiX - S5 (SPAdes) (version 2) | ecosystem: Environmental > Terrestrial >... | reverse complement strand
TTGAATAGCGGCGGATTTTTTCTGGTCGAAGCGATTTTTGTAGTGCGCCGCCTCGCCGGTTTTGCTGGGCGCGGAGCAATGGACATGCTACGCGCTTGGCCAACAAGCGGCGAAATACACCAGTTCACGACGCTGAGTCATTCGGCTCATTTGGTGTCTGTGCGTTCGCGCATGTTAATTTTCTTGACATGCGTTGCGCGGCCTAATCTTTCTTACGACGGAGGATCTGTGTGCTGCCTGGGGCGAAATCACTCAATGTGGTCGGGCGCTGATGCCTCTTTTGTCTGGCTGGTAAGTGGAATGGACTATTCGCGGACTGAGAAGCTCCTAATGGGCGTGGACTTATCTGCCCATTATGGGATTTCTTGGATAACTTCATCTTGGTATTGCGCTTGCTCTATTGGCTTGCCCAATATGAACCCCACAGATAAAAAAACCACAGCACTCGCGTTACAGGAACAACCTCTCGATACGGAAAAACTGCTGCTCGATCGGTTGAATAATAGCTCCACGTCGGAAGACTATTTTCGTTGGATGCTTTTTGTCGTCGGCTTTTACCGAGGCATCAATAAAATCGACGCGGCAACGGAACTGCTCGAAGGGTTTATCAAAATCGCCCGGGACATTGAGCAGTCAGCGCATTGTTATTTGGCGCTTGGGCAGATGGCTACCGACGAGCAACGCCATGAAGACGCGCTGAAACATTTCACCTTAGCGCTGGAACTGGCGCCAAAAAAACGCAAGGTCAGATATGTGCTGCAAAATAATATCGCTTACTGTCTCAATACCCTTTCCCGTTTCGAGGAGGGTGAAAAGCATTGTCGTCAAGCGATCGAGATTGATTGGACGCGCGCAAGCGGCTATCGAAATCTGGGAATCAGCTTGAACGGGCAGGGCAATGTTATCGGTGCCGCTTGGGCTTTGGCCGAAGCAGTGCGTGCAGACGCGACCGACAATCGTGCCGCGGCTATTCTGGAAAAACTTAGCTCCTTGCATCCAATCCTCGCGATTCAGTGTCCTTGGATCACTCAGGCCTTGGCGGCCGATTTCAAAACCAATCCTGATATTCTGTTGATCTGAGGCACCCGCCGCCGCGACCTGATCATACGCATGATCCTTTAGACCGCTGTTCAAAACACTGTCGACGGATCATTCAACAAACGTTCAATAAATCGTGTTTCTGGGTTTCAGCAAAAACACGATTGCCTTGATAAAAAGAGCGCGCTCCGAGCGCCGCCGCCGCGTTTTTCAGCCAATTCTCTTCGGTTCCCACAGACGAAGTCGATCCATTCCCGGCATCATTGGTCGCTGCTGCCATGTTCGCTACCGCTTTTCTTCGCAACTGCCATTTGACCATTAACAATACAATTTCTCACCCGTTTTTGTTGACAATCGAGATTGTCAGTGACATAGGATAATTAAGTTAAACGGCAATAAATCCTAATTTTATTAATTTGTTAGACCCAATAGATTTAAAAATACTTTTTATTCTGCAAAATGACGGGCGCAGACGGCTCGCTGACATCGCCGACGAGGTGGAGCTGTCGGCGCCCGCCGTCATGGAGCGAGTCAAAAAGTTAGAGGCGAGCGGTGTCATTCGGGGCTATCAAGCGCTCCTCGATGGCAAGAAGGTCGGCAAGGACATCACAGCGTTTATCGGTGTCTCGATCGGCAATCAGCGCGACATGGACAAGTTCGCGCGTCAGATGATGCACTATCCGGATGTTTTAGAGTGTCATCACGTGACCGGCGATGAAAGCTTTATGCTCAAAGTGAAATCAGCTAATACCGGCTCACTGGAGAAACTCCTGGGCGAGATTCGCTCCGTTGAGGGCGTGACGAGAACCGTTACCCGAGTGGTTTTGTCGACGACGAAGGAGGGGCAGGCTTTGGAAATCGATGCCGGATTGGCTGAAGTTACCCACGCTAGAAAGAAGTGACGACGAAAGAAAAGAGTTGCGAGCGGGCAGAGGACTCGTTAGGTATATGAAAAAGGCGGCTCGCGATCACGCTTTCGCAATCTTGATTTGTTTATATTGGAGCAAGTAATTATTAAGGTGCAATTATGACTCTTTCCGGGTTACCGCCTAAACAGGGGCTGTACGATCCGCGTTTCGAGCACGACGCCTGCGGTGTCGGCTTCGTGGTTCATATCAAAGGTGAAAAGTCCCACGAGATCGTCGAGCAAGCGCTCACGGTGCTGGAGAATCTCGATCACCGGGGCGCGTGCGGCTGTGAAGAAAACACCGGCGACGGCGCCGGCATTTTGCTGCAGATCCCCCATGCATTCTTAAAAGATGCCTGCGGTGGGCTCGGGTTTCAGCTGCCGGACCCGGGTGAATACGGCGTCGGCATGATTTTCTTGCCCGATCAAAGAGATCAGCGCCGGCGCTTCGAAAAGAAAATCGAAGAAATCATCGCCGACACCGGCCAGAAACTTCTCGGCTGGCGCAAGGTGCCGACCGACAACATGTACCTCGGCGACACGGCCAAGGAGTTCGAGCCTTTTGTCCGGCAAGTGTTTATCGGCCGCGGCGAAGGTGTGAACGACGACCTGGCGTTCGAGCGCAAACTCTACGTGATTCGCCGGCGAGCGGAAAATGCGATCCGTTACGCGGGTCTCGCCGGCGGGGATTTTTTCTACGTTCCGAGCATGTCCGGCCGCACGCTCATCTACAAAGGCATGCTGACGCCGCGCCAGTTAGCGACGTTTTATCCCGATCTTTCCGATCCTCTGATCGAAACCGCGATCGCCGTCGTCCATTCGCGTTTTAGCACCAACACTTTTCCAAGTTGGGGACGGGCGCATCCGTATCGCTATTTGATCCATAACGGCGAGATCAACACACTGCGCGGTAATGAAAATTGGATGTACGCCCGCCAGGGCATGCTCGCCTCCGACCTTTTCGGCGATGATCTAAAAAAAGTCTTTCCGATCATTCAAGAAGACGGCAGCGACTCGGCCAAGTTCGACAACTGCCTCGAGTTCCTGGCTCTAAGCGGGCGATCCTTGCCGCATGCGGTCATGATGATGATCCCTGAGCCCTGGGAAAATCATGAAAGCATGGATGAAAAGAAGCGGGCCTTCTACGACTATCACAGCAGTTTGATGGAGCCATGGGACGGGCCCGCGTCGATCGCCTTTACCGATGGTACCGTGGTCGGCGCCGTGCTCGACCGCAACGGGTTGCGGCCGTCGCGCTACTACGTCACCAAGGACGATCTCGTCATCATGGCTTCCGAAGTCGGCGTGCTCGACGTGCCGCCGGAACGAGTCTTGGAAAAGCGCCGCCTTCAGCCTGGCAGAATGTTTCTCGTCGACACCAGCGAAGGACGCATCATCAGCGACGAAGAAATCAAGCAGGAGATGGCAGCGGCCAAGCCCTACGGCAAATGGCTGAAAGAGAACGTCATCCGCTTTGCCGATTTGCCCGACGTCAAGGAAGAGGAGCCTAAGGCGAATCATCCAGCGACGCTCCAGCATCTCCAAGCGTTCGGTTACAACTTCGAAGATTTGCGCGTCAACATCGGACCGATGGCGCAGAACAGCATCCAACCCGTAGGTTCCATGGGCACGGATACGCCGCTGGCGGTTTTGTCCGACAAGCCGCAGTTGCTCTACAATTATTTCAAGGAGTTGTTCGCTCAAGTTACCAATCCGCCGATCGATCCGATCCGCGAGGAATTGATCACCTCGACGACGTTGACCATCGGCAGTGAGAGTAATCTCGTCGATCCGAAGCCCGAAAGCTGCCGGCAGTTGAGGCTGCCGGATCCGATTCTCAAGAATTCGGATATGGAAAAGCTCCGGCGCATCGATCAGCCGGGAATCAAGTCGGTGACTTTGCCGATCTTGTTCAAGCCGAGCGAAGGCAAGGCGGGCCTGGAGCGCGCGTTAGGAAATCTGTTCAAAGCGGCCGACAAGGCGATCGCCGCGGGAACAACGATCCTTATTCTTTCCGACAAGGGGGTCGACCGCACCATGGCGCCGATTCCGGCGCTGCTCGCAACCTCCGGATTGCATCATCACTTGATCCGCACCGGCAAGCGCACGCGGGTGGGCTTGGTTCTCGAATCCGGCGAACCGCGCGAGGTGCATCATTTCTGTCTATTGCTCGGGTACGGCGCCCAGGCGATCAATCCCTATCTGGTCTACGAGTGTTTGAACGACATGATCCATGAAGGTTTGCTGTCGAACATCTCTTACCATGACGCGGTCAAAGGCTATGACAAGGCAGTTTATAAAGGCGTGGTCAAAGTCATGGCCAAGATGGGCATCTCGACCATCAAGTCCTACTGCGGCGCGCAAATTTTTGAAGCCGTCGGCCTCGGCAAAGAATTGGTCGACAAGTATTTTACTTGGACGCCGTCGCGCATCGGCGGCATGGGTTTGGCGGAGATCGCGCGTGAGATCGAGCAGCAGCATGCGCGCGCTTTTCCGACCTATCCGCTCAACGGGCACACCTTGGAAGTCTACGGTCAGTACCAGTATCGCAAAGACGGCGAGCTGCATCTGTTCAATCCTCGAACAATCCATCTGCTCCAGAAAGCCACGCGCAACAATGACTATAAAACGTTCAAGGAGTACACCCGGCTGATCGACGATCAGTCCGAGCGCATGGCGACGATGCGCGGGTTGATGACCTTGAAGTATGAATCGAAGCCGATTCCGATCGAGGAAATAGAGCCGGTGGACGATATCGTCAAGCGGTTCAAGACCGGCGCCATGTCGTACGGCTCGATTAGCAAAGAAGCGCACGAGGCGCTCGCAATCGCGATGAACCGGATTGGCGGCAAAAGCAACACCGGCGAGGGCGGCGAAGATCCGGCGCGCTATACGATCGAGCCCAACGGCGATTCGAAGAATAGCGCGATCAAGCAGGTGGCATCGGGCCGCTTCGGCGTGACGAGCTACTATCTGACGCAAGCAAGGGAACTGCAGATCAAGATGGCTCAGGGCGCCAAGCCGGGGGAGGGCGGCGAGCTTCCCGGACGAAAAGTCTATCCGTGGATCGCCAAGGTGCGCCATTCCACCCCAGGGGTCGGCTTGATCTCGCCACCGCCGCACCACGATATCTATTCTATCGAAGATCTGGCGCAGTTGATTCACGATCTGAAGAACGCCAATCACCATGCGCGCATCAGCGTCAAGCTGGTTTCCGAAATCGGTGTCGGCACCATCGCCGCGGGAGTCGCCAAAGGCCATGCCGACGTGGTGCTGATCAGCGGTCATGACGGCGGCACTGGCGCGTCCCCGCAAACAAGCATCAAACACGCCGGATTGCCCTGGGAGCTCGGCTTAGCGGAAACGCATCAGACGCTCGTGCTCAATAATCTGCGCAGCCGAATTGCCGTGGAAACCGACGGCCAGCTCAAGACTGGGCGGGATGTGGTGATTGCAGCCTTGCTCGGCGCGGAAGAATTCGGTTTTGCGACGACGGCACTAGTGACTCTCGGCTGCATCATGATGCGGGTTTGTCATCTCGACACTTGCCCGGTCGGCGTGGCTACGCAAAACCCTGAGCTGCGCGAAAAATTTGCCGGCGATCCCGCCCACGTGGTGAACTTCATGCGCTTCATCGCGCAGGAAATGCGCGAGCATATGGCTGAGTTGGGCTTTCGCACGATCAACGAAATGGTCGGCCGCTCGGACCGGATCGAGATGCGCCGCACCGTGGAACACTTGAAGGCGAAGGGGCTAGACTACTCAGCGATTCTCTACCAGCCAAAGGCTGGTCCCGAGGTCGGACGTTATTGCCAAATCCCGCAGAATCACGGTTTGGAAAACGCCCTCGATAATCAAGTGCTGTTGGACCTTGCTTCGCCCGCTTTGGAACGCAGAGAAAAAGTGAAGGCTAAACTGGATATCCGCAACACCAACCGCGTTGTCGGGACGATCCTTGGCAGCGAGGTCACGCGCCGTTTCGGTCCACAAGGCTTGCCCGAAGATACGATTCATTTTCACTTCCAGGGCTCGGCGGGGCAAAGCTTCGCCGCCTTCATTCCGCCCGGGGTAACGCTGGAGCTCGAAGGCGACGCCAACGATTATTTCGGCAAGGGACTTTCCGGCGGCAAAGTTATTTTGTATCCGCCCGAAGGATCGACTTTCGTGCCGGAAGAAAACATCATCGTCGGTAATGTTGCATTTTACGGCGCGACCAACGGCGAGGCGTATATTCGCGGTATGGCGGGCGAACGTTTCTGCGTGCGTAACAGTGGCGTGCGAGCGGTAGTCGAAGGGGTTGGCGATCACGCCTGCGAATACATGACCGGCGGGCGGGTGGTCGTGATCGGTAAAGCCGGCCGCAACTTCGCAGCGGGCATGTCCGGCGGCATCGCTTATGTACTGGATGAAGACGGGACGTTTAAGAACCGCTGCAACTTTGAAAACGTGTCACTCGAGCGGTTAGTTGAACGCGATTTGCAGGAAGTCGAGGAAATGCTCAAGCGCCATGCGATCTACACCCGCAGTGCGCGCGCTTGGCAGCTCCTGGCGCTCTGGCAGGAAACCGCACTCAAGTTCGTCAAGGTTATGCCGCGAGATTATCAGCGGGTGCTCGAGGCGTTGGAAGAAGCGGAGGCGAAAGGTTTAGTTGGCGACGAGGCGTTGATGGCTGCGTTCGAAGCCAACAAGAACGATGCCGCGCGGGTCAGCGGCAACTGAGTTTCGAGTGCCGCTACACAGGTCATTTACTACAAGTTTGAGTTTCTTGTTTTGAGTTAGCTCAACTCGGCTCAAAATCAAAAATTCAGAACTGAAAAGGTGGAAATTTCGCGCGGCGTGCCGAGTGGATGGATCGTATTGCTGAGAAAAGGTCAAGAGATGGGTAAACCGACTGGCTTCATGGAATATGAGCGGGAGTTGCCGCAGGACCGCTCGCCCTTAGAGCGGGTGAAAGACTGGAACGAGTTTCACGAGCATTTCTCGCAAGACAAGCTGCGCGACCAGGGCGCGCGCTGTATGGATTGCGGTATCCCATTTTGCCATACCGGCCAATTGATCAGCGGCATGGCTTCCGGTTGTCCGGTTAATAACTTGATTCCCGAATGGAACGATCTCGTCTATCGCGGACTTTGGAAAGAAGCGCTCGAGCGCTTGCATAAGACCAACAACTTTCCGGAATTCACCGGCCGGGTCTGTCCGGCGCCTTGCGAAGGCTCATGCGTACTCGGTTTAAACGAGCTACCGGTTACGATCAAAAACATCGAGTGCGCGATCATCGACAACGGCTTCGCGCAAGGATGGGTTAATCCTGAGCCGCCCGCCAAGCGCACTGGAAAAAAGGTCGCTGTCATCGGCTCGGGACCCTCAGGGTTGGCGTGCGCGGACCAGCTGAATCGGGCGGGTCATTTGGTCACCGTCTACGAACGCGCCGACCGTATCGGCGGTCTACTCACCTACGGCATCCCTAACATGAAGCTCGATAAGACGATCGTGCAGCGGCGCATCGATGTGATGGCGGCAGAGGGCATCGAGTTCATCACCAATACCCACATCGGCGTGGATCTGCCGGCGGCAAAACTGAAAGATGATTTTGATGCGGTGGTAATTTGTACGGGCGCGACCAAGGCGCGGGATTTACCTATCCCCGGGCGCGAGCTCAAGGGCGTTTACATGGCGATGGAGTTTCTCCACGCCAATACCAAGAGCTTGCTCGACTCGCAACATCGGGACGGCAACTTCATTTCTGCTAAAGACAAGCACGTGATCGTGGTCGGTGGCGGCGACACGGGAACCGACTGTGTCGGCACGGCAATGCGGCACGGTTGCCGAAGCTTGACCCAACTCGAGATCTTGCCCCGTCCGCCGGACTCGCGGCAAGCCGATAATCCGTGGCCGGAATGGCCGAAGGTTTACAAGCTCGATTATGGTCAAGAAGAAGCGGCGGCGCGTTTCGGCGCTGACCCGCGTATCTATTTGACCACGGGCGAGAAATTTGTCGGCGATAAAAATGGCAACGTCCAAGAATTGCACATCTACGACGTGGAATGGGCGCGAAACGAGCAGGGCGCCTTCATTCCAAAGCGCGTGCCGAATTCAGATAAGGTCTTGCAAGCCGAACTGGTATTGCTCGCGATGGGATTTTTGGGACCGGAGGATGCGGTGCTAACCGAGCTCGGCGTCGAGCGGGATCCTCGCTCCAATGCCAAGGCGGAGTACGGCCATTTTGTGACAAGTGTGCCAAAAGTCTTCGCCGCCGGCGACTGCCGACGCGGCCAAAGCTTGGTAGTTTGGGCGATCAATGAAGGTCGCGGCGCGGCGCGCGAGTGCGACCGTTATCTGATGAGCGATACGAATTTACCCTAATCTTACCGTAGGTAAGTTCTCGCCGATTTCTGAAGGTGATCGAGTTTACCAACCGCGACAATGAAATTTCTTAAATTCTCCTCATTAAAAGACTATCGGCGGTTTATTGCGCCGGTGCCGCCGTGCTTTTGCCTTTCCTGACTTGCCGGACTGTCACCCTGTCAGAGCAAAACCGGCGCTAGAGACCTAGCGCCGAATCGAAAGTACTTCTTGGACTGTGTGGTTATGGCATTAACGTTGCTGTAACAGCGGGACAGAGGAGTCGCACCGAGGAAGTACGATCAAAGAATTTTACTCGCCTGAAAAAGCCGAACTCTTCGCGAGAAGAGGGCGGAAAGCTACGGGTCCAACGGTTGTCAGCCGATGTGTTGATAGCTGCTCTGACCGCCGAGCTGCCGAAAGCGAAAATTTTATCATCGGTATGCTTGGAGTGCACTATGAAGCAAAATACTGCTCAGATCGCCCAAAATTATTCTATTGAGGAACGCGAGATGTTCGGGAACTCCGTAAAAAGCGCGGCCGCGGACGTGCGCGGATTTGCGAAGCAGTTGCGCGCGCTCGGTCAGGCGCTGGAGAAATTCAAATTTTCCGCTTTCGATCTTGAGTTGAAAAGCGGCATCTACGTCGTCACTGGCAGAGCCGTGACCGCGGACGAAATTAAATTTTCGTTTTCTCGATTCTTACGCGAATTGTTTCAGGGTAGCATGCCACGGACTACGCTGACTTATGCGCAAAACCAGATGGACTTACGCTTTTCGCCGGACGAGATCGAGCAGTTCGATGCGCGCGGAAAAGTCAAGCGCCAGGACTCAAGCAAGATGCCCGATCCCTACAGTATCTCGCAAATTCTACGCGGTACAGGCTCTTATTTGGATAACCGGGATGTCGCGACGTTGTCGGCAATTTCACTACGTGGAAAATGGGTAACCGTGACTTATGAGAGCACTGAAGGCCGCTTGGAGCAGGCCAAGCAGGATTTGGAATACTTTTATGACTATTGGGTGAAGATGTATATGCGTCGCAGCAATCGTTCCAAATTGCCGCCCCCCAGTGAGCCGACGCTGTTCGTGACCTGGAAAGGAATTCAAAACGCGCACGGAGTCGGTAACGTTCCTGGGTAGTGTTCGATATTGCCGTTGGCTCTATTGACGATCCGATAAGATCCCTTGCCAACGTCGCCACGCCTTTCTTAGCCGTCCTTTCAGATCCGCTACCGGTTTTCATACGCCGGCAAAAGAGCCGCGCTGGCATGAATCGCGTTTGCCGCGCACGCACGGTTTCAGTTGACAACGCAAAAGCTCGGTTGTTATGTTTCACCGCACGAGCGAAGACAAGATCGATGCAGATGAGCCATTTCGCGGCGTGTTGAACGAGGGCGATTTGGTTGCGTTTTCAATCGTGAAAGGATCGCCATGGCTGAACATCCGATAAAATGGCCGAATAATGCTCGCGTTGCGTTTGTGCTTGGCATCGCGCTCGAAGCCTGGGATCGGACGAAGCCGACGCAGGGCGCCGCTCTGCAATCGCCGCTCCCAAAAGATGCGCTTTACAAATGGGACTGGTCCACGGAAACTTTCCGAGACTTCGGTCCCAAAATAGGCATGAAGCGTCTCCTCGATATCTGCGACAATTACAATCTCAAGGTCAGTATTCCTTTGAACGGCCTGACCTGTGTCTACTACCCCGAGCTTGTGAAAGATTGTTATGAGCGTGGCCACGAGTTGGTCGCGCATGGTTGGGAAATGGGCGAACGCCTTTATATGTTAACGCGCGAACAGGAACGCGAGAATATTCTAAAGACCATCGATGCGATCGAGAAAGTCACCGGCGAGCGTCCCACCGGTTGGTCATCGCCCGGTGTGCGCCCGACGGACAACACGGTAGAGCTGCTGGTGGAAACCGGCTTGGAGTACCACTGCGATTTTCACGACGACGAGATGCCGTATCCAATCTGGGTGGGAGATAAATTGTTAGTCGAGTTTCCACACCAGTATACGATCAACGATCATCGAACCCAGGAAGAGGGGACGCGCCACGAATTCTTTGAAAAATTCAAGGACGAATTCGACTACCGCTACAAGATCGGCGACGCGAACCCGACGATGATGAACGTGATCTCCCACGCTTACCTGAGCTCGCGCATTCCTTTGATCGATACATTCGAGCAGATCGTCGCTTATGCGACGAGTCATAAGGACGTTTGGCTGGCGCGTCGGGGCGACGTGGCGGCATGGGTGCGCAAGCAGATCTTGGCAAACAGATAGGTCCCATCAGAGATCTCCATTAAAAGCCAACCCGCGCTACTTGATCCAGAGATTATTCAGATCGCCGATATTCGGCAGCAAGCCCAAGGAAATGCCCGATTGCAAAATTTTGTTCTGTGACTGAAAGAAGCTCTCGCCCCACTTATCGGCAAAATTGGCTTTGTTCTGTTTCAGCCCTGCAGCGATCTCTTCCGGCGTGCTCAAATTGAATAGCTCTTTCGCTTTCGACTTGAAAAACTCTTCGTCCTGCCCCGCTTTAATCACCTGAATCGCATCCCCATAGGCGCTGCGAATGGCCTTGACCAGCGCGGGCTGTTTTTCTACCGTCTCCTTGAGCATACCCACGGTCGATTTGAGCGGCGGCGCGCCAAAGATATTCTCGAGCTCGATGTCGAAATCGGCGAGCACCCGATACTTGCCGGACATCACCAATCTCGTGGTGTGCGGCTCGAACATATTGATCGCCTCGACCTCGCCGCGTTCTAAAAGAGCAATCAGCGCGCCCGTTTCAGCCGGCACGTTTTGAAAATCTTTCTCTATGTCGAGCTTCTGCTCCTTAGCGATGACCGCGGAGAAAAAATAGGCCCCGGTAACACGCGCGAAGTTGCCGATCTTTTTGCCTTTGAGGTCGCCGAAAGATTTGTATGGCGCATCCTTGCGCACGACCCAGGAGTTGCCGGACCAAATCTGTGGCGTGATCAGACGAATGTCCGTGCCGCTCTTGACTAGATTCACCGCGGTGCTGGGCTGCATGGAACTGGCCATCGTGCGGCCGAGCTTTACTGCATTCGCCGCTTCGGTGAAGTCCATCATCATGTTATTGATCTTAATGCCGTATTTGACGTCGAGCTTTTTGTTTTCAATCAGGGCGGCGATGTAGCCGGATTGACCGGCGGCGCTGGTGGCGATGTTGATCGTCTGCATAGCTTGCCCGGCTAACGCCGGATCGGCGAGACATGACGTCACTAGAAAAATCAGCAAACGCAAACAATCCCGTCTCGTTTTCATGATCCTTCATCCTCCTTCAGAGTCACTTTGGTTTCCAGCTCGGCGGCAAAATTATAAATCTCCGGTCCCCAGTGGCGCGGTGAGTGTAGCGGACTGGTTACGTAAGCATCGAGACGTGCCGGGCGGTTGGTCAACGTGACGACATAATCGCTCATGTAGGCCGCTTCGGCCAGGTTATGGGTAACGAAAAGCACCGTGCGGTGTAGTTGCTCGCATAGGCGCCGGGTCGTCTGACGCAACTGGCGCGCAGTCAGCTCGTCTACGCTCGCGAAAGGCTCGTCCATCAGCACAATGTCCGACTCGACCGCCAAGGCGCGCGCCAAGCCGACACGCTGGCGCTGACCACCAGAAAGATATAACGGAAATTGATTCACATATTCCTCGAGCCCCACGAGCTTCAAGTAATGCGCCACGCGAGAGTCCCATTCAGTTCGGCCAATACCCGCGCCTTTTAACGCGAGACTAATGTTTTCACCAATGGTTTTCCACGGCAGCAAGCGCGGGCTTTGAAAGACATAACCGATGAGCGGGCGTTCTCGAGTTTGCCCCTCGACGGTGAAAAGCAGCTGGCCGCGGTCGAGCGTTTCCAAGCCGACGACGGAATTGAGCAACGTCGATTTGCCGCATCCCGACGGCCCGATTAGAACCGTGACACAACCTTCGCGGGCCTCGAATGATAGCCGGTCGATCACTTTGAACGGCTCGCCATCCTCGCGGCGGAACCATTTCTCCGCGTCTTTGACTAATAGCTCCGCCATCTAGCGTCTCCAAACGTCGATCTTGGGACGCCATGCGGTAAGGCGGCGTTCGGCCAAATTGATGATGCCGTATTCGATCACGATCATGGCGACGACGAAGGTGAGCGTCCAAGCGATGACCGCTTCCATGTTGAAGACTTGATAGGCTTTCATCACTTGATAACCGACGCCGTTGCTGGTGCCGAACATCTCGACGACCACGACGACTTTCCACGCGAGACCCAAGCCATAGCGCGTCGCGGCAAAAATATTCGGCACCAGTTGCGGCAGGATCACCTGGGAGATCTTCATCCACTTGGTAAAATGAAACACGTGGCTCATGTCCATGAGCTCTTTATCGAGGGATTTTACTCCCGCCCAAATATTGATGACCAGCATGGGAAAGATCGTGACCGTCACCGCGAAGTAGGGCGAAAACTCATTGATGCCGAAGAGCATGACGGCGATGAGCGCCCACATTAAGCCGGGGATGGTGAGACCGAGCACGACCAAGGGCTGGAAAAAGCGCTCGCCCATAACGACCGTGCCCATATAAATACCGACGCCGACGCTAAAGAACATCGCGATCACGGCGCCGACGAATACGCGCCGCAAGCTTTGATACATATGGAAAAAGAAAGTGCCGTCGGAAACCAACCGGATCGCTTCCCTAACGGTGCTCAGCGGACTCGGCAGCAGGCGCGGATAGATCAGATAGAGCGTCCACCAGATCAGAATCACGCTCGCGACGGCAAGCAGCGGCGGTAAGAGGCGCGCGGTCAAGTCGCGCGCAGACGAGGCGGCAAAGGGCGGCAACGTCTCGACACCGGCGATTCCCGCGCTCCGCCGCGCCAGGGTTGCTTGATTGTTTTGCTCGACCGGCATCTAGAGCATTAGTGCTATAGAAAGCGAGTTCCTGTCAATCGTGCCCCAGTTAACTAATGCGAATTTATCGTTGGCGTGATTGTGCGGCTTTGATCACCTACGGTTCGTCTTAATTTGTCTGGTGGAGGAACCAACACGCAGAGCGCTTTTGAAGCGCATCCGATCGCCAAATACTCGTAGGCAGGTTTGAACCCGCTTTTTACCTTGTTGGCCTCGTATTCTGCTGCTGCCGCAGACGATCCAGATCTTGCTGAGTTTGGTTGCGGCGAATTTGGTCCTGGAGAGAATCGATCCGCTGCTGGCGCTGCAAATTGTCGATCTGCTGTTGCTGGCGCAAGGGGTCGGGCTCGCGCTGGATTCGATTGATCTGCTGATCGGTTTGCAGGCGCTGCAACTGCTGATCGTTTTTCAGTTGATCCAATTGTCGTTGCGCCTGCGCGGCGTCGGGTTGCTGCGGCTGAGAAGGCTCCGGCTTTGATTGCTTGAGTTGGTCCAATTGCTGTTGCGAATGATTGATTTCCTGGTCGCGCTTGAGATTTTCGATTTGTTCCTGGCGCTGCTGTTCTCTTGCCTTTTGTTCCTGCCGGGCCTTGGTTTGTTCCTTTAAGATATCTTCTACCGGGTCCGCAGCTGCAAAGACACGTGAAGCCAAGACAATCATGACCCAAAAGCAAAGTGCGCTGGAGGTTGATTTTGTCACGAATCCCACCAGTTTATAAAAGCAAACTAGCGCGCCAATGGCAACATCGAGAAATCGACCAATTTCTCGGCGTCCAAATTTTCCGGTACGGGCCGTTCTTCTCGGAGTAGCGTCAAGTAGCCGCGCACTTTTTTCAAATCCATGGCGCCGTCGGGCGAAAGAATGCCGATGATAGTCTCGTAAGAATGTTCCGCCTCGTTTGCGCTGATTTTGAAGCGCGCGGCAATTATCTTGATAGTTTCAGCGCGGTTGGCGCGCTGCCATGCGACCGCGTCGAGCACCGCCGATATAGTTTTTCTAATCCGGTCGCGGCTATTGCGAATCTCAGATTGGGACGTAAACAGTCCGACGTAGGGAATATCCGCGAGGTCGCCGAGAAAAAGAAATTTCTTATAGCCGGAGGAAACCGCCTTGTCATCAAACGGCGGGCTCAAGACCGCCCCAGCTACCTGATTGGTTGCGAGCGTCGCAAAACTGTTCGAAGTCCCGCCGGTGGTGACAAGGCTGACCTGCTTCTCGTCTAATGCGAGTTTCTTCAATCCGGCGCGCGCGAAATAGTAGGGCGACGATCGGATGTCGGAGATCGCGATCTTTTTGCCTACGAGATCCTGAGGTTTGGCAATGTCTTTACTTGTCACCAACACCCAAGGCGTGTCGCGGTAAAGTGACAGCACGACCACGAGAGGTAAGCCGGCGACCGCCGCGTTGATCGCGGCTTGCGGCGAAGTGAAGAAGTTAATATTGCCGTTCAAGATCGCTTGCGGGCCGATGGCGCTGCGCATCTGGATGTATTCGACCTCCAGACCTGCTTTGGTGTAAAAGCCTTTCTCTTTGGCGATGTCGAAGGGAAGGGTCGAAACGGCTGACGACGGATAGCCGATCCGAACTTTTTGTTGCGCGTCGGCCGCCGAGGACGACCGAGGCAATAACATCTCGGCGAAAAGCCAAAGCGCCACCAAAATGTTTCTAGCCATGACCCATTCTCGCGTTCCAATTACATGCCAACGACGCCGTAATAAGCTGCGCAGTTATCCCAGAGAATTTTTAGCTTGTCTTCATCAGTGAGCGGCAGCTGGAGAAAGCGCTCGACCGCCTTCGGATATTTGGTATCGACATGGGGAAAGTCGGTGGAAAAAACCAAGCGCTCGTTGCCGAGGTAATCAATCGCGTACTTCGCCGGCTCTTCGTCGCATTCGACCGACGCGTAACACTGCCGCTTGAAGTAAAAGCTCGGGGGCTTTTGAAGCTGTGGCGCCCACTGATCGCCGTACAATTCCCAGTGTTCATCGAGACGCCACATGAGAAAGGGCAGCCAACCGCAGTTGCCTTCGAGAAATGCTACGCGTAGCTTTGGATGGCGGTCTAAAATCCCGCCGCCGCAGAAGCTACCGACGGTAAGCATCTGTTCCACGGGATGGGAAAAAGTATGCCGCAGCATGAAATCATAACCGAACTGTTCGCCGACCTGGCGCGCCGCCGAGTTGTTCGCCTCATGAAAGCCGAGCGGCACGCCGAGATCTTCGAGTGCGGACCAAAGCGGCTCGTAATAGGGCTCGTGCCAGTTGTGCCCATTGACGATATTGGCGCGCAGAAAAATTGCCCTAAAACCTAACTGCTCGACGCAGCGGCGCGTCTCGGCGATCGCGTCCTCGATGTTGAAGGGCGAAATCATACCGGCGCCGACAAGCTTGCTCGGATCGGCCCGGCAGAATTCGTAAAGCCAGTCGTTGTAGGCACGCGCCAGCGCGGCGGCGAATTCGCGATCTAATTCAGGGATGCTCAGAACGTTCAGCCCGCGGCTCGGGTAGAGAATAGCGAGATCTATTCCTTCTTCTTCCATGGCGTCGAGCTGAACTTGTGACGACCAGCCACGCTCGTTGTGAGTTTTAAAGAGTTTCTGATTCTTGTGAAAAATGTGACCCGGCGGGGGAAGTGTTCCAGGTGGCGGATCGGCCGGGCGGCCCCAGGCGCGGCCGTCTGGACCGACAAGGCGCAAGTCCCGCACATGATCGGTGGTGCCGATGGGCGCGCGGTGTTTAAATTTCTTATCGATGTAACGCTGCCAGAGATCGGCAGGCTCGAGGATGTGCATGTCGCTGTCTAAAACTTTGTAACCGTTGTTGGCCATAGATCACCTCGCGTTTGTTCAAGCGGTTCAAATCGTTCAAACGGTTCCAGTTGTTCGCCCTCGCATGGGCGGTGCCGAAGGTTTACGCCGTTTCCGGGTTCGTTGAAATATATTTTCCCGCTTGCTGCGGGTCGACACCGTCGGCGCGTAGTTCAACCTGCGCCGCTTCTTCCTGAAGTTGAAAGGTGACGGTGTACGCTGACTGATCGCCCAGACCACGGTTGACGGCGGCCACGAGTTTTTGTTCCGCGATGTTGGCCAACGGCAAGGGCACGTTCAGTTCCCGGCCGAGCGCCGTCGCCAAGCCGACGTCTTTGCGCAGCAATTTGAGTGAGAAAGTGTCCGTCGCATAGTTATTGCGAAAAACGGTCTGCGGCACTTGCACGTGCAGCACATGCATCCGTCCGACCATACCGCGCCGGACGCATTCCCAGAGCGCTACGGTATCGACCCCGGCTTTTACGCCCAGGGTGAGTCCTTCGGCGATCGATTGGGATAGGGTGCTGTTGATCATCTGATGGACGAGCTTGCAAATGCTCCCGGAACCAAGCGGCCCGGCATAGAGCACCTGGTCGCCGAACGCTTCGAGCACCGGCTTGGCGCGCTCGAAGATGTTTTTATCCCCGCCTACCATCACCTCATGAATGCCGCGTGCGGCGCCGGGTTGGCCCGAAGCGACCGGCGCATCGAGAACATGCGCGCCCTTTTCCCGAAACAGGGGTGCCAGCTTGCGAATGAGCGACGGCGGGCTGGTCGAGATGTCGATGTAGACGGCGCCGGGTCTGATTCCTTCGATGATCCCCGCGGCGCCGCAGGCGACTTGCTCCACATCGTCGGGCATCGGCAGTGCCGTGAGAATAACGTCGCTCCGGCGCGCCAAGTCTGAGACGCTGTCGGCAACCTTCGCGCCGCGCTCTTCAAACGGATGCGTAGCTTCCTCGCGCAGATCAAACACGATCATCGGAAAGCCGGCGCTCTGAATGTGTCCGGCGACGGGTCCACCCATGTTGCCAAGACCGATGAAACCGACTGTTTCCATTTCAGCTCCTGCTGGCGACTATGATGTCTCAGCTTATCGCAGAACGTCTATTCGAGTGTCAACGCGGGTCCGAATTCTTTACCGCGGAGGCGCGGAGGTACAATTCCGGCTTATGCCTCCGCGTGCTCGGCGTCTCTGCGGTTAGAGCCGGCTTTTCCGTCTGCGACGATTTTGATAGGAATCAATCATCGGGAAGGAGTAAATCCTATGGGCCACATGATGAATGGCAGATGGGTGGACGATGACCGGATTACAGCCGATGTGCGCGGCGCCTTTGTGCGTGCTGACTCGCAGTTCCGTAGCTGGGTTACGGATGATGGCAGCGCCGGTCCTTCGGGCAGCGCCGGTTTCAAAGCCGAGCCGGGACGTTATCATCTTTTCGTTTCGTACAATTGCCCTTGGGCGCATCGGACGATCATCTTCCGCAAGCTTAAGAACTTAGAAAACGCGGTTTCGATGTCGCTGGCCGATAGGCCGAAAACCGCGGGTTGGGCTTATTCCGAGACCATCGATGACTTTCAACCGGAAAAAGACGGCGTCTTTCGTCTGCATCAAGTTTACGCGGCCGCGGATGCCAACTACACCGGCAAAGTGACCGTACCGACGCTCTGGGACCGCGAGCGGCGCACGATCGTGAACAACGAGTCGTCTGAGATCATTCGTATGTTCAACTCCGGCTTTCGCGCGCATACGAATGTGACCTACGATTTCTATCCGGAAGAGCTGCGCGGCGAAATCGATCGGATCAACGATTTCGTTTATAGCCACTTCAACAACGGGGTTTACCGGGCCGGTTTTGCACGCAGCCAGGAAGCCTACGACGAAGCAGTGAAGAAAGTTTTTATTTGCTTGGATCAAATGGAACAGTGGCTCAATGAGCGGCGCTATTTAGTCGGCGAGCGCATTACGGAAGCCGACTGGCGCGCTTTCCCAACCTTGCTGCGGTTCGATCCGGTCTATCACGGCCATTTCAAATGCAACCTGCGCCGGGTGCAGGATTATCCCAATTTGCGAAACTATTTGCGCGAGCTGTACCAGTGGCCGGGGATCAGAGAGACGTTCGATTTGCAAAAAACCAAATCAGGCTACTACAGCCAGCGCAACGTCAATCCGACGGGCATCGTGCCGATCGGACCCGACATGAGCCATCTCGAAATGTCGCATGATCGCGAGCGGCTTCGTGCGGCGGCCTGATGAAGAATCACCACGAAGCGCACGAAGGCCACGAAGAAATTTCATTTTAGATTCTTACCTTCGTGTTCTTCGTGACCTTCGTGGTAAACCATCCATTTTCGTATCTTGCAGCTAAATCCTATTTACGGTTTGCGGGCCGACCTTCTCGATGTTGACTCGGATGATTACG
>Ga0207701_10002669_pt1 | contig 18440 bp, 14 predicted proteins | sample KBSSwiSSwithPhiX_FD_184294 | JGI IMG/M metagenome (GOLD analysis project Ga0207701, IMG submission 184294) | Switchgrass rhizosphere bulk soil microbial communities from Kellogg Biological Station, Michigan, USA, with PhiX - S5 (SPAdes) (version 2) | ecosystem: Environmental > Terrestrial >... | reverse complement strand
TCGGTCGGCTTCAAATTTCCAATAAGGACCGTTCTGCTCTCGACCGGCACACTGAAAGACAAAGTAGCCTTTATCGAGGGCGCAAAGCTGTTCGAAAGCTTGGGAATCGGCTTTTTTGCGACTCAAGGAACCGCGGAGTTTCTGAGTCGGTACAGCATCAAGAGTGTGGTCGTTCACTGGCCATTGGAAAATCGTTCTCCCAATGCGGGTGAACTCATCGAGCAAAGAAAAATAGACCTGGTAATCAATATACCCAAGAACTTTCAGGAAATCGAGTTAACTAACGATTACTATATTCGGAGAAAAGCTGTGGATTTCGGGATTCCTTTATTGACAAATATTCAATTGGCAAACCGGCTCGCTGAATCGCTTTCGCGAAAGCAAACTGTTGATCTAGGTATCAAGGAGCTGCAGGCATACTAAAGATCTCGCAATTTGGAGACAACGCGGAGCGAAAGCGATCAGCATCGTGATGCTACGATATGGGAAAGGCCTGAAATGGGCAAGATACTCTTCGGCTCGCCTCACCAGCGTTTGCCCTGCTGCTCTGCGAACTGGCCACCAGGGTTGTTGCGAACCCGGCTGCTTGCGTTCGAACAATAATAGAGGTCTCTAAAGACGCCAACGAAGCAGGTATTGCTAGAAGCTTCTCCAAGCGAGCCGGCGTTTTGCCAGTACGGACGGCGAATGAATTATGAAAGAAAAAGAGAGAAAGATCCGTTTCATAAGCGGACTACAAAATGCACTTCTCTTTGTGTGTTCGCTCTTGCTCTTTTTTGCATTGGCCGAGGTGGTGACGAGACTGGCCTGGAAGCAGGCTGCCCACAGTCTGGATAAAGTCACGGGCCAGTACCGTTTTACCCCGAATTCGGAAACCTCGTATAAGACTTCGGAATTTGAATTTACAATAAAAACCAATCGGTTTGGTCGCAGGGATTGGGAATGGACGGATTCGGTGATGAAAGATCCCTGCAATATTGTTTTTATAGGTGATTCTTTTGTTTTCGGCTATGGCGTCAATGATGCCGATACCGTTCCTACCCTTCTTGAAAGAGAGCTTGAGGAGCAAGGGAAGAAGGTGGAAGTTTTTAACTTTGGCGGTGGCGACGATTTCTTTGGGTATCGCTTTCTGACACGCGAAGCGATCGAGATGGGGATCCACGCTAAAACCATCCTCATTGGTATCTTCCTGGGAAATGATTTTATTTGTCCCTGTTCAAATAAAGAAGAGCCGGTGGTGAAAGACGGTCAGGTGTTATGGCAACCAGTTGATCGCCATGCTGGGCGTGGCAAATCGCTGTCGCGCGGCCACATTCGGACTCCGGAATTGGCCGATTCGGCATTCTACCAATTCTTAAAGGTCCGAATTTCCAGTTCTCCATTATTTACAGGTCTTCTGTTCAGGATCGGAAAATCGCTCCATCGAGAAATTTACCCTACAAGCACGGGCTACATTTTTCTCCGGGACTGGACGAAGGATCAAGAAGCGCTTTTTTACTCCTTCTTAAACCAGTCGCTGGACATTGCGAAGATCGCCTCGGAGAATGAGCGCGATGTTGTTTTCGTTATCTTCCCGAACAAAGCTCAGGTCGAAAATGCAGTGGATTTGACAAGCTCCATCTACGACGCCGATCTGCCAGATAAGAGAATTCTTGATTTTTGCGACCAACACGGCCTTAGGTGCTTGGATCTGCTCCCGCCGCTGCGCAGTGCTTATGACCGAGGCCAGCGGCCGCTTTATTTTTCTGGCGACAGGCATTTGAATGCTCAGGGCAATCGGCTCGCCGCAGCAGCTGTTCGCGAGTACCTACAAAGCCAAACACTGTTATGCAACCACGGATCCTAGGGCATGTAGAACTTCGATTTCCCGCGCTCGGCATAGCCTTTACGCGCATTGTCGTTACTTTGGCCCATTTCTAACCGATTAATTCTATCAAGTTGCGATTGCACGGCCGCAGGCTGCATATTTGATGTGGTGCACCATCTTCCGGTTGAAGGATGCACGGTCACAGCGTCGCCAGAGAAGTCGCGCTCGTCGGCAGTTGGAATGCTAAGGCTATGCTACGCATTAACGCCGATGATTTTGGTCGGTCTGTCGCCGAAACGGACGCAGCGCTCAGGTGTTATCGATCGGCGAGACTCACGTCAGTCAGCGCCATGGTTTTTATGGCGAATTCCGAGCGCGCCGCGGACCTGGCAAAGGAAAACGAATTGGATGCAGGCCTGCATCTTAATTTCACTGAGCAATTCACGGCTGGAAGCATCGCACCAAGGCTTGCCAAATATCATGGTGAGATAGCTGGGTTTCTCAGGCGAAGCAGGTATTCGCAACTCCTTTATAATCCTGCGTTGCGGAGCGAGTTTGCTTATTCGTGTGAAGCACAGATGGAGGAGTTTACCCGGCTGTTTGGAAGAGGTCCGTCACGCATCGACGGGCATCATCACATGCATCTGTGTGCAAACGTTCTTATGAGTAACCTCATTCCAGCCGGTGTAAGAGTCCGACGCAACTTCTCCTTCTGGCCTGGGGAAAAGAGCTGGCTGAACCGAAAATACCGGATCCTAGTCGATCGGTGGCTCGCCCGGAAATACCAGCTTGCCGATTATTTCTTCGACCTAACGCAATGCATCCAAGACAACAAATTAGACCGAGTAGTGGCATTAGCGCGGTCCAGCAATGTTGAACTAATGACGCACCCGATCGTCCGGACGGAGGCGGACTATCTCTTGAGCAATGAATTCGAGGCTATCCTCTCGGCTCTCTGATCTCTGATCTCCAATGGCTCTCCACATTCAACCGACCATTGCAGGTCTCGTTGGTTTGTCGCCGCGACTCGCTTTGCTCGGCGCGGTGATCTTCGCCGCATTTCTCTACGTCCACGATGTCCGCCAACGACCGAATGTAACCGGCGCAGTTTGGTTGCCAGTTATTTGGGTGGTGCTCATGGGATCGAAGTCAATTCCGCAATGGCTCCATATTTTGCACATTCCCATTCCCATCGGTTCACAGGAAGAAGGAAATCCCAGCGAAGCGTTTGTGCACTCCATGTTGATAATTGGGGGCCTTTACGTCCTGAACAAGAGGGTAGTCAGTCTTTCAAAGGTTTTTGAGAATAATGGATGGCTCATGGCGTTCCTTCTTTACTGTTTTGTTGCCATCTTGTGGTCCGATTTTCCGTTTGTCGCGTTCAAACGATGGATAAAGCTCCTTGGCCATCCGATCATGGCACTTGTTATTCTTACCGAGCCGGATCCCGATGAAGCACTGGTCACACTGATCAAAAGAAGTGCGTACTTCCTGATGACGGCCTCAATCCTGGTCATTAAATACTATCCAAACATCGGTATGAGGTACGATGACTGGAGCGGTGTACCCATAAACGTGGGGATTGCCCAAAGCAAGAACCACCTGGGTGGCGGTTGCATGGTTCTTGGTTTGTTCCTGTACTGGCATTTCCTACGCGTCTGGCGTGCTGATAAGAGCAAAGCCCGCCGAGATGAGCTTCGCTTGGTCGGCCTTCTGTTGGTTATGATTGGCTGGCTCCTCCACAAATCCCACGATGCAACTGCCACCCTGTGCCTGCTGATCGGTATCGGGCTAATATTCTTGACTGGGCGGCGCTGGATAGCCAAGGAGTTCATCGGGACGTATGTGCTGATAGCTCTGGTTGGGCTTCTGATTTGCGAATTCGAGTTCGGGATTTTGGATCGTGTAGGACACCTTACCGGTCACCTCGCCACTTTACTGGGAAGAAAGGAGCTGTGGCGCGAGTGCCTGGCGATTGACACGAATCCGGTTTTTGGAGCTGGATATGACAGTTTTTGGTTGGGAGACCGGCTTCGGGTGCTTTCTGAGGGCCGACCCTGGACACCTAACGAAGCTCACAATGGGTATCTTGAGATTTATTTGAACCTCGGATGGGTCGGAGTTTTTATGCTGTTCGCTCTCATCATTGCAACATTTCGCAGAATACGCCTTGAGCTGTTCCGGAATCCTGATTGGGGTCGCTTCGAACTGGCGTTTCTTGCAGCCCTCGTATTCTACAACCTAACCGAGGCAACCTTTAGAGGCTTTAGCCTGACGTTTTTCATTTTCTTCATCATCACCATGGAATACCCGGTCGCGGAACAAGAGCCGGCATCGAACCTCTATGAAAGAGACAGATTGAAAGAGGAGGAAGGATTTGTTTTTGTGCATAAATGACTCTCAGCCGCGGCCTACTGCCAAACAGCGTGACAGATGTAAAAGCGGCCATCGTTTCGGCGCATGAGAACCACACGGTGAACGTCCCACCTGGAACTGCGAGCTGGACATCCACTCTCATAATAACAAAGGGAATTACGACTATTCAAGAGAACCGCGACTTTTATAACCAAAAATCCCCGTTTGATGGCACAGCCGGCGTCGGAGTGGGTAAGCTGTCAAACCGGCCCAAAACCTGCACACCGGGAGTTGCGTACTGGGCGACCGACGAAGGCGAGTGGGACAGCACGCACGACGGACCTGATGGACAATTGTATGTTTGCACCGCGCGTAAAACCTGGACGTCGTATTACAAACCTTACAGCTATCCACATCCCTTGGTTACAGGAAATCCCGCCTCGTCCGCGAACGCAATACGGGATCAACAAAAGGCAGACAGACAATCATCTTCGAAGAGGTGAATTCGAACTACATAGTTTCGCCAGATGATCTCGTTCTGGTGACTGGATCCAGCGGGTTTATCGGCGCGAAGGTCGTCGAAATCCTTCTGGAGTACGGCTTTTGTAAGCTTCGTTGTTTCGTCCGGCCTTCGAGTCAGCTCTCTCGCCTCCAAAAGACGATCGCCCGATTCGATGGCCGGCCGATCGTGGAGCTCGTAGCAGGCGACCTCCTTTCACCTGAGGACTGTGCGAAGGCTACTGAAAATGTTTCGATCATTTACCATCTAGCAGCCGGGTTCGATAAATCTTTTGCCGGCGCATTCATGACTTCGGCGTTAGGGACCCGCAACTTGTTGGATGCTTTTTTGAAAGTGGGTAAGCCTAGGCGCTTCGTCAACGTTAGTTCCTTCGCCGTCTATTCGAATGTCGATTTGAAGCGTGACGCTGTGCTCGATGAAACTTGTCCTTTGGAGAATGCCCCGCAGGAGCGCTTCGACGCGTATGGTTTCGGAAAACTCAAGCAGGAGGAGGTAGTCAAGCAATACGCCAGGGGACATCATCTGCCGTATGTGATTCTTAGACCTGGCTACGTCTTTGGACCGGGAAAACGAGAGTTAAGCGGGCGTGTAGGAATCAACACATTTGGTTTTTTTGTCCAGATTAATGGCTCCAACTTATTGCCATTGAGCTTTGTGGACAATTGCGCGGAAGCGATCGTTCTAGCGGGGATTCAGCCGGGTCTAGAAGGTGAAGTTTTTAATATTGTGGATGACGAGTCAGTTTCCGCGCGAACATTCCTGGCGGCATATAAGAACAAAGTAAGTGTGTTTTCCCTGCGCATCCCTTATGGCGTCGGTTATATTCTATGCCTGCTATGGGAAAAATACGCGAAGTGGTCAAAGAACCAGTTGCCCCCCGTGTTCAATCGCCGGCGGTGCTCTGCTGAGTGGAAGGGAAACCGTTACTCCAATGAAAAGCTTCATGAACGTTTGGGATGGCAGCCCCGCGTCCCGATGAAGCAAGCGATGGCGCGTTTCCTCGCCCAGTTTGATTCTGGTTCTAACCACGAATGAACATCAATGGACACTAGTCAGCAGGCGAATTCGTGTTTGTGGCTGAATGTTTCTGTGCAAGGAAGCTGATCTCTAACCTCTGACGACAATGCTGCGAATTGCCATAGTAGGTTGTGGGAAGGTGGCTGACCAACATGTCCACGCCATCTGGCGGATCCCGGATTGCGAGATCGTGGCGGTTTGCGATCGGGAACTGCTCATGGCCAAACAGTTGGGGGAGCGAATCGGGGTTGCGGCATTCTACTCCGATCTCGAGGAAATGTTGGAGACGGCGAGGCCCGATGTTGTTCATATCACGACACCTCCTCAAAGCCATTTCTCGCTGGCCAGACAATGCCTGGAGTTTGGCACCCATGTTTATCTCGAAAAACCGTTCACAATTACAGCCACCGAAGCAGAATCACTGATCGACTTTGTTGAAAGTTGCGGTCTTAAAATAACGGCCGGCCATAATTATCTTTTTACCCTTGAGATGCTGCAAATGCGGAGGCTTATAAAGGCCGGATTTCTGGGCGGTCCACCGATTCATCTGGAGAGTTATTGGTCATACGAACTGGGCGATACCAGTTATGTGGCTCCAATGCTCGGAAACCGTAACTATTGGGTGCGCCAGTTGCCGGGACAACTTTTTCACAATATCATCAGCCACGGAATCGCAAAGCTGGCTGAATTTCTCGATGACGAGTTGACGGAAATTGCGGCTACAGCTCACCAAAGCGAGCAACTCCGAAGCCTTGGCGCGCAAGAAGTCATGGATGAATTGCGAGTCCTGATACGAGACAAGATTGGCACGACAGCGTTTTTCTGTTTCTCGACCCAGATCAAAGGACTGAACCAACTACGGATCTATGGTCCCGCCAATTCAATTACTGCGGATATTATCACCGGCAGTCTTGTTCGAAACACAAGCCGCTCATACAAGAGCTACCTGACCTATTTCATCCCTCCGTTAAGGAACGCCAAGGAACATTTTCGCAACGCGCAGTGCAACATCGCAAATTTCCTACGCCGTCGTCTTTACCAGGACTTCGGGATGAAAGAGCTTATCGAACGCTTCTATGATAGCATTCGCTTGGGCAAACCGGTTCCTGTTCCGTATCGAGAAATTATCCTGACAGCAAAGATTATGGACGAAATCTTTGCCCAGATTCACCCAGGCAGAAGCCAGATGTCAGAAGCCACAGGGCAGAGGTCAGTAGACTCCCGCGCCCACATTCCAGTTTCGTCGCTCGCCTGATCGCTGACTTCCGATCTCTGGATTATGAAGTATGTCCTGATTACTCCAGCACACAATGAGGCGGCTCTCATCGAAAAGACGCTTAATTCGATGATTGCTCAAACCACGCCGCCTGAGCGCTGGGTGATTGTGGACGATGGTTCAACTGACAACACCGCCGAAATCATCCACCGCTACAGGGCGCAACGCCCGTGGATCGAGCTGGTGCGGCGGCCACAACATGCCGAGCGCAGCTTTGCAGGTAAGGTGCACTGCTTCAACGCAGGACTGGCGCGAGTTCGTTTACTCAACTTTGAACTTATTGGAAATCTGGACGGCGATCTGTCATTCGATGCGGATTACTTGGAGTTTTTGATCCGGAAATTCTCTGACGACCCTCAACTGGGCGTTGCGGGAACACCGTTCACAGAGGAGGGTGGCTATGACTCTGCAAAAGACAGCTTTGAAGGAGAGAACCACGTTGCTGGCGGATGCCAGCTTTTCCGGCGAAAGTGCTTTGAAGAAATAGGCGGTTACATTCCAAACCCAGCAGGCGGAATTGACTGGATCGCGGTGACGACGGCACGGATGAAAGGATGGAAAACGCGGTCGTTTCCTGAAAAGCGGTTTCACCATTATCGGAGCCTCGGGACGGCGGGAAGGAGCAGCTGGGCAGCAAGCTTTTCGTACGGTGAGAAAGATTATTACCTGGGCGGTTCTCCCTTGTGGGAGCTTTTTCGCGTCGTTTACAGGTTTACAAAACGGCCGCTCGACGGTGCCGCGCTGCTTGGTGGTTATTGCTGGGCAGCAGCTAGAAGGATAAGGCGACCGGTTTCTCGCGAACTGATGCGCTTTCACCGCCGCGAACAGATGAAAAAGCTGACAGGGATTTTTAGAAGCCTTTTAAAATTCAAGAAGATCGACAATTTTCGTGTCGAACCTCATTCCGTTGCGGCGCCCGACCTTCGCCCAAGCGAATCTGGCCATTGCGGATCTGATAGCTGACTTCTAACATCTGATATCATTCAATGACCACTGTGACCAATGATGCATTTCTCGCCGAGTACACCTCGCGCAATGCAATTTTCACTTATTCCCGAGCCACCGCGGGCCTTGGTATTAGTTACCTGCTTGATCACGATTATAGGGATGTATATCTCCAGGCGGTGGGATTACTCCCAGCCGGTGTCGTCGAGCACGGCATCCGCGTACTGGAGTTTGGATGCGGGGCAGGCATGAATCTATTACATCTAGTCGGTGTAATGCGCCGGGAAGGGATCAATGTCATTAGCGCTCTCGGCACTGATTTCTCACCGCTATTGATCGAGACCGCCAGAGCGGAAGCAAAGAACTGTCTGGACCAGCAACAGCGCGAGAAAACTCAGTTCTGCGTCGCTAGAAATGAAAGTCTTATCGTCGACATATCGGCCACGGCGGGATTGGCTCCGACAACTTTAGCAGATTCGTTCCATTTCATCCTCGGCGTAAACACAATTCGATATTGCCATGCCATCGGCAAACAATTGGAAAACGCCCGCGACATTTTCAGTCTGCTTGCCCCTGGGGGGATCTGTGTGGTGATCGATATGAACAATCGGTTTCCGGTTTTCCGAAGCGACGTGCGAAACTGGTTTCGACTTCACAAGGAAGAAGAATGTTATGTTCCGTCTCTGGAGGAGTACGCGCTGCCGTTCGCTCAGACGGGTTTCGAGTTGATTCGACAGGAGCATTTCTGCTGGGTGCCGCATTCGGCGGGTCAATTTCGCCTTCGGCTAATGAAAGCGATGTCGCCGATGTTGAACAGGGTAGCCAAATCACGAGCCATGAGATCTCTGGTCGTAGCGAGGAAACCAGTAAGCTGTGGCTGACAATCAAGTCGATATGACAAAGGCCAGCGCCGCGTCGTCAGCGTTTGTTCTGGAGAACGGCGAGACCTCAAAACAGGGTGGACGCGTTCGAAGAGTCCTTGATTTCTTTGGCGTCTCTTCGCGTACCGGGTCTGCCAGGGAGATTACGTCATGTAACGTGCTTGCTTCTGGATCCTGCAAAACCCGTCTGCTCTGTTCCGCCAGGGAGCTGCTTCAGATTATTCACGATCTCGAGAACGGATTGGGCGATAATGAGCGATGGACAAACAACGTACATTCAGTGTTCGTTTATTCGGGCGATGATCTGAATGCTCTGCAAGAACTTGCGAAATCACTGGTGCCCGAAGCCGAAGTGACAGTACTTGGGCCTGGTGATGCCGAGACAGCTGAATGCCGTGTTTCGAATGAATTCGACGACTTCTGCGGGGTAATGGCTGGAATCAACGTTAACCGCTTTATTTTTAACGCAGATGTCTATCTGCTTTCGAACACGAACGGAAATTCGATCCCGATTATTTCCTCAGGTGCAGGCGTTCTATTTCTAAAGGTCGAATATCAGGGTGTGCCCGTCTTCCTGTCGACGTTCAACGACATAATTGATATTGATACGGAGTTAACATCGCAAAACTTTGATATTCGCGAGCACTTCTTGAGTGCAACACCGCTTGTTCTTTACATTAAATGGGCCTTTCCTTCCACCTGCTGGAGCGCTTCGGAAGCCAACGCATGTCTCATCATTGACGACCCATTATTGCGTCGCAAATACGGGTGCATTGACTTCGAACGCCTACTAGCCTCGATGCAGGTTCATCGTTTCTCCACGAGTGTCGCATTCATCCCGTGGAATTGGCGCCGAAGCAGTCCTGAGATTGTCAGCCTGTTTAAGAAGAACCCAGAGCACTTCTCGCTCTCAATACATGGCTGCGATCATGTCAATAAAGAGTTTGGTGCTTCCGATCGCCTCCGACTGTACGGCAAAGCCAGGCGGGCGCTTGAGCGTATGAGCCGGCATGCGCGGGATACGGGACTTCAACACGATTGCGTCATGGTATTCCCGCAAGGGGTGTTTTCGAAAGCAGGGATAGACGCCTTGAAGCACACGAACTTTATAGGCGCGGCAAACAATGACGTGGTGAGCACCGATGCAGGCCAGCCGGCGCTCACGATTGCCGATTTATGGGCACCAGCCGTTATGCGTTATAGCAGTTTCCCGATATTCACGCGCCGATATCCATGGGAAGGAATAGAAAATTTTGCGTTTGATATTCTTCTCGGCAAGCCGGCGTTGATTGTGATTCATCACGATTACTGCAGTGATGGCTACGACCGCTTGACTACATTTGTGGAGGCTCTGAATGGGTTAAACTGTTCACTCCACTGGAATAACCTCGGCAACGTCGTCCGACGCAGCTTTAGGCGAAAGCGACTTTCATCGGATGCCTCCGAGGTAGAAATGTACGGGAAAGAACTGCGTCTTGAGAACCATAACGGTCATCGGATGCGGTATCTCGTTCGAAAGCTTGAATCCAATCCATCAGATATCAAGGAGGTCCACGTTGGAACAGGCACGATTATGTACGAATGCCACGAAGATTGTATCAGGTTCACTGCTGAACTAAACGGCGCCGAAACCGCGCTTATCCGAGTGATCATGCACGAGCTGGATGAAAAACCGTTCCAAAGTGACGAGAATGTCCCGTACCGTGTCAAGACGATGCTAAGACGTTACGTGTGTGAGCTCAGGGACAATCACATTACACCAACAAGGTTAAGGCTTATTGGTTCGCGCTGAGCGGCCGCATTTTGATGATCTTTTGTTAAAGATGCACCTGACTGACCGTGTCTCTCCGGTTTTACTTGATTTTACGCGTTGGCTGCAAGCCTATGGCGAAACGTCCTGGGATCACCAGAGCTTCTTCGCGGGTCCGACTGGGCGCTTGGCGAAATCGTTGTATTATCGCAACCGACTCATCGGAACCGCAGCAGTCGCTCCGATGATTTTTCTGGAGGCATTTTTCCCAGGGGGACGGCGTCTGTTTCATCATCCCATTCGGTTTCCCATCGCGGATGCGCATTACGCGATGGGATTCGCTTTTCTTTATGAAGCAACCGGCGAGACTGAATATCTGGAAAGGGCGATTCATTTTTTGCACGAACTTAAAAAGTCGCGCAGCCCCTATTTCGAGGAGTACTGCTGGGGATACCCCTTTAACTGGGTTTGGCGCGGCGGGATCATCGAAAAGCAAACTCCGCTGATCACCACGACGCCGTACTGCTATGAGGCATTTCTCCAAGTAGCGGAGCTACTTGGTCAGACATCAGAGATCAGAGATCAGAGATCAGAGGGCAGAGGACAGATGACGCACAACGGATTTGAGAGGACGGATTTCGGAGGACCGTCCGGACCCTCAGCTCTCAACCATGAACCATCAACTTTCGACAATCCAAAGGACTTGCTAAAGATCGTCGAGTCAATTGCACGTCATGCGGCGTACGATATTAAAGCCTTTCGGGCATCGGTAACAGCGAGTAGTTGTTCCTACACACCCTTTGACGAAGGAGGGGTGATCAATGCTGCGGCTTATCGGGCATTCCTGCTAACGAGCACTTCCCAAAATCTTTCCAATGATGATTACTGGAATATGGCGGAACGAAACCTGAACTTCGTTTTGGAAAACCAGAATGCTGACGGCTCCTGGTTCTACGCCGTCGATGGTGTTCGCGATTTCGTTGATCATTATCACACCTGCTTCGTCATGAAAGCTCTGGCCAAGATCCACGCCTTAACTGGCCATGAGGCAACGCTGAAGGCCCTCGAAAAGGGAGTCGATTACTATTTAAATAATCTGTTCGCCGAAGATGGACTTCCAAAGCCTTTCTCCAAGGCACCGCGCCTGACCGTTTACAAGCGTGAGTTATACGACTGCGCTGAATGTATCAATCTATGCCTGCTGCTCTGCGCCCGATTCCCTCAAGTGAGCGAGAAACTCGCAACGGTTGTGCAGGGGATCTTAAAAGACTGGGTCAAACCGGACGGTTCGTTCCGGTCGCGTCGATTGCATTTTGGGTGGGATAACGTCCCGATGCATCGCTGGGGGCAGTCGCAGATGTTTCGCGCCCTCGCGTTTTATCTAGTCGAAGAGAAAAAAGCCGAAAAGCTGAAATCTGAAAACCTGAACTTTAATAGCCGACGAGCCGAAGCGCTGAGCACATAATTGTTTCGTCATTCGTCATTCGAATTTTGTCATTAACGAAGGTTTCCCCTTACACCCATGTGCGGTATAACCGGCCAGTTTAATTTCATCCGGCGCGACCCAGTCGATCCAGACACGATCCGGCGAATGACTACGACGATCGTTCACCGTGGCCCGGACGATGAAGGGTATTTCGTCTCCGACGGAGTCGCCCTCGGCGTCCGGCGACTTTCCATTATCGATCTGGCCGGCGGCCATCAGCCGATGTCCGACGCCGAAGAAACCGTTTGGGTTGGATTCAACGGCGAGATTTACAATTTCAAAGAGCTGCGCGCAGAGCTGGAACAGTGCGGCCATCAATTTCGGACGAAATCCGATACGGAGGTAATCATTCACGGTTACAAGCAATGGGGCAAAGAAGTCTTGAATCGGCTCAACGGCATGTTTGGGCTGGCAATTTGGGACGCGCGAAAAGAGCGACTGATCGTGGCGCGCGATGCCATGGGCATCAAACTGATCTATTACAAGATCGACAATGGCCGGCTGACCTTTGGATCGGAGATCCGGCCGATCCTGACAGCGGACGCTTGCAAACCGGATGTCGATCCGGTGGCGCTCAATCTTTTCCTTCGTTTTCGCTACACGCCTTCGCCGCTAACGATCTTCAAGGGAATCCGCAAATTGGCTCCCGGCACGATGCTGATCGCCAAGAAGGGAGAATGTCGGGAAGAACGTTGGTACAATTACACGCCGGAACCCTTCGAGTTGCCTCGAAGGCAGGCAGAGGCAACTGAAGAATTACTCGATCTGTATCGCGCTGCTGTAAAACGGCACCTGCTCAGCGATGTGCCGGTCGGAATTCTTCTGAGCGGCGGCCTCGATTCGGGCTTGCTTTTGGCGCTCATGAACGAGCAGGGTGGTCCGTGGCCGGCTTATACAATCGGCTATGGTAGAACGTTCGACGCCGACGAACTGGTGGATGCAGCTGACACCGCCAGAGTGCTAGGCGCACGGCACATCACGGTCCAACTGGATCGAGCAGAATTTGAGCAATCCTTGCCCCATATCGTGGAATCTTTAGAGGAACCGATTGCCGCATCCTCCATTGTGCCGATGTATTTCATCTGTCAACGGGCGCGACAGGATGTAAAGGTCGCCCTCATTGGACAGGGACCGGACGAACTATTCGGCGGCTACAAACGACACCTCGGCGTCTATTACGGCGACTGGTGGCGGCTGCTGCCGAGGAGTGTGCGATGGGCGCTGAGATTTGCCATCAATGGTTTGCCGCGCAACGAAACGCTTAAGCGCGGCGTCTCATCTTTAGGTACTGAGGACAGAATGAAGCGATACCAGGATGTTTTTTCTCTCGCGCCCGCGCACACCATAGACGGATTGTTTCGAGGCGATGTACTTCGCGACCGCAATGGCCATGAGCTCGTTGACTATTGGCGTGATCTGATTCCGCAAATGATTCACACGGATGAGCTAGGTGGCTTTCAGCTCCTTGAAATTCGATCTTCGCTCCCCGACGAGCTCCTTATGTATGCCGATAAGCTATCGATGGCCCATAGCCTTGAGGTGCGGGTGCCCTATCTCGACCGAACCGTGGTAGAGTACGTGCAGCGGCTCGGTGCCGGTTTCAAGGTCCACAATGCCAGCCGGAAATGGTTGCATCGACAGATTTGCGCAAACTACTTGCCGTCGCGGATTCTGAAACGGAAGAAACGCGGCTTCGCCGTAAACGTCGTGGACGACTGGTTTCACTCTTCATTCGACGGAGAACTTCCAGACCTCCTTCTGGATAAGAATTCTCTGATGTTCGACGTTCTAAAACCCGAACCGGTGCGAGCGCTTGTGGAAAACCATCGCTCAGGTCGCCAAGATAGTCATAAGCTGTTATTCAGTCTCGTGATGTTCGAGCACTGGCTGCGGCGAGTCGGTTCCCATCGCGATGATAATCGCGCTGAACCGGGCCGGGAGCAGTACGTGCTGAAATCTCCTGCCGTTGGATGCCGGCATCAGGAATAATGAACACGACTTATTCCAAGACACGCATTCGCGGTCGAGACACGCCCGTTCCTGCCATCGTGATAAATGACCGAAGAGTGATTGTGACTGGCCGCTTTCTCCGCACAGCGTGTGTTAAGGATGAGACGTGCATCGAAGGAGAGATTGTTCCCGATTGCGATCTTTTTGTGAGCGAGCTAAAAAGGTGGAAGGTTCGACCCGACGTTTTTACGTTTCAACAAAAGGTCACAGAAACAAGACCCAGGTTTCCATACAAATTCGAATGGGAAAGCTTTGCCATGATTCCCATTACCTCATACGACGATTGGATTCGAAAGCGAGTGAAGCCTGATGTGAGGCAGAACGTCCGGCGAGCAAAGAGAGAAGGAGTCGTAATCAAGTGCGCCCCGTTTGATGACAGACTGGTCTGGCAGATCAAGGAGATCTGCGATGAAACCCCGGTGCGCCAAGGGATGCGTTTCTGGCACTACCGCAAAACGTTCGAGGAAATCAAGGACGTTCATGGAACTTATGCTTCAACGGCGGATTTCATCGGTGCGTATCTTGGTGATGAGCTAATCGGGTTCGTCAAGTTGGTTTACGTTGGAAAGATCGCCAGGACAATGAATGTGATCAGCAAGCAACGCTACTTCCATCTGCGGCCGACAAACGCACTTATAGCCAAAGCAGTAGAGATATGTGCACGGAAAAATGTGTCACATCTTGTTTACGGCGAGTACAGGTTTCCCGGTAAAGCTCAGAGCTCTCTAGCCGAGTTCAAAAAGCGGAACGGATTTGAAGAGGTCCTTTGTCCCAGATATTTCATCCCGCTCACGCCAAAGGGTAGCTTGTTCATTAAGTTGGGGCTACACCGCGGCCTGAGAAGGTGCGTACCGGAGCCGATCGGTCGATTACTTCTGTCGCTGCGCGAATGGTTTCTGCGAACGTGCGCAGATGAGTCACAAACGACGCGAAAAACGATCGAATCTGAAGGGCGAAATGAGCTGGTGAGAGAGAAAACCGTCTGAGAGCGCGGAGCTTCGGCTTGTGTTCTGAAACCTGTTTACAGTCGATCGATCAGCATTGTGACAATTGTTGCCCTTATGCGGGGGCTGTGCGTCTGGGTGCGCTTTACATGCAGAGTGGGGATATCTATTGAGCGGTATGTCAGGCGCGCCGCGAGAGTAGTTCGATTCCAAAAGGCCAATCGTCGGATGCTCGTTCTCACACCTAGGAACCGGATATCTCATGCCGGTATAGCTCGACACACGCCCAATGGCGGCAATGTCCTGACTAGTGTGACATCTACAGATGGATAAAGCCTGCACCAGGCCCATCTTGACTGCTGATGACATCAGATCGCTCGATCTGAGCTTCGGTAAGGCGCCTGTTGAGGAGATCTTGGCATGGGCTTGGAAATTATTTGGCAGGCGCGCGGCGATCGGCACGAGCTTTCAAGGCGCAGGCCTTGTGATGCTTCATATCAGTCGCCTGAACCAATTTGACTTTCCGGTTTTTACGCTCGATACCGGGTTGCTTTTTCCGGAAACGTTGGCTCTCAAGAGAACCCTGGAGGACTTTTTTAGAATAAAGGTTGAATCGGTTAAGCCAGATTTGACGGTTAAGGAGCAAGCGCGGAATTATGGCGCAGAGCTTTGGAACCACGATCCAGACTTATGCTGCACGTTGCGGAAAGTGCTGCCGCTGCGGGACAAGCTTGTTGAGATTGATTGCTGGATAACCGGCTTGCGTCGGCAGCAGTCACACACCCGAGTCGGCATCGGCATAGTGGAGTTGTATAGCCTCAGTGATGGTTCGGGACACAACGTTGTGAAGCTCAATCCAATGGCTAACTGGAATCATGAGGCGGTATGGGCCTATCTCCGGCAACACAAAATCCCTTATAATCCTCTGCATGATCATGGCTACTGTTCCATCGGTTGCCAGCCGTGCACTCGCGTGACCGATAGCGAAGGCGGCCGCTCTGGACGCTGGATGGGCTTTAACAAAGTGGAATGCGGTATCCACACCTTCATGCAGAAGAAAGAGCACCCTCAAAGTTAACTCGCAAAATACTCCATTTGGCGGTTTCTTCGGATGGCTAGATTTGAGAAACGCAGATGCTTTGGCCTTTGAAATAGCACATGTTTTCGCTTGCAATTGGATTCGGCTTGTATCACGCTTTCATTCCTCGGAAAGGGCTGTGCGTCTGGGAGACGCTCCAACGTTTAACTCTGTTAAACGCGGAGTCCGGCCGCAAGGCCGGTCGGAGGTTCGATTCCTCACCTTTCCGCCAATATTTAGGTTAGACCGGGAGACGACAGTGTCCCAAGCGCGAGGGACGGCCACCTTATGAAGCAGCAGCTCGAAGCTGTATCTATCTCGGCCAGGATTCGTTCTCTTATGGGAGCGGATACTGAAGCAGCTTTCGCGCAACGACTCAGGATCGCCCCGCATTTGATTGCCGTTTGCTTGCAGGGTCGGGTGCCCGATGCGCCGATGCTGGCCCGAATATCCGAGACTTGTGAAGTCTCTTTGGACTGGCTGCTGCGCGGGATTCCCTCCGACGGGGCAAAGCCATCGTCTCTCGAAAACAAACCCGCCGACCCCACGATGCGCGCCGTGCCACCGCCTGCCAGCTTGGTCGTGAACCATACTGATTTGGCGGCTGTTCGCGGTTTTGTAAGCAACCCGCTTTTAACTGACATCGTGCGGCAGGAAATCCAGAACTGGGCGAGAAAGCCGGCTAAGGGAAGGGATGCTGTAACAGAAATTGCCAGCCGGAGTTGTAGTCGCGCGCAAGCGCTTAGCCTGCCACGACGCAGCTATGTGAATGCTACCGGAATTATCATTCACACCGGTTGGGGCAATGCTCCGCTTCACCTGGAAGCGCGAGAGCGCCTGCTCACAGCCACCGGCCCTAGTCCAACCGGCGCGGCGGAAGCCCTTCCGCGAATAGAAACGTGTGCAAGGTTGCTCCGGGCCCTAACCGGCGCTGAAGCGGCAACCGTCACCACCTTGAACGCTGCGAGTTTATTGTTAGTAGCGGGCGCGCTTGCGGCCGGGCGTGAAATCATAGTCGCGGCGCGGGATCTGGTAGAGATCAGCGAGGGCGCGAGAATCTCCGATATTCTGCAAGGGGCCGGCGCTCGCCTCGTCAACGTCGGGAGCGCGAACTGCGTCTATCTGGAGGATTATGAACGAGCCGTTAGCGGGCAAACGGCGATGCTCTTGCGGATTCGCGTGTCTAACATGGCTAGTTCGGGCTATGTGGCGCATGTCTCAGGAGGTGCTTTGGCGAAGCTCGCCCAAAAACATAATCTGTTTTACGTGGATAATCTGGGCGGCGGTAGTCTCGTGGACCTGACGAAGCAAGGCCTGCCGGAGTGTCCGACGCTCCAGCAAGGAGTCGCCGAAAACGCCCACCTGGTGCTGGCCAGCGGGGATAAGATCATAGGCGGCCCGCAAGCGGGCATAATTGTTGGAAAAAAGGATTGCGTGAGCCTCATTTCTCATCACGTCCTCGCCCGCACTTGTCGACCAGCCAAGTTGACCTTGGCCGCACTCGAGGCAACTCTGGCAGTCTACGTCGCCGGCCGCGCCTGGGACGAAATCCCGACGTTACGTTTACTAAAGACGCCCGAGCGCGAACTTTCCCAACGAGCCACTGCGATGGCGAAAGGCTTGTCCACTGCCGGAATGGAGGCAATCGTCGCAGCGGACGCGACTGAATGCGGCGGAGCAGTTTTGCCGGGCGTAGCATTTCCTACTTGGACCATTCAAATCAAACATCCGTACTTCACCGAAGATCAACTGTATGACGTGCTTTTGGCAAGAGGCGTTGTCGCCAGAAGAGCCCAAGGCAAACTCATCTTGGATCTTCGGAGCGTGCTTCCGGAGGAGGATTCGGTTTTACAGCACGCCGTTGTAGGGTCCGGCGAGCCAGTGATCTGATTGCGCGATCTCAAATCTCAATCGGACGAATCCGTCCTACAGTCGACCTCTAACCGAAACCGCTATGTCAGACCTAATTTCCCATTTGCTGAAGTGTTATCACACATCCCGACCGAGCTGGCGCCCGTTAAGGGAACTGAATCGAGTCGTGCTCTCTCTTCCGGAGCCGTTGGCCTACGAGGCATCCCACGCAGTCCTTGATGTCCGGCTTCGGCGGCGTTGGCGCCGGCTCCAGTCATCGTTAGGATCGTCAATCTGAGCCGCGGAGCACCTGCCGTCCTATTTCTTCGAGCCAAACGCGCTTCGTCCCTGATGACAATGCTTTCCGAAGTTTGCGAACTGGCGCAACAAGCTGGGCTGGAGAGCGCAACAATGGCTCAGACAAGCTAATGGCAACGAACCGTGTGCACGACTGGAAGGGGTTTTTTGAGGAGAAAGCGGAACGAGCCGCGTCCGACTTTGAATATGACCGCGGCAAACT
>Ga0207701_10002668_pt1 | contig 18443 bp, 12 predicted proteins | sample KBSSwiSSwithPhiX_FD_184294 | JGI IMG/M metagenome (GOLD analysis project Ga0207701, IMG submission 184294) | Switchgrass rhizosphere bulk soil microbial communities from Kellogg Biological Station, Michigan, USA, with PhiX - S5 (SPAdes) (version 2) | ecosystem: Environmental > Terrestrial >... | reverse complement strand
CACCAGCAGCACGAGGTTGAGGCGCCGCGGGGCGACCGATTGCGCAATGAGATCGTCCATCGTCCGAATCTGTCCGACCGGCTGCTGACTGTCGACGCCCGCCACGGCGCTTCGCATCAGCGGCGCCAGCGACGACTCGTCGGTGCTCGACCGCACGACCACGCTGAGACTGCGGGCGAGGCCGGCGCCCAGCGCCGAGAACTCCTGCTGGAACGGCATGTACACTTCCGGCGTCGTCTCCGCATCGAGCCCGTCGTGCTTGACGTCGCCGACGACGCCGACGATTTCCCTCCACTGCCTGGGGTCGCCGACGCTGATCCGTTCGCCGATCGGGGTCGGCCCAGGCCAGAAGCGCTTCACCGCCGACTGGTTGATGATCGCCACCGCCGGCGCGTCGGCCGCATCGCGGTCGGAAAAGACGCGGCCGCGCACCAAGGGAATTCCCATCAACTGAAAATAGTCGGCGCTGACGACCCGCGGGTGCGCGCGAACCGGAAACGGCGACTCGATCTCGCGGTCTTCGACCTCGAGGTTCAACCGGCCGTCGAGACCGGTGAACGGCGGCGCGCTCGACACGGCGACTCGTTCGACGCCAGGCATCGGCCGCAGCCGATCGAACAGCGCCTGATAGAAGGTGACCGTGCTCGCGTGGTCGGCATAGCGCGACGAGGGCAGCGTCACGCGCATCGTCACCAGGTGATCGGGACGAAATCCCGGTGAGACCTCGGTGAGACGCCAGAAGCTCGCCATCAGCAGGCCTGCGCCGACGAGCAGCACGAGCGAGAGCGCCAACTCGGCGACCACCAGCGCCGAGCGCAGCCGGCGGCCGCCGGCGCCGCCGCTCGACCCGCGTGCGCCTTCGTTGAGCGAGGCGCCAACGCGCTGATCCGATGACACGAGCGCCGGAGCGAGGCCGAACACTAGACCGGTGACGAGAGACACGGCCAGCGCCGCGGTCAACACTCGCGCATCGAGGCCGAGTCGATCGATGCCCGGCAGCTCGGAAAATTGTGCCGGCAGCATTCCGCGCAGCCCCTCGATCGACCAGACGGCAAGCAGCAATCCGGCCGTTCCTCCCGCCATCGCCAGGACGAAGCTCTCTGTCAGCATCTGCTGAATCAATCGGCCGCGGCCGCCGCCCACGGCCATCCGGATGGCCAGTTCCTTCTGGCGTGTCGTGGCGCGGGCCAGGAGCAGCATCGCAACGTTGGCACAGGCGATGAGCAATACGAGACCAACGGCGCCGAGCAGCACGAGCAGCGCGGTGCGTGTATCGCCGACGAGCGCCTCGCGGAATGGCAGCACCGAGGTCGTATGGTTCGCGTTTTCGGTCGGGAATGCAGCGCTCAGCCGCCGGCCGATGATCGCCATCTCCTCGCGCGCCTGCGTGAACGAGATATTCGGCTTTCGGCGGCCGACGACGTTGAGAAAGTGCGCGGCGCGCAGCGTGCGATCGTGGTCGTCGAGCGCAAGCGGCACCAGCACGTCGGGCCGGGTCGGCCACCAGAAACTGGCGGGCAGAACGCCGACCACTTCGTAGGGGTTCCCGTTGAACGTCAGCGCGCGGCCGACGATCGAGCGATCGGCGCCGAACCGCCGGCGCCAGAGCGAATCGCTGAGCAGCACGACGCCATCGCGCCCGTCCACTTCTTCGCCGGCGGCGAAGTCGCGGCCCGCGGCGGGAAGAATGCCAAGCGCGGTGAGAAATCCGGGCGATACCGAGAGCCCGCGCAGCCGTTCGGGCTCGCCGCTGCCGGTGAGATTCACGGCGGTTTCCATGTAGGCGGCCATCGCGGTGAACGAGCGGCTGTCGCGCCGCCAGTCGAAGAAGTCCGCCGGCGCGACGGGCCCGTTGACGCGCCCTTCGCGAGGCCGCGCTTCGCCGAGCGCGACGATCTCGTCAGAACGCGGGTACGGCAGCGCGCGCCAGAGCACGGCGTCGACGACGCTGAAGATCGCGGTGTTCGCGCCGATGCCGAGCGCGAGCGCGAGGATGGCGACCGCGGCGAACCCCGGTTGACGCCGCAGCATCCGCACGGCGAACGTGATGTCCTGTCGTAGCGCGTCCCACATGTTCGTTCTCCGGATTTCATCGGCAATCGGCGGCAACGGCCGGCCGTGCACCGAGCGTTCCCAGCGGAATCGCCAGGCGAGGCGCGCGGCCTGCGTCCAGACTGCCGCGAGCGCGCGCACCGTTCCGTCGCGGCCGATGCGCTCGACGTAGTCCTCGAGCAGATCGCCGGCGATCGGCTCACGCTGATCGGCCGGCAATCCGTAGCGAAGCAGCGCTTCGACGCCGCGTGGCAGTCGTTCGTGCATTGGCGTCCTCAGGCCAGCTGTGCTTCCAGGCCACGCCACAACGCGACGAGCGCGCGGCGGCTCTCGCGCAGCGCCTCCACTGCGGTCGGACGGAGCGTGTAGTAGCGTTTCGCGCGGCCGCCTCGTTCGGGCGTGGGATCCGCCAGCCGCGATTTCAGGTAGCCCTTGGTTTCGAGGCGGTCGAGCGTGATGTAGATCGAGCCGCGGGAGACCTCGCGGCCGGTGCAGCGCAGGATTTCGTTCTGCACCGCGACCGCATACGCCTCGTCGCCCAGGCGAAGAATGGCCAGGAGCACGACCTGCTCGAACTCGCCGAGTGGTGACGCGTCAGTCATCGGAATCAAATGCTGACATAGTAAGCATTCAAAGTCAAAAAAAGGGCGGCCCATTCGAGCCGCCCAATCTGAAATCAAAATTGTGAACGCTGAAATTCTAGAGGCCGCGCCCCCGCATGCCGCGACCCGCGTTCTCTGTCGACGGCGGCACGAGGTTCTTCGACCGCAGGTACACGGCAGCCGTACCGTACAGCTCGTTACCGTGGACGATGATGCCGTAGAGTGCGGCGGCGCGCGTCACTTCGTTCTGGCCCGCTTTCACCATCTCGGTCGCGTTCGCGTCCGTCGTCTGGGCGAACAGGTCGTCGCACAACGCGAACGAGTCGGCCAGCGCCTTGGTGACTTCGGCCTTCGTCTTCAGTTCCTGTTCGAGCTGCTTCCCCGCCATCGGATTCGGCACGCCTTTGAGTCCGGAGCACTGGCCCATCTGCGCTTGCGCGATATGCGCGATCACCTGCGCGTAGGTCCTGGCCTCGGGCGTCGATCCCGGCTTGAAGCTGTAGTCCGCCTCGGGCATCTTCTCGGCGGCCTGCGTGAAATTGGTTTTGAACCCCGCGTACCCGCGCTGGAGGCTCGTGGCGAGCCCGATCTTCTGCCCGCCCGCTGGCGGCTGTGCGAATGCGGTCGCGACGATGAGAAGGATGGCGGCCGACACGGCACTCGTGACGTACTTCATTCGATGCTCCTTGAAAAGACTGCGGCGAAACACTGTACTACACGATGGCCCGGCCCATGCATATCCACGCCGTGGAGGCTCCAGTGAAGCTCATCGGTGTTGGTTTGATTATCCTCGGCATCGTCGCCCTGGTCATGGGCGGCATTCGCTACACGACCCGCGAGAAAGTCCTCGACATCGGCCCGATTGAAGCGACCGCCGACAAGCACCACGAGATTCCGCTGTCGCCGATCGTCGGCATCGCGTCGATCGCCGCGGGAATCGCGCTGGTCGTGGCGGGCAGCCGGACGCGCGTGTAAGGTCGACCACGATGATCGTCGACGCGGCGATGAAGATGCCCCGCGCCCACGGAAGACCCCAGAGCAAACCCGACTACCCGTCCGATGGAGCGCGAGGCACATAGAATGTGGCGCAGGGCTTCAGCCCTGCGATCCCGCTGCGAAACGCGACTCGGGCCATCCGCGTCGCGTACTCCTGGAGGGCGAGGCTTCAGCCGAGCGGATCTATGACGCTTGACGAATTCAAGGCGACGATGTCGAGAGGCGAGCCGCCGGATGTGGCGCCGCTGCTGCGCGCGCTGTGGCACGACGCGCGCGGCGATTGGGACGAGGCGCACCGGCAGGCGCAGGACGTCGACGACAAATCAGGCGCGTGGGTCCATGCCTACCTGCATCGGAAAGAAGGCGATCCCGGGAACGCGGCGTACTGGTATCGGCGGGCAGGACAACCGGTCGCGACCGATTCCCTCGAGGCCGAGTGGAACCGAATCGCGACCGCCTTGCTGACTATTCCCTAGTCCCTAAACCAATCCCTAACCGCGAATCCCGAATCCCGAATCCCGAATCCCTGACCCGCAACACGTCAGGCGCAGCCCGACGTGTTGCCGCAGTTGACGCATTTGTAGCAGGCGCCGCTGCGGATCATGATCGAGCCGCAGGTCGAGCACGGCGGCGCGTCCTCCTGGTTCTGAATCGTCATGTGCGGGTTGGCGGACGCCGCGGCCGCCACCGGCTGCGGCACCGGCGCGGTCGGCGTCAGCGTATGGCCGTTGCCGTTCTCGAGCTCGCGGCCGTTGACGCCGGCGTTGAATTGCGCGTCGTTGGGCAGGAACTTCGACGCCAGCCAGCGGAAGATGTAGTCGACGATCGACTTGGCGAAGCGGATCTCCGCGTTGCGCGTCATCCCCGACGGCTCGAAGCGCACGTGGCTGAACTTGTCGACCAGCGCCTGAAGCGGGACGCCGTACTGCAGCGCGTAGGAGATCGCCTGCGCGAACGCATCGGCGAAGCCCGAAATCGTCGAGCCTTCCTTCGCCATCACCAGGAAGATTTCGCCCGGCTGCCCATCGTCGAACAGGCCGACCGTGATGTAGCCCTCGTGCCCGGCGATGTCGAACTTGTGCGTGATCGCCCGCCGCTCGTCGGGCAGCTTCCGCCGCGTCGGCTGGGTGATCAGCGCCGCGGCCGCGGCCTGCGCCAGCTCCGCCGCCGTCTTGTCCTTCGACGTGTTCAGCGGCTGCGTCCGCTTGCTGCCGTCGCGGTAGATCGAGATCGCCTTGGCGCCGAGCTTCCACGACTGGATGTAGGCCTGGCAGATATCCTCGACCGTGGCTTCCTTCGGCACGTTGACCGTCTTGGAGATCGCACCCGAGATGAAGGGCTGCGTCGCGCCCATCATCTTGATGTGGCCCATGTAGTTGATCGACCGGTTTCCCTTCGCGGCCTTGAAGGCGCAGTCGAAGACCGCGAGATGCGATTCCTTCAGGCCGGGCGCGCCCTCGATCGTCTCGTTCTTGTCGATGTAGTCGACGATCGCCTCGACCTGCGGCGGTGTGTATCCCAGTTTCCGGAGCGCCATCGGCACGGTCTGGTTGACGATCTTCATCAACCCGCCGCCGACGAGCTTCTTGTACTTGACCAGCGCGATGTCCGGCTCGACGCCGGTGGTGTCGCAGTCCATCATGAAGCCGATCGTGCCGGTCGGCGCGAGCACGGTCGCCTGGGCGTTCCGGTAGCCGAACTCCTCGCCGAGCTCCACCGCGTCGTCCCACGCCGTCTTCGCCGCGTGATAGAGATCGGACGGCACGTTCCGGCCGTTGACGTCGCGCATCGCGTCGCGGTGCTTCCGCATCACGCGCAGAAACGGCTCGCGGTTCTTCTCGTAGCCGGTGAACGGGCCGCCGTGGTCGCGCGCGATCCGCGCCGACTGCGCGTAGGCCTCGCCGGTCATCAGCGCGGTCAGGGCGCCGGCGTAGTCGCGGCCGCCGTCGCTGTCATAGGGCAGGCCGCGCGACATCAGCAGCGCACCGAGGTTGGCGTAGCCGAGGCCGAGCGGGCGATACGCATGGCTGTTCTTCCCGATCCGCTCGGTCGGGTAGCTGGCGTTGTCGACGATGATCTCCTGCGCGGTGATCAGCGTGCGGATCGCGGCCTTGTAGCCGACCGTGTCGAACTCACCGTCGGCGCCGACGAACTTCATCAGGTTGATCGACGCGAGGTTGCACGCCGAGTCGTTCAGGAACATGTACTCCGAGCACGGGTTGCTCGCGTGGATGCGATCGGTCTCCGGGCAGGTGTGCCACTCGTTGATGGTGGTGTCGAACTGCATCCCCGGATCGCCGCAGACGTGCGTCCCTTCGGCGATCAGCGTCATCAGCTCGCGCGCCTTGTAGGTGTCCATCACCTCGCCGTCGCGCACCGCCTTGGTTTCCCAGTTCCCGTCGTCGAGCACCGAGCGCATGAACTCGTCGGTGACGCGGACGCTGTTGTTCGAGTTCTGGAAGAACACCGACGAATACGCCTGGCCGGTGAACGAGCCGTCGTAGCCGGCGTCGATCAGCGCCCACGCCTTCTTCTCTTCTTCCACCTTGCAGTTGATGAACTCGACGATGTCCGGATGGTCGGCGTTGAGGATCACCATCTTCGCGGCGCGGCGCGTCTTGCCGCCCGACTTGATGACGCCGGCGAACGCGTCGTAGCCCTTCATGAACGACACCGGGCCAGACGCCGTGCCGCCGCCGGCGAGCAGTTCCTTCGACGAGCGGATCGGCGACAGGTTGGTGCCCGTGCCCGATCCGAACTTGAACAGCATTCCTTCGGTGCGCGCCAGCGTCAGGATCGAGTCCATCGTGTCCTCGACCGAGTTGATGAAGCACGCGGAGCACTGCGGCGCCGCCTCGAAGCCGCAGTTGAACCAGACCGGGCTGTTGAACGCCGCCTTCTGGTAGACGAGGATGTGCTTGAGGTCGTCGCTGAACGCCTGCAGATCCTCGTCGCTGGCAAAGTACTTGTTGCCGCGCGCCCACGCCGTAATCGTGTCGACGACGCGGCCGATCAGCTGCTTGACGCTGCGCTCGCGCTCCGGCGAGCCGATCTGACCGCGAAAATATTTCGAGACCACGATATTGGTCGCCTGCTGCGACCAGGACTTCGGGATCTCGACGTCGCGCTGCTCGAAGACGACATCGCCGCGTTCGTTGCCGATCAGCGCCGAGCGGATCTCCCATTCGATGTCGTCGAACGGATCGACCCCGGCTTCGGTGAAGAAGCGGGGGAACGACAGCCCCGTCACGGCTGTGGTCGAGCGTGTCTTGCGCGCGTCGACGTGATCAGCGCGTTCCGGACCCGTGGCTCGCGACGTGTCCGCCTCGACAAAGGACGGCACCGCAGCCGTTCCACCGCTTTCAACCGATTGCTGACTGGCACTGGCGGCCTGGTAGGCAGCGCGCTCTTTCATCTCTCCGCTCCGTTTGCTCCGAGGTTCGTGCCCCGGATCGGCGGCGATCGCATCCCACCCCAGGGCGATCGTCGATGGTGTGTTGGAAATTTCCGACCGTTTCAGACCCTGAAGCCCTTGTCGACCTGACGAGAAGCTGGGAGTTTCTCGCTGTGATCTGTGCGTGTGTTCCGGCGGATCAATATGCGCCCGCACCACCGGTTTGTCAAGCGTGTAACACCATATATTGTGCTACCGATTTAGGTCAGTCGCAAGATGTTGACACCTGTGGATCTCTGTGAATATTCGAAAAACTCATGAAACTGGCCGGCTTGTCGGCGTGGCACCGATGAGTGATCGCACGGAAAGGCAGGTGGGAGGCGCTTTTGGCGCCTCCCGATGCACTGGCAGATTCGTGGGAAGGTTGTCTGTCCTGCCGCAGGGTGCGGCGGGAACGAAGTTGTCCATTGATGGAGCAAGTGAAATGCCAGAAGCACGTCGATCAATTGCTGTGAAATACGAAGGAATGGGCGTGCAAATGGTCGTGGGAGCCACCGGATTGCCGCGCGGTAGGTAGCGGGCTACTTTCCGCCCAGCTGAGCTGCGAGCGCCGCCGCCTTGTCGGCGAGGCTCTTCGCAAACACCAGATTCTTCGCGCGCATCGCATCGTCCGCCTGGCGGATAAACCGCTTCGCGGTGTCGTACTGCGTCTTGGCGTCGGCGTTGAGCAGGCGGTAGTCGATGCGATTGAGATCCAGGTTCGCGCGCGAGAGCGACGCTCGAATCCCGCGCTCGACCTCTCCCTCCGCCGTGGTCGGCGTGGTCTGCAGTGTCGACGGAGGCCTCGGCGCTTCCTCGACCGGCAAAGGCGTCTCGATCGGCGGTTCGATTTTCGGCGGCTCGACCGGCTTGGCCGGCTCTGCCGGCCGCGGCGGGTTCTCGCGCGGCGCCGGCCGTACGCGCGGCGGCGCATTGCGCGCCGGCTCGGTCACGAGCGGGATCGGCTGCGGCGTTTCCGTCTCGGTTGGCTCGACCTCGCGCGGCGGCGGCGCCGGCATGTCGAGCGGCGGCGCGTCGGGCGTCGTCTTCGCGGCGGTGCGCACGCAGCCGGAGGCGAGGACCGAGACGAGCAGCAGCGGGTAGAGCTTCATCATGATTGAGGCAGCAGCACGCGGAACTTCGTTCCGGCGCCGGGGGTGGACTGAACCTCGATCTCGCCGTCGTGCATCTGCACCGTCCGGAACACCATCGACAGCCCGATGCCGCTGCCTTTTTCTTTCGTCGTGTAATACAGATCGAAGATCCGCTGCAGATGCTCGGGCTTGATGCCGACGCCGGTGTCGGTGAACGAGACCGACACGCGTCGGCCGCGCGACGCTTCACAGTGGATGCGAAGCGTGCCACCCTCGGGCATCGCCTGACACGCGTTCAACGCCAGGTTCAGGAACGCCTGGCGCAGCATCGCCGGGTCGCCGTTGACATCGGGCGCGCCGTTGCAGTCGATGTCGAGCGCGACGCCGACGCGATCCGCTTCCGGCCGAACGATCGGCGCGATCTCGCCGAGCAGCGGGCCGAGCGCGACCGGCTGCAGCTTGAGATCTTCCGGCCGCGTGAACTTGAGGAACCCCTGTACCACTTCGTCGAGACGGCGGATCTCGTTGGCGATGATGTCGACGTGCTGCGTCGCCTCGGCGCGATCGACCGGAGGCGGCTCGGCGAGGGCGAGCGCGCGCGGTTGGGCGCCTCCCTCGACCCGCGCCACGGCCTTCGCCCGCGACGACCCGGCAGGACGCCGCGCGCTGGCCGATACCTGCTGCCGCAAAAGCTCCAGGTGAATCATCATCGCGTTCAGCGGGTTCTTGACTTCGTGCGCGACGCCGGCCGACAGTCGCCCGAGCGCCGCCAGCTTCCGCGAATAGCGCATCGTCGACTGTACCTGGCTCAGGTACTCGAGGTTGCGGCCGATGAGCATGATGCCGACGAGCTCGCCCTTCGGATCGTTGATCGCATGCGTCATCACCAGACGCTCGCCGCTGTCGCCGAACGGTGCCGACAGCGGACCGCGCGACTGCCGGCTGACCAGTGTCTGCTCGAATAGACGTCGCAGCGGATGATCCGGTCCGACCAGCGTCTCGATCGACGCACCCGGCGCGGCGTCGGGGAGCAGCGCGCGGATGGCAGGGTTGGCGAACAGCAGCTCGCCGCGCGCGTTGACGATCGCGACCGCGTCCTCGAGCCGCTCGACGGCCGACTCGAGGTTGGCGACCTGGCCGGCCATCTGCGATCGATCGACCGACAGCTGTTCGCTGACCGCGTTGAAAAAGGTGCCAAGCTCGCCGAACTCGTCGTGCTGGGTCAGGTTCAGCTGCACGCCGAACTCGCCCTTGCCCAGCCGGGTCAGGCCGCTGCGAATGACGTGGATGGGGCGCAGGAACAGCTGCGACAGCAGCGTCGCGACCATCACCGACAGCGCGAGCGCGGCAAACGCGGTGGCCAGCGCCGGCCGCAGCGAGCCGTCGAGATCCTGCCGGATGAGGAGCGTCGAGACGCCGATCCGAATCGATCCGATTTCGGTATCGCCGAGCAGCAGCGGCTGGCGGAACTCGAGGTTCTGCCCCGGGCTCGAGTAGATGGCGATCAGCTGCGAGAGCGGCTTGCGCTCGAGCAGCTTCGCGAGATCGCCGCCGGCCGGCAGCACCTGCCCTTCGAGCGCGGTATCCGCATGCGCGACCGCGAGACCGCGGACGTCGACCAGCGCGGCGTAGGTCACGTTCTTCGAGTAGAGGCTGGATTCGAGAATCGATCGCAGGCCGGGATCGTCGCGCAACGACAGCAGCGGCTCGGCGCCGCCGCCGACGACCTTCTGCGCCCGATGGTAGATCGCGTTGGCCAGCAACTCGGCGCGCGCATGGCTTTCGTCGAGGCTGACGCTCGCCAGCCTCGCCAGGTGCAGCACGCTCAGCAGGACGACGACGGCGCCGACAATCGAGGTGACGCCGAGGACCTGCTTGCCTTTGATCCCTAGGTGCATGGGTGACAGTGCTGGCTGCGAGGGGATCTACTCCGTCTTTTTCGGCCTCAGTCGCAGCTTGTTCAATTTGTTGTGAAGGGTCTTCAGGCTGATTCCCAGGATTTCCGCGGCGCGGGTCTTGTTGTCGCGGGTATGGGCGAGGGTCATCATGATCAGCCGCCGCTCCGCCTCTTCGACCGTGGTGCCGGGCGCGAGCGCCAGCTGCGGCTGGTGCTGTGCCTGCGGCTCCTCCGCCAGGACCGGCGGCAGATGCTTCGCCTCGATGAACGGCCCCGGCGCGAGAATCGTCGCGCGCTCGATCACATTGCGCAGCTCGCGCACGTTGCCGGGCCACGCGTGCTGCTCGATCATCCGCATCGCCTGCTGATCGAGCCCGGAGATCGACTTCTGGTTCCGCTGGTTGAACTCGTTGATGAACGCCTGCACGAGCAGCGGCAGGTCTTCCTTGCGCTCGCGCAGCGTCGGCAGCCGGAAGGAGAACACGTTCAACCGGTAGAAGAGATCCTCGCGGAGCTTCCCCTGTTTGACCGCGTCGACCGGGTCGACGTTGGTCGCCGCGATCACGCGGACGTCGACCGACTGTTCGGTTCGGCCGCCGAGGCGGCGGAAGCGGCGCTCCTGCAGGACGCGCAGCAGCTTGACCTGCGTGGCCGGCGTCATCTCCCCGATCTCGTCGAGGAACAGCGTGCCGCGATCGGCGAGCTCGAAGCAGCCTTGCCGGCGATCCGCGGCGCCGGTGAACGCCCCCTTCTCGTGGCCGAAGATTTCGCTCTCGAGCAGCGTCTCGGGAATGGCGGCGCAGTTGATGGCGATGAACGGGAATGTCGCGCGCGGGCTGAGCTGGTGGATCGTCTGGGCGACCAACTCCTTGCCGGTGCCGGATTCGCCGGTGATCAGCACTGACGCCGAAGTCGGCGCCGCCTGCTCGATCACCTGATAGATCTTGCGCATCTCCGGGCTGTTGCCGATGAGGGAGCCGAACGCTCCGTGCTCGCGCAGCTGCCGGCGCAGCGCCTTCACCTCGCGCACGGTCTCGAGCCGCTCGACGATCTTGTCGAGCAGGATCTTGAGCCGCTGGATATCGACGGGCTTGGTCAGGTAGTCGTACGCGCCTTCTTTCATCGCCTCGACGGCGGTGTCGACGGTGCCCTGTGCGGTCAGGAGCAGCGTCGTCACATCGGCGCCCACTTGCGGCAGCGCGCGGAGCAGCGCGAGCCCGTCCATTCGCGGCATCACCATGTCGGTGATAACGATGGCGGGACGGAAGGAGGTGACTTTCTCGAGCGCCTCCTCGCCGTCGCACGCCGACTCTGCAAGGAAGCCCCAGCTCTTGACGAGTTGCTCGAGGCCGATCCTCGCAGCCGCGTCGTCTTCGACGATCAGGACCCGCTCGGAAGTGACTTTCGGTTCTTCGTCAACGACATCAATTCCGTCAGTTGTTGTTGTTGTCGTCACGCTCACCTCGACCATGTCATTTTTACATTCTGGTCCCCCAACACGGCCGATGCAAGCTCAACTTTAACGGTTTTTAACCGACCTCAGCAGCTGGCGGAGGATTTGCACCAGCAAGGATCGCCATGAAGATGCGGATGCATTTGATCACAATTGGGATCGTCGCTGCGAGCGTCGCGGCCGGCGCGTGCAATGGCGAACCGCCGGCGCGCGGCAATGCTCTCGCGACGCCATCCTCAGCCTCAACTCCTGCGGATGCGAGCGGGGCGCCGGTCGCCACCGTCGGCCGCGCCGATGCGAGCCGCCCCGAAGCGGCGACGCCGACACCGCCTGTCTGGCGCGAGGTCACCATTCCCGCGGGAACGACCTTGCCGATCGTCCTCGACACAACCGTAAGTTCCGCAACCAGCCGCGTCGAAGAGCCGGTCGCCGCTCATCTCGCTCGCGCGGTCACGGTCGGCGGCATGGCGGTGCTCCCCGCCGGTTCGCGCGTGTCAGGAGTTGTCACCGACGCGACGCGCTCCGCCAAGGTGAAGGGACGCGCGCATGTCGCCGTACGCTTCGACTCGCTGACACCGAGCGGCGACGACGACCGTTACGAGATCAGGACGACGTCGGTCGGCCGCACGGCGGCGGCGACGAAGAAAGATGACGCGGTGAAGATCGGCGCTCCCGCGGCGGGTGGCGCGATCATCGGCGCGATTGCCGGCGGCAAGAAGGGCGCGCTCATCGGCACGGCAGTTGGCGGCGGTGCCGGCACAGGCTACGTCCTGTCGACGCGCGGCAAGGAAGTGCAACTCGCGAAGGGCGCGGCGCTGACACTCAAGCTCTCGGAGCCGCTCACCGTTCGCATCAAGGGATAAGGGCCGGATTCCTGCGACTTGCTACGACCGTGGCGCGGGCATCCCGCCCGCGCCAGATGCCTGACATTGGCCCCCGTGTCACTCGACTCTACTAATCCCAAATCACTCATCCCTGCTCATCCCCACTCCCTACTCCCTCTCCCTGACCCAGCGAATGAGCTAGGCTTCCCCACGTGGAACCCGTTCCCGACCCCCGACCGTCCGACGATCTTCAGCCGTCCGCGTTGACCCCGGACAGGCCGCCGCTCGCGGCCCGCCTGGTGGCGCTTACCGAAGTCCTCATCTGTTCAGACTTCCTGACCCAGATCGCCATCGGCGGCACGCTCGGCGCGCTCGGCTACCAGCCGCTCCTCAACGGCCGTTTGAACATCTCCTACGTGGTCATCCTCTCGCTCGGCGACGCCGTCCTCCTCATCGCGCTCATCGTGCTGATGCTGAACGCCCACGGCGAGCGTCCGCGCGAGGTGCTGTTCGGATCGCGGCCCGCTGTCCGGGAGATCGGCCTCGGCGCGGCGCTGATCTTCGTGGCGCTGGCGATCGGCGTCGTGCTGCTGCTCTCACTCCAGCGCTTCGCGCCGTGGCTGCACACGGTACCCAACAACCCGCTGCAGGAACTGCTGCGCTCGCCACGCGACGCGTGGCTGTTCGCGCTGGTCGTGCTCGTGGCGGGAGGCATCCGCGAAGAGATCCAGCGCGCGTTCCTGCTGCATCGATTCTCGGTGTGGCTTGGCGGCCCGACCGTGGGCCTGGTGGTGACGAGCGCCGCCTTCGGCGCCGGTCACCTGATGCAGGGTGTCGACGCGGCGATTGCGACCGGTGTGCTCGGCGCGTTCTGGGGAGTCATCTATCTCCGCCGGCGATCGGCGGTTGCGCCGATGGTGAGCCACGCCGGGTTCGACCTGCTGCAGATCGCGCAGTTTCTCGCGATCGGGAAATAGAAAAAGGCCGAGGTCACGGCGCGGACAGATAGAGGTCGACGATCTCGGCGCGGCGCCGCAGGCCGGCGAGCCAGTCGTCCATGACCGCCTCCCGGCGGTCGGCTGCCGAACTGAAGCGCTGATCGAGATACGCCCGCATGCGCAGATCCTGGCGGAGCGTCTCGCGCAGGTGCTTCTCGTCGATGCCCGATCGCGCCAGCGCCGCGTCGAGCGCCTCCTGCGACTCGAAGCGCGCGCGCACGCGGCTCACCTCGCGGTCGACGGCCTCTGCTGTTGGCTCGGGCGGCGCGTAGCGGTCGACTTCAGCGAGGATCAGCTCGCGATCGATCAGCTTCGTCAACACCACCCGCACCGGATCAGCGGCGTCATCGGTTCGCTGCAGACGCAGATCGATCGCCGCCCTGACATCGGTGAGCGTAATCAACTGCCCCGCCACCACCGCCAGCACGCGGTCGATGGTCTCGGCCCGAACGACACCCGCCAGCACCGCCGCGCACAGCGCGATTGAGACGGTGACGACCCTCAATCTATGCACCCTTCGCACCTTCGCACGATGCGCCCTGCACGAGCCCCCCGTCCTTAAAACGCTTGCCCGAACGACACGAACCATGCCGTCAATCGCTCACCCGGAAACCGATCGACCTTGAACCCGACGTCGAGCCGGATCGGCCCGAACGGCGATTTGTAGCGGACGCCGCCGCCAACCGCCGTGCGCAGCTCGGCGAGCGTGATGTCGCTCACGGTCACGAACACGTTCCCGGTGTCGACGAAGCCGACGACGCCAAGCGCCCGCGTCACCGGCGCGCGCAGCTCGGCGTTGAAGATCACCAGCCCGTTGCCGCCGATCGGCAGGAGATCGTCGTTGAGCGTCTTGCCTGGCGTGCCGACGCGATCGAGCGCGAACCCGCGAATCGTGGTGTCGCCGCCGGCGTAGAAGCGCTCGCTCTGCGGCAGTGCGTGGGTTTCCTCGTCGGGAAGCCGCTGTCCGAGAGCGTCGAACAGCTCACCAGGGAAGCCGGTGGAGAGCCCCAGTCGCGCGTTGCCGGCGAACACCAGGCGGTTGGTGCCCGGCACGACACGAAACGCCTGCGCGGTGAAGAACGACTTGATGAAGCCGATCTCCGAGCCGATTTTTCGCGCCGCCAGCTGGCCGGTGGCGCTCGCATACTCGCCGCGCGACGGATCGACCTGATCGTCGCGGGTGTCGCGGATGATCGCGCCGGAGAACGACGACAGGCGGAACTGCGGAAAAAACCTGTCGACCGCCTGCTGATCTTCCTCGGTCAACCGCTCGTCGAACACCCTCGTCCGCTGCAGCTGATACGTGCCGGTGACGCTGACCTGGGGCGTGAGGTGGCGTGCGACATCAGCGCTGAAGCTTTGCCGAGCGAAGTTGAAGCTCGATCGCGTCTGCTGCTCGAACGTCGTGTTGAGGAACGCGTCGGCACTGGTATTGAACACGCTCGGCTCGCGGAACGTGCCGACGACTCGATACTCGGTAATCGAGGTGCCGTCGTCGCGCGGCGGGTGCAGCGACAGGCTCGAGTAGAAGTTCAACGATCGGTTCTTGCCGAATACGTTACGGCGGCCGACCTCGAAGAACGCCCGCGGCGCAACCTCGAACGTCTCTTCAACGTTGCCATCGGTCGAGTTGCCGACAACCCGGAGCCTGCCTTCCAGGCCGCCGCCGTAGCCGAGCGTCGTTGCCGGCCCTTCCTCGATCGTGACCAGCAGATCGCGCAAGGTCTCGCCGCCGTGGCGCAGCTCCGTAATCCGGGCCCGGCGGAACAACCCGAGCGCCGTCAGCCGCCGCTGGCTGTCGTTGATTGCGCTCAGGCTGAAGGGATCGCCGGCCTTGACCTGCAGTTCGCGCGCGATCGTCTCCGTGCTGGTCCGGACGTTGCCGACAATCAGCACGTGGTCGACAAACACCTGCGGCCCCTCGCGAACGCCGAACGCGATCTGCGCGTCGGTGCCGTCGTCGGTGAACGTGGGCCTGGCCTCGACAGTCGCGCTCTCGTAGCCGAGATCCTGGTACGCCAGCAGGATCGAATCGCGGTCGACGGCCAGTTGAGCCGGCACGTATGGCGCGCCCGGCTGCAGCGCCACGTGCCGCCTCAGCGTCTCTTCCGCGATCGCCTGGTTGCCGGAAAAGGTCAGCGCGGACACCGTCGTCCGCACCCCTTCGGTGATGACCGCCCGCACCGCAACGGGGACCTGCGCCGGCGGCGGCGGCGGCGTGACGACTTCGACCGCCGACTGCACCTTTGCCGACGCGAACCCGCGCCGGTGATAGAGGTCCTCGATCATCTGCACGTCGGCGTCGAGGAGCGCGGCCGAGAACGGCTGCCCGTCGCGCACGCGGATCGCCGGCGCGAACTCGGTCAGCGGGATCGAGGCGTTGCCGGAAATCTCGAACGTCGCGACGCGCGCCTGCTGCCCGCGCTTCACCGCGAAGGTGATCACGAGCTCGCCGTTCACCGTCTCGCGCGTATGCGGCGCCGCGGCATCGCGGTAGCCCTGTGCGCGCAGGTATTCTTCGATCCGGTTGCTCGAGTCCTCGAGCAGATCCTCGTCCACCGAGCCTTCACGCTCGACCGGCACCAGCTCCTCGCGGCGATCGGATGGAAGCGGATCGCCGGTGAAGACGACGCGGACCCGCGGCCCCGGCGTGAACGACACGGCCATGTTGGCCACCCGATCGTCCTCGCTCAACGTGACGACCGGGGCAATCTTCGCTTCGTAATAGCCGCGGCGTCGACGGTCTTCGATGAAGCGCTCGATCCGCGCGTTCAGCGCCTCCCGCTGGTACGGCGCACCCGGCGACAGGTCGAGCCGCGAGAGGATCTCGGCGCGCTCTGTCGGCGGGCCGGCCACCTCCACGGTGCCGATCGTCGTTCGCGCACCCGGCTCGATCGCGAACACCAACGTTGCGCGCTCAGGGGTGTGCTCGATCTCCGGCCGCGGCGTGATCACCGGGTGCAGGTAGCCGCGCTCGCGGAGCGCGTCGGCGAGGATCCGCGTCATGTCGGCGACCCGGCTGAGCGGCGGCGTCGTGCCGTAGCGGTCGATGACGGCGCGGCGCAGCGCGTCCTCGTCGATGCCATGCGCTCCGGGCGGCAGGGTGAAGCGGATGCGCGACACCGGGTGGATCGGCACCAGCTCGTAGCGCAGCGCGACGCGTCCACCCTCGAGCGTGGCGTCGACGCTGACGCCCTCGAAGCGTCCGAGGCTGAAGAGGTGCGCCACCGTCTCGCGCACCTGCACCATCGACAGCGGCTGCCCTGGAGCGGTGGCGATGATCTGCCGCAGCAGCAGCTCGTCGGTCTCCGTCCCCTCGATCATCAGCCGCACCGACGCGACCGGCTTACCGAGGTACGCGGCCACGTCCGCGTCGGCCGCCCCGCCGGCGCCAAGCCATGCCGCAGCGCACAGGAGCGCTCGCGCCAGCGCGCGGCAGCAGCGCCGCGGAGCCATCAGAAAACGTGCCTCACGCGGAACTCGAGCGCGTAGGTCTGCGAGTCCTCGTTGCGCGACAGAATCCACGACACGCGATCGCTGCCGTCGATCTCGAGCAGCACGATCTGGTCGTTGCCGACGGTGCCGAGGCTGCGCGAGAAGGTGAGGTAGACGCGATCCGAGATGCGCTTGCCGATCGTCAAACGAGCCGTCGGGTTGAGACGCGCCGACGGCTGGATGCTGGTCGGGTCGACGAACGAAGGCGAGAGCTGGAACGTGTCGACGCCGAAGGTCTGCTCGACCACCTTGCCGACCTCGGCTGAGATCGGCGCGGTCAGCGCCTGCGTCGCGCGCGCCGTGAGGATGTCGGTTTGCGCCTGGTTGGGATTCTGCAGCGCTCGCAGCTCGGGGGCCACGCCTTCGGCGGCACCACGGCGGACATCGCTGAAGAGCAGCGCCAGCACGTCGGCGGTGGGCAGCGGCGGATCCGAGCTGAGCGTCGGCCGCAGCTGATCGCTGGTGCCGGCAAAGGCCACCGTCACGCGATAGGTCTGCCCCGGCACCCGCACGCTCGTCTCGGCCTCGACGTCGAAGAAGGGCTCGATCCGCGCCGGGTTGGTGAAGTCCATCGACCCGCGCGAGATCCGGTACCGCCGCCCTTCGAAGGTAACCTCGCCCCGCTCGATGTCGGCGTGACCGACGACGACCGGCCGATCGTAGGTGCCCCGCAGCGTCAGATCGGCGTTCGCCACGAGCCGCGCCAGGTTGTTGTCCACCCGCAGCGTCGACGGGACGAGCAGCTGCACGTCGAACTTCAGCGGCACCGCCGCAGCCGGCTCTCCGGCGGCGCCGCCGCCGACGGCCGGGGATCGCCGCGACGCCAGATCGAAGATGCTGCCCGGCGTGTCGATACGCCGGCTCCAGATCGCGCTCTTCACGGTGACCACGCCGCCAAGCGTCGGCGAACTGTAGTTGCCGCGCAGCGCGAGGTCGGCGTCGACGACCGAGCGGATGCCCTCGGGGAAGCGCAGATGCATCTCCTCGCCGCGCGCAGTGACGTCGAGGTCTGCCGGCACGTAACCGTCGAACCCGATGCGGCCGCCGAACTGCACCCGCCCGCCGCCCATCATCGCCGCCAGCTCGTCGAGGCGGATGCCGCGGGGGTCGAAGCGGATCGTGCCGTTGATCGCGTCGAGCGCGTTGGGAGCCTGGAAGTGGCGCACGCGGCCATCGGTGATCGTCGCGCTGCCCGAGAATTCCGGCTGGGCGAGCGGACCGTCGATAGCCGCGGTCAGCTCGGCCCTGCCAGATCCGCGGACGTCGCGGAAGAAGCCCTGGAGGATGCCGAGGTTGGCGTCCCCCGCCGCCTTGAGCGCGATGCGCTGCTCGCGAAGGTCGATGGTGCCCGAGACGCGCAGCCGCGTGTCCTCGCCAATCAGCCGCAGCTCGTCGACCTTCACCTGCTGCCGATCGAGCGCGATCCGGACCGGGCCGTCGTTCTTCACCGCGTAGTCGAACAGGCGCATCTCGAGCGAGTCGACCGTGCCATCGACGAGCAGATGATTCGGATCCGAGAGCTCGCCGACGACGCGAATCGCGCCGCTGACGACGGCGGTGGTAAACGGCGACAGCCGCGGCACGAACAACCGGACGTAC
>Ga0207701_10002667_pt1 | contig 18453 bp, 15 predicted proteins | sample KBSSwiSSwithPhiX_FD_184294 | JGI IMG/M metagenome (GOLD analysis project Ga0207701, IMG submission 184294) | Switchgrass rhizosphere bulk soil microbial communities from Kellogg Biological Station, Michigan, USA, with PhiX - S5 (SPAdes) (version 2) | ecosystem: Environmental > Terrestrial >... | reverse complement strand
CGCGCCCCCGGCTCGGCCGCGCAGAGCTCCTCGACCGCGCGGTCCACCCCGCCGGGCACCGCCGCCTCTGCGCAGTCGGGGCACGACGTCGTCCCGCCGTGAGCGAAAAGCAGCCGGAGGGAGTCCTGGATCTCGGTCTGGGTGCCGACGGTGGAGCGTGCGTTGCGCACCCCGTTTTTCTGCTCGAGGGCGATGGCGGGAGGCACCGGCTCGATCGAGTCGGCGTCCGGACGATCCAGTCTCTCGAGGAACTGGCGGGCGTAGGTCGAGAGGGATTCCGCGTATCGCCTCTGCCCTTCGGCATAAAGGGTGTCGAAGGCGAGGCTCGACTTGCCCGAGCCCGAGACGCCGGTGACCACGGTCAGCCGGCCGATCGGGATGTCGACCGAAACGTTGCGGAGGTTGTGGGTCCGCGCCCCCCGGATGCGAATGACAGGCGTGGAGCCCGGTTTGGCGGCTCGCTTCAAACGGTCGAGAGTACCATCAGGATCCGCCCCGGACGTGGCCTACTGCGTCCCGACCGAGAGATCGCCGCCGTGCGTCGGGCAGTAAGACGTGGGCGCCGTGCCCTGGATGAAGACCTCGGTCGTCGTCTTCGGGCACCCCGGCGCAGCGAGCAGGCCGGTGTCCGGATCGATCTCGGCCGTCACGATGTTCGATGGCACGGGAAACGGCTCGGAGAAGTGCTGGGACGGGATGAAGCGCGAGAAGTCCGCGAAGATCGGGACGGCGGCCTGCGTGCCCGAGAGGTTCAGGCCGCGGTTGTCGTCGTAGCCGACCCAGACGACCGAGAGAAACCGGGGCGAGTATCCGGCGAACCAGGCGTCCCGGCCGTCGTTCGTCGTGCCCGTCTTGCCCGCGAGCACTCCCGTGAGCCCCCGCGCGCGCGCGCCCGCGCCCGTGCCGCGCGTGGCCGCGCCCTGCAGGATCGAGTTCACCAGGAAAGTGGCATCCGCCGGGAGCGCCGGGGCGAGGGATGTGGCCTTGCGGTCGAGCACGGTGCCGTCGCCGGTCATCACGCCGACGATGGCATTGGGCGCGATCCGGACGCCGCTGTTCGCGAGAGCGGCGTACGCGCCGGCGATCTCCATGGGCGAAGCCTCGAACGCGCCCAGCGCGATCGACGGATACGCGCGCAGCCGGGAGGTCATCCCCGCGTCTCGCGCGGCGGCCAGGACGAAGGGCAGTCCAGCCTTCAGCGAGACCCGGACCGTCGGCACGTTGATCGAGAGTTCGAGGGCCCGCCGCGCCGTCATCCAGCCGCGGTAGTCGTTGTCGTAGTTGCGGGGCGTCCACTGCTCTTCCTCGGTCTTCGTGCCCCACTCGACGACGATCGGGGAATCCAGGAGCCGCGTCGCGGGCGTCACCGGCGGGTCGACGTCGCGGCGAGCGAACGCCGCGAGATACACGAAAGGCTTGAACAGGCTGCCCGGCTGTCGATGGGCCTGCGTGACCCGGTTGAACTGCGAGAGGGAGTAGTCCCGTCCCCCGACGAGCGCCCGCACGTTGCCGGTCTGGGGCTCGAGAGCGATCAGCGCTCCCTGGAGGGGCGCCTGGCGGGCGGCCGAGGCCAGGCGCTTGTAGGTCTTCTCGAGGTTCTGGAGGCCGTCGATCACCGCCCGCTGGCCGGCGAGCTGGAGATCGACGTCGAGCGTCGTGTAGATCTGCAGGCCTTCGGTCTGGAGCTTCTGGCCGTAACGCTCGGCGAGCTCTCCCTTCACGAAGTCGACGAAGTGTGGCGCCTTGGTCCGCTCCTCGGTGCGCGTCCGGGGCGTGAGGGGCTGGGCCAACGCGTCGGCCAGGGCGGCCTCGTCGATGCGTCCCTCCTCGCGCATGAGCCGGAGGATGAGGTTGCGCCGCTCGCGGGTGCGCTCCGGGTTTCGAAAGGGCGAGTAGGCGTTGGGTGCGCGGATCATGCCTGCGATCGTGGCGGACTCGGCCAGGTCGAGGTCCGCCACTTCCTTGCCGAAGTAGTAGCGGGCGGCTTCGCCGACGCCGGTGATCCCGATGGCTCCCCGCCTCCCGAGGTAGATCTCGTTCAGGTAAGTCTCGAGGATCTCGTCCTTGGAATAGCGGGCGTCGAGGATCACGGCCATGATGGCTTCGGTCGCCTTGCGGCGGACCGTGCGCTCCGGCGACAGGTAGAGATTCTTCACGAGCTGCTGCGTGAGGGTCGAGCCGCCCTGCGTGCGGCCGCCCTTGAGCGACGCGAGAATCGCGCCGAAGACGCGCCGGACCGAGAAGCCGGCGTGGCGATAGAAGTCGCGGTCCTCCGTCACGAGCACGGCGTCGACCAGAGAGCGTGGCGCGTCCGCGAGACGGATGATCGTCCGATCCTCGAGCTCCGCCGAGAAGACCGAGCCCAGGCGCTCGGGCTCGAGGAACAGAGCCGGCAGCTTCTGGCCCGTCGGGTCGGCGATGGATTTCACCTTCTTGCCCGCGACGGTCAGTCGGAATTGCAGCCCGGCGAAGTCGTGCCCGGGATACCGGAAGGGCCGCGTCTGGATCTCGATCGCGTCCTTGTCGATGCGATAACGCCCCGGCCGCTCCGGGGCCGCCTCGGTCTGCTGGTAGTAGAGCCGCGCGAGCTTCGCCTGGATCTCCGCGACCGAGACCGCATCGCCCGGCCGCAGGACGTAAAGATCCGAATAGATGCGCGAGGGAAGGTCCCAGCGCCTCCCGTCGAAACGGGCGACGACCCGGGTCGTGAAGTACCCGAGCACGAGCACGCCGGCGAGGAGCAGGCCGCCGAACACCGCCAGGATCGGCAGGCGGTGCCGGTAAACCCAGAGCGGCAGGGAAACGGTACGCGCGTGCGGCGGGGACGGGGTCTCGGAAGTCACCCGCGGGCGAGCATAACGTCATAACATCCCGGCCGGCGTGGGGAAGAAGCAGCAAAGGCGGCCGGCCGCGGCTCCGCCGGCCCGGGATCCCGCCGCCGGCGTCGCCTCCGCCATCCTGTGCGTGGTCCTCGCCGGAACGGCGCTGGCCGTCGACACCCGCGCGGCGGCGGCGTTCGACTCGCCCAAGCGGCTCGTCGCACTGCTCGGAACCGCCCTCGCCGCCGCGTGCCTTCTGCTTCCGGGTCCTCGAGCCGAGAACTCGCGCGCCTCGCTCCGCGAGATCCCGCTCCTGCCGCGCCTCGCGATGATCCTGGCGGCATGCGCGCTCGCGCTTGCCGGGCTCTCGGCCCTCGCCTCGCCCCGCCGGATCATCGCGCTCGACACGCTGCGAACGATCGCGATCCTCGCTCTGCTCCTGCCCATCGGCGCTTCGCGCCTGTTCCCCAGGGCGCGCGCCGCCCTGACGGCCGTATTCCTCGGAGCGGCCTCCCTCAACGCGGCCATCGCCGTGCTCGAGGCGCGCGGGATCTACAGTCCGTTTCAGCTGGAGACCTTCGGCACGCGGCAGGAGACGGGAGCCTATGCCGGCAACGTGGGCTATCTGGCGATCACGCTCGCGCTCGCGTCCGTCGTCGCCCTCGGGGTCCTCGTGAGCGCCCGGAAGCGAACGGCGCGCATTCTCGCGGGCGGCGCGCTCGCCGTCTTCGCGGCGGGGCTCGTCGTGAACCAGAACCTGACGGCGCTCACCGCAGGCCTCGCGGGAAGCGCCGTGCTTCTCATCCTGCGCTTTCGCAAACGCGCCATCCTGCCGATCGGCGCCGCGGCCGCCGCGGTCCTGGTCGCCGTCCTGGCCTACCCTCCCCTCTCTCACCGGGCGCAAGAGCTCGCGAAGGCCGCCCGAGACGGCAACTGGGACGCGCTCGTCTCCTTCCGGGGCGGCCCGTGGGCCTCGGCGGTCGAAATGACGCGCGAGCGGCCCCTCCTCGGATTCGGTCCGGGGACGTTCCCGTCCGAGTACGTCCCGCACCGGCTCGCCGCGGAGATCCGGGCGAAGCGGCGTTTCGTCAGCCCGCTCATCACGAGCTCGTACGCCGAGGCGCACAACGACTATCTGCAAGTGGCGAGCGACGCCGGTATCCCCGCGGCGCTGCTGGCGGTCGGCGCCGCGAGCTGCCTGTTCGCGGCGATCCTTCGGGCCGCCTGGCGGCGTCGGGATCCCGAGGCGATCGTCCTCGCGGCCCTGCTCGCCACCGGCGCCGCGGCCGCCCTGACGTGGTTCCCCTTTCAGCGGCCGATCACGGCCGTGCCGCTGCTCCTCGCCGCCGGCCGCGCCTGGCAGGTGGCCGCTGAACCCGAACCCGAGGAGACCGAGCCGTGAAGACGCTCCTGCGGGTCGCCGCGGTCGCCCTCCTCGTGTGGCTCCTCGCCCCGGAGATCCCGCGTTACCGCGCCGAGCGCCGGATCGGCCTCGCCACGTCGGCGTTCCGGAGCCTGATCGACCGGGTCCAGGAGCCCGAGGCGACCCAGGAGATCCTGCGCGTCGGGCGGATCGCCCTCGCCTCGAGCGCGGATCTGCCGGGGGATGCGCGGCCGGCGATGATCGCGGGCTCCGCGTTTCTCGTCACGGGACAGCCCGAGCGAGCTCTCGAAACCTACCGGGAGGCTTTCGCGACGGGCGAGCGCGCCGAGATCGACCTCAACCTCGGCCGCGCCTACATGCTGGGACGTCGCCGGGAGAGCGGCGACGCGGCGCTCCTGCGCGCCGGCTGGATCAGCCCCGAGATCCTGTCGACCCTGTCGCCCGCCGTCCGAGACCCTCTGCTCTTTCGCATCGGCCGCCTCTCCGCCGAGCTCGCCGCGGGCCGCCTGTCGGAGCCGCCGCCCCTCCCCGCCGACGAGCGACGCTGACGGGGAGTGCTAGGCCTCCGCGCGATCCCGGAAGATCCGGCTCGAGTAGATCCCCCAGGCGTGCAGCTTGTAGAGCAGCATCGTCTTGAGGATCGCGAGGCCGTAGCGCACCGAGGGTCCGAACGCGATCTGCGAGGCCTCGTCGAAGTAGCGCGTCTCGATCGGGATCTCGCAGATCCGCAGGCCCTTCGCCATGCCCTGCGCGATGATCTCGGTGTCGAAGACGAATCCGTCGGAGTTGGCCTCGAGGTTGACCGCCTCGAGGTACTTGCGCGTGTACGCGCGAAACCCGCTGTGATACTCGGTCAGGTAGATCAGGAAGGTCGCGTTCTCGATCGCCGTCAGGAGGATGTTGCCCATGTATTTCCACTTGGGCATGCCGCCCTGGATCGGCCGGCCCCCGAGCATGCGGCTTCCGAAGGCCGCGTCGTAGTCGCCGCTCGTCAGCGCCTGGAGCAGATGCGGGATGACGGTCGGATCGTACTGGTGGTCGGGATGGACCATGACCACGACGTCGGCGCCTCGCGCGAGCGCGGTCGCATAACAGGTCTTCTGGTTGCCGCCGTACCCGCGGTTGCGCTCGTGGACGACGGTGTGGATCCCCAGACGGCGCGCGATCTCGACCGTGCGGTCGCGCGAGACGTCGTCGACCAGGATGATGTCGTCGACGTCTGCCTTCGGGACGTCGGCAAACGTCCGCTCCAGAGTTTTCTCGGCGTTGTACGCGGGCATGACGACGGCGACCCGGCGCCGGCCGCGCTCCTCAGACGCCACGGCGCGTGAGGACGACCGGGAGCGTCCGCAGGAGGATCGCGAGGTCCAGGCCGAAGGACCAGTTGTTCAAGTACGCGAGATCGTAACGCAGTTTGATCTCGGGCTCCGTCGAGTACTCGCCCGAGACCTGCGCGAGACCCGTGAGCCCCGGCCGCGCGGCGTGTCGGAGCGCGTAACCCGAGACCGTCTTCGCGTAGCGTTCCGCGAATTCGGGACGCTCGGGCCGCGGGCCCACGAGGCTCATGTCGCCGCGCAGGACGTTCCAGAGCTGCGGGATCTCGTCGATGCGCGCGGCGCGAAGCGTGCGGCCGATGGAAGTGACCCGGGGATCGTCGGGCACCGCGAGCACTGCGCCCGTCTCGACCTCGGCGCCCTCGCGCATCGTCCGCAATTTCCAGAGCTCGAAGGACCGTCCGTCCCGGCCGATCCGCGTCTGCCGGTAGAACATGCCGCCGCGGGACGTCGTCCCCACGAGCACCGCCGCGAGAAGAAGACCCGGAGCGAGGAGGACGAGCACCGCGCCGGAGGCCGCGACGTCGAACGCGCGTTTCGCGAAGGCCGCGGTGCCGCCGAGCGGCCGCACGCGGGCTTCGAGCAGCGGCAGGTCTCCGACGATGCGGAAGCGCAGCCGCCCGATCATGGTCTCGAACGGCGACGGCCAGACCAGCAGGTCGGCGGCGAAGCCGTTCGGGATTTTCTCGGGGAGGCGATCCCGCCACGAGGGAGCCTCCGGCATCAGGATCACCTCGTCGATGCGCTCCCGCTGGGCGATCTCGACGAGGCGGTCCAACGGTCCGAGGATGGGCAGGCCGTGACCCTCGTCCTGGCCCGGCGGACCCAGGACGCCCACCAGCTCCACGCCCGTCCAGGGGTGGCGGCGAATCGTGTCGGCGACCAGCGTCGCTGCGGGCCCGCCGCCGACGATCATGGCCCGGCGCCGCGGCTGCGGGAAGAGATGGTCGAGCGCGGACCGCCAGAGGCCGAGAAGGGCCCCGTTGAGGACGATGAAGATGACCAGCACGGACCGCGGGAACGAATAGGGCTGCGCCAGGAAGTAAATCGCGGCCAGGGACAGCAGCTCCACGAAGAGGGCCGGGAGGAGCAGCCGCACGAGAGGCTCGCGAAAACGCTCGTGGTCGCGATACAGGCCGAAGAAAGAGAGAGCGAAGGCCTGGACCGCCGCCACGATGGCGATGTTGCCGAGCGTGAACCGCACGCTCTCCGCCGGCAGGAGCGCCAGCGTGCCCGGGATCGCGACGTGCCGCCGCAGGAAGAAGGCCGCGCCGAGCGATGCGGCCGCGATGGCCACGTCGCCGACGAACGCCACCGCCCGGAACGTGGACGGCCGGCCCGACGCCATCAGGAGCGCGCCGTCCGCGTCCAGAACGGACGACTGTGCCCGAGAAGCCCGAGGGCGACACCGAGCGCCAGCGCCACGTTCAACACGCCGAAATAATAGAGCCTCCCGAAAACGCCCGGCAGCGCCGGACGCGCCCGCGCCAACGCCAGTCCGAAAGCCGCGGCCCCGAGCGCCGCGGCGCCCAACAGGCGCCATTGCGGCACGAAGAGCGCCGCGACCGCCGAGCCGAGCGCGCAGAGGGGCGCGAGCCAGCGGGCCGCCTTGCGCGACGCGAAGGCGAAGGTCAGCATCGGGTGCTTCGCCGCGTTCCACAGCCAGAGGTCGCGTCGGAGGACCTGTCCCGCGCCGATCCCGATCCGCGTCCGGCGCCGCACCTCGGCGGCGACGTCTTTCGCCGCATCCTCGCGGGCGACGGCGCCGCCCGCGAAGGCGACGCGCCGCCCCGAGCGCGCGATGCGGGCGGGGATCAGGAAGTCGTCCATCGACGTCGTATCCGGGGGCAGGGGCGAAACCAGGACGCGCTCCGCCGAATAGATGCCGCCATTGGCGCCGAGGCAGGCGCCGAGTCTGCCCTCGGCCTCCTTGATCCGCGTCTCTCGATCCCAGTAGGCGCTCTCGGGCGTCGGCGAGGTGCCCGGAGGCGCCTCGAAGATCAGCCGCCCGCACGCCGCGCCGACGGCCGGATCCTCGTGGACCGCCGCGAGCGCCGCCACGGCTCCCGGCTCGAAGCGGGTGTTGGCGTCGGTAAAGATCAGCAGGTCCGCGGTCGAGGCCGCCACGAGGTCGTTGAGGACGGCCGCCTTCCCCCGCCGCGACGGAAACTCGACGACGGAGACGGACACGGACACGGGCCCTCCGACGGCGGCCGCGCGCGCGCGTTCCGCGGTGCCGTCCGTGCAGCCGTCACACCCGATCGCCACGCGGTACGAGGCGCCCGAGAGCGCCTGGCCGAGGAGGTTCTCGACACGCGCACCGATGACGCCCTCTTCGTCCGCGGCCGAAAGAATGACCTCGACGGAGCCGACCGCTCGGCGTCCCCCGGATACGTGCGTCGGCCCGCGCCGGGCGGCCCATCGAAGCACCAGCGCCGGATAGAGCAGGTACGACCATACGAAGAGCGCCAGCGCCGCGAACGCCAGCGTTTCGGCGAGCATGCTCATCGCGTCCCCGGGCCGTTCGCCAGGGCCCGGGCGAATGCTTCGCCGATCGGGCCCCATCCATATTGCGCTTCGACCCGAGCGCGCGCCGCCGCGGCCTGCCGCCCTGCGGCAACCCGGTCTGCGAGGAGGGAGACGACCGCGTCCGCGAAAGACTCGGAGTCGTCGCGCCTCAGGATCTCGCTCTCGTCGGGAAAATCGAGCCCTTCGGCGCCGACGCGCGTCGAAACGACGGGCACGCCCGTCGCCGCGGCTTCGAGGATCTTCAGCCGGGTGCCGCCGCCGGAGAGGAGCGGGACGGCCGCCACCGCGGCGTCGAGCCAGTACGCGCGCGCGTCGCCGCCCTCCCCCGCGAACACGACATCGGGACCACTTTCGCGGAGCAGGTCCGCGGGCGCCGATCGCCCGACGATCGCAAGACGAGCGCCGGGCCGCCGCGACCGAACGCGCGGCCAGACGCTCGAGAGCAGCCACCGGACGCCGTCCGCGTTCGGAGGCCAGGAGAGATCTCCGATGAAGAGGACCGTCTCGCCGCGCGGCGCTTCACGCCGAAAGGCGTGTCGGACCAGGTCCACGCCGTTCGGAACGAGGAGCGGTCCGACTCGGATCCCGAAAGCGCGCAGCGCATGGGCATCACGCTCCGAAACGCAGGAGAGCCCTTTCGCGGCGCGCGCCGCGGTTCCCTCGACGCTCAGGACTCGGCCTTCCTGCACGCGGGCAAACCACCGGACGGGCGCCGATCCCGCGGTCTCCGCGGTCCGGCGCCAGATTTCCGAGTCGAGGTTGTGAAAGTCGACCCAGACCGGGCCTCCGGTCCGCAGCGCCGCCGGCGCGAGGTGGTAGGAGTGCGCGACGATCCAGGAGGGCGGCTCGCCGGCGACGACCTCTGCGAGCCGACGCGAGAGCGAGGAAGAGCGATACAGCCTCTCCGAGTACGCGCCTCCGGCGAGAAGGCTCGAAAGCGCCGCGACAGGCCGCCGGACCCGGCGCGGAGGCTGCCGGACGATCTCGGCCTCGACGCCCGGGGGCCAATCTCCGTCGTATGGGCGCTCCGGATCGGAGAGCGTGAAGGCCCGGACTCGAAACTCGCGGGCAAGCGCCGAGAGCAGAGCGTGGTTGCGGATCGCGAGGCCGTCCCGCGACGGATGCGGCGGGCGTGGCAGGAGGCTGACGAGGAGAGGCTTCAAGGGGTCACGGCTTCACTGCTTCACTGCCGCGCGCCCGAGAGCGCCGCGCGATAGCGCGCACGCCGGACGCGGCCTCGCTCGCCCGGCGTCAGGAGTGCGATCGCATACCGGAGGGCGGCGCCCGCCGAAAGGCTGGCGCGCGCCGCGAGCGCGCCCCACCGACCGTGATGCTTCGCCGCATACTGGCCGAGCGAGGCGTGCAGCTCCCCGAACAGGCGATCGCCCGCCGAGACGCCCCCTTCGTGCACCACCTCCGCACGCGGCTCGAAAAGGAGCCCGCGGCCCATGCCTCGCCAGCGGGCGAGAAGATCCGTCTCCTCGGCGTACAGGAAGAACTTCTCGTCGAAACCGCCGACCGCGTCGAAGTCGGCGCGCCGCACCAGGAGCGCCGCGCCCTTGACCGCCTCGATGGAGCGAGGCCGCCCGTGATCCTCGCGGGTCGCCGAGTGCCCGGCGAAGGGCGGCCGCCCGCCGGAAAGAAACGCCAGGCCCATGCTCTCGCAGAAGATCCGCCAGGGCGAGGGCAGCCGCTGGATCGAACGCTGGAGCGATCCGTCCGGATTCGACAGGCGCGGCGCCGCCGCCGCGGCGCCCGGGGACGCGTCCATCGCCGCCACGAGCGCAGCGACGGCTCCGGGCCGGAGGTAAGCGTCGGAGTTGAGAAAGAGGATGTAGGGCCGGGAGCTCTCCCGGGCGCCGCGATTGCAGGCCGCTCCGAAACCGCGGTTCGAGGGCTCCGCCAGGAGACGCGCCGTCGGCACGGCGGCCGCGAGATCGGCCTCGATCCCATCGCCGGATGCGTTGTCCACGACGAGGATCTCCGTTTCCGGCGAAGACTCCGCGACCGCGCGCGCCGCGCGAACGGTTTCCCTCGGGGTGCGGTAATGCACGATGACCGCGGAGACGCGGCCGCCGGACGGACTGCCCACTTCCGCCAGTATAAGAAAAGGGCCCCGGCGGTCGCCGGGGCCCTGAGAATCGCTGCGGAGAGTCCGAATCAGTACATGCCGCCCATGCCACCCGGCATGCCACCGCCGCCGCCCGCCGGCTTCTCCTTCTCCTTGATCTCGGAGACGAGGGCCTCGGTCGTCAGCATCAGGCCGGCCACCGACGCCGCGTTCTGCAGCGCGTTCTTGGTGACCTTCGTCGGATCGATGATGCCCGCCTTGAGCATGTCCTCGACCTTTTCGTCGTTGGCGTTGTAGCCGTAGTTGCCACCCTTGGACTTCAGCTCGTTGATCACGACGGAGCCTTCGGCGCCGGCGTTCTGAACGATCTGGCGGGTCGGCTCCTCGAGAGCGCGGACCACGATCCGGGCGCCGATCCGCTCGTCGCCCTGGAGATCCTTCGCCCGCTTCTCGACCGCGTCGATGCAGCGGAGAAGAGCCACGCCGCCGCCGGGGACGATCCCCTCTTCGACAGCCGCCTTGGTCGCGTGCATCGCGTCCTCGACGCGGGCCTTCTTCTCCTTCATCTCGGTCTCGGTCGCGGCGCCGACTTTGATGACGGCCACTCCGCCCACGAGCTTCGCCAGCCGCTCCTGCAGCTTCTCGCGGTCGTAGTCCGACGTCGTTTCGTCGATCTGCGCCCGGATCTGCTTCACGCGGCCCTGGATGGCGTCCTTCTTCCCCTTCGAGCGGTCATCCACGACGACGGTCGTGTTGTCCTTGTCGACGGTGACCTTCTTGGCGTCGCCGAGGTCTTCCCACTTGACGTTCTCGAGCTTGATGCCGAGATCCTCGGAGATGAGCTTGCCGCCCGTGAGAATCCCGATGTCCTCGAGCATCGACTTGCGGCGGTCGCCGAAGCCCGGCGCCTTGACGGCGCAGACCTGGAGCGTGCCGCGGAGCTTGTTGACGACGAGCGTGGCGAGAGCCTCGCCCTCGACTTCCTCGGCGATGATCAGGAGGGGCTTGCCCTGCTTGGCGATCTGCTCGAGGATCGGAAGGAGATCCTTCATGTTGGAGATCTTCTTCTCGAAGAGGAGAACCTTGGCGTTCTCCATGACGCACTCCATCCGCTCCGCGTCGGTGATGAAGTACGGGGAGAGGTAGCCGCGGTCGAACTGCATGCCTTCGACGACTTCGAGAGTCGTCTCGAGGCCCCGGGCCTCCTCGACCGTGATCACGCCGTCCTTGCCGACCTTGTCCATCGCCTCGGCGATGATCTTGCCGATCTCCGAGTCGTTGTTGGCCGAGATCGTTCCGACGTGCGCGATGTCCTTGCCCTCGACCGGCTTGGAGAGCTTGTCGAGCGACTCCACCGCGGCCTTCACGGCCGCGTCGATGCCGCGCTTGAGCTCCATCGGGTTGGCGCCGGCGGTGACGTTCTTGATGCCCTCGCGGTAGATCGCCTGGGCGAGAACCGTGGCCGTGGTCGTGCCGTCGCCGGCGACGTCGGAGGTCTTCGAAGCGACCTCGCGCACCATCTGGGCGCCCATGTTCTCGAGCGAATCCTGGAGCTCGATCTCCTTGGCGACCGTCACGCCGTCCTTGGTGACCGTCGGGGATCCGAACTTCTTCTCGATGACGACGTTGCGGCCCTTGGGACCGAGCGTCACTTTGACGGCGTCCGCGAGCTTGTTGACGCCGTGGAGGACGCGCTGGCGCGCTTCCTCGCCGTAGATGATCGTTTTAGCTGCCATGTGTGCGTTCTCCTTACTTCTCGACGACCGCGAGCACTTCGTCCTCGCGGAGGATCAGGTGCTCGACTTCGTCGATCTTGATCTCGGTGCCGGCGTACTTGCCGATGAGGATGCGGTCGCCCTTCTTGACGTCGAGGGGGAACTGCTTGCCTTCCTCGTTCACCTTGCCCTTGCCGACGGCGACGACTTCCGCCTCCATCGGCTTCTCTTTGGCGGTATCGGGGATGATGATGCCGCCCCGCTTCTTCTCGCCTTCCTCCAGACGCTTGACCAGGATCCGATCGTAGAGTGGCCGAATCTTCATGAAAACTCCTCCTGTGAAGTTGGCTTGCCTCTCTTGGGTCCCGATGCACCCGGGGAGGGCACTTCGGAACGGAGGCCGATATTAGCACTCGTCTCTGTTGAGTGCTAGTAGCCGGCTGGCTCAGAACGGATTTCGGAAATAACGCCCTTTGAATCAGCGACTTACCGCTCAAATCTCAACGTGGGATACCCTCTCGGATCCGGGCCCGGCCCCTCGGAGAGGCCAGAGCTCGCAGACCATGGATCGCCCGCCGCTGGAACTGGAAGAAGACGCTCGGTCCGCTTCGCAGCATCGCGCGCGGGCCCGCCGGGCGTGCGCGTGGGTGCTCGGCTGCTTCGCGTTCGTTTGCGTGTATTTCGTCGGGATCTTCCCCGGAGCGGCGGACGCCAACCAGAAAAGTCATTACCAGCTGCTCCGAGCTCTCGGCGAACGCGGCACCGCCGAAATCGAACCCGAGCTGCGCGATTTCGGCTCGCATTCCGACGTCGCCGTTCACGCCGGGAGACGGTTTTCGAACAAGGGGCCCGGACTCTCCGTCGCGGCTCTGCCCGCCTACTGGGTTGTCCGCCGGTTCCTGCCGGCGCCATCGTCGTTGGGGGACTGGGTGGTTTTTTACGGATCGCGGGTGCTGTCGGTCACGCTCGTGGTGGTCCTCGCGGTGGCCGTGTTCATCCGGCACGCGCTGGCGCGGCTTCCGACGTCGTCGTTTCTCCCACTCTGGCTGTTTGCCCTGCTCTTCGCCACCCCGTTCCAGGTCTACGCCCGCTCGTTCTTCTCTCACGGGTTCGTCGCGGCCCTCCTGTTCCTCAGCTTCATCCTCGCGACGCAGCACCGCGGCCTCAGCTCGTCGGCGACCGCCGGGTTCCTGGCCGCGGCGGCGGTCGCGACCGAATATCCGGTCGCCGTCATCGCGCTCTGCCTGCTGATTGCGGTCGCCGTGAGAGAACGTCCCGGGCGGCTGGCAGCCTTCGTCGCCGGCGCGGTCCCTCCGGCCGCGGCGCTCGCCTGGTATCACGTCCACTATTTCGGTGGTGTTCTCCACACTCCGCCCGCCGCGAGCGAGAGCTACGTCGGGGTTGCCGGGCACGGGCTCGCGGGGATCTCGTGGCCTTCGCTCCGCGCCGCCGCCGGGCTGTTCTTCGATCCCGCGCACGGGATGCTCTACTTCTCGCCGTTCATGGTCCTCTGGCCCATCGTGGCCGTGGCGGCCCTCCGGAGACGGAAGAGCGACCCCTCTCTGCTCGTGCCCGCGCTCGGCCCGCTGCTCCTCCTGCTCGCGATCTCCGGCTACGCGCCTCCGCACTGGCGAGGAGGCTGGGGTCTCGGGCCGCGCTACCTCATCGCGGGGCTGCTCCTCGTCTTCTGGCTCCTCGTGGTCCGCGTACCGGCCGGAGGAACCGCTCGCGGGCAAACGGCACTCCTGGCCGGGCTGGTCTACGGCGCCGTCATCCTGGCCGTTTCGGGTTCCACGTTCTGGTTGATTCCGTACGAGGCCTGGAACCCGGCCCGGACCGTCTCGCTCTATCTTCTCGGCCGCGGACTCGTGGAATTCAACCTGGGCGTGGCGGCGGGTCTGCCGCCTCTCGTCTCGCTCGTGCCTCCCCTTCTCGCGTGCGCCGTCGCCTTCGTCGCCGCGGTCCGGGGCGCGAAGCTCCGGCGCCTACCGCTGCTGGCCGGAACGCTCGCCGGCCTTCTGGCGGCCGCCGCCGTCCTCTCGATTCCCCCGTCGCCCACGGCCGTGGAACACAGCCGGCGTGAGGATGTGGCAAACGTACTGCGACCCTCCATGCGGTCGGGCTGGCGCTGAAGCCGGCCCCGAATGCTCTTGACGCCAGAACCCACGCAACGGACGATCCGCATTCCATGAGCGTTGCGGGCATGCGCATCCTCGTCACCGGAGGAATGGGATTCATCGGCTCGAGCCTTGCCCGTCGGCTCGTGTCCGACGGCGCCCAGGTGACGCTCTGCGACGCGATGATCGACGGCTACGGCGGCAATCCGGCCAACATCGCCGAGCTCCGCGGCCGAGTCGAGGTCGACGCTTCGGACGTGCGCGACGCCGCGGCCATGGAGCGTCTGGTCGACGGACGGGACATCGTCTTCCATCTCGCGGCCCAGGTCTCTCACGTCATGTCGCTCTCGAACCCGTACCCCGACATCGACATCAACATCAAGGGCACGGCCGTCGTGCTGGAGGCCTGCCGCAAGAAGAACCCGCGGGCCGTGATCGTCCGCTCGGGCACGCGCGGCCAGTACGGCCCCGCGGTGAAGCTGCCGGTCTCGGAGGACACGCCTTCGGACCCTCGCGGCATCTACGAGATCTCCCAGCTCTCCTCGGAGATGATCTGCCGGACCTACACACGGATCCACGGCATCCGCACGGTGCCCCTGCGGCTGACCAACATCTACGGCCCCCGCGCCCAGATGCGCCACTCCCAGTTCGGGGTCGTGAACTGGTTCGTGCGCCTCGCCCTCGAGGGGCGTCCCATCCCGATCTTCGGGACGGGGAAGATCCTGCGCGACTTTCTCTACGTCGACGATTGCGTCGAAGCCCTCGTGGCCGCCGCGACCTCTCCCGCCGCCGTCGGAGAAATCCTCAACGTCGGACACGACCGTCCCTCGACGTTTCTCGAGGTGGCGGAGCTTCTCCGCGAGATCGTGCCGGACACGCGGATCGAGTTCACGGAGTTCAGTCCCGAGCGGAAGGCGCAGGAGCCCGGCGACTTCGTTTCCGACATCACCAAGATCCGGCGGCTGCTCGGCTGGGAGCCGAAGACCAGCCTGCGCGAGGGCCTTGCGCGCACCGTGGACTTCTATCGCGAGCGCCGGGCAGAATACTTCTGAGAGCGCCCGCGGGGCCGTTCCGATAAGCTAGCCGCAGTCCATGATCTCCGTCCATCCGACCGCACTCGTCGCCTCGAAGGCGATCGGAGACGGCACCCGCATCTGGGCGTTCGTCAACATCCTTGCCGGCGCCCGCATCGGCCGCGACTGCAACATCTGCGACCGCTGCTTCATCGAGAACGACGTCGTGCTCGGCGACCGGGTCACCGTGAAGTGCGGCGTTTCCCTCTACGACGCGCTGACTCTCGAGGACGACGTGTTCGTCGGGCCGGACGTCACCTTCTCGAACGATCCGCGGCCGAGGAGCGGTCGCCACCTCGCGGAATACCCGCGGACACTCGTTCGGGAGGGGGCGAGCCTCGGAAGCGGCGCGACCCTCCTGCCGGGCGTGACGATCGGGCGCTTCGCGATGGTCGGCGCGGGATCGCTCGTGACACGGGACGTCGCCGACTTCGCCCTCGTGTACGGCTCGCCCGCCCAGCTTCACGGCCACGTCTGCCGCTGCGGCGCGACGCTGCGTTTCGAGAACGGACGGTCCGAGCACGGAGGCGCCGCGTGCTCCTGCGGGCGCCGCTACGAGCGCGCTCCCGACGGCGCCGTGACCGAGGCGGCGTGAGCGCGGCCGCGGGGACGGCCTTGCGCGTGCCCTTCGGCGCCCTGGCCCTCGACTACCGGGAGAAGCGCGCGGCCATCGACGCGGCCATCGCCCGGGTTCTCGAACGGGGCTGGTTCGTGCTCGGAGAAGAGGTCGCCGCCTTCGAAGCGGCCTTCGCGAAGTTCCTCGGCGTCTCTCACGTCGTCGCCTGCGCCAACGGCACCGAGGCCATCGCCCTCGCCCTGCGGGCCCTCGGCGCCGGCCCGGAGGACGAAGTCGTTCTGCCCGCGAACACCTGCGGACCGACGCTCGCCGGCGTCCGGATGGCCGGCGCCCGCCCGGTCCTGGCCGACGTGGACGAGGACACGCTGACGCTCGGTGCGGCCGACGCCGAGAAGGTCCTGACTCCCGCGACCCGCGTCCTGCTCCCGGTCCATCTCTACGGAGGGCTCGCGGACCTTCCCGGTCTCGTGGCCCTCGCCAACGCGAGAAAGCTGGCGCTCGTCGAGGACTGCGCGCAGAGCCACGGCGCCCTTCTCGATGGCCGCGCCGCGGGTTCGTTCGGGAAGACCTCGGCCTTTTCGTTCTATCCCTCCAAGAACCTCGGCGCCTACGGGGACGGAGGCGCGGTCGCAACGTCCGAACCGAAGACCGCGGAGCGCCTCCGGCAGCTTCGACAGTACGGCTGGAGCCGCCGCGACTTCTCCGAGAGCGAAGGCTGGAACTCACGGCTCGACGAGCTCCAGGCCGCCATCCTCGGTGTGAAACTGCCTTCGCTCGCGACGGAGAATGCGCGCCGCCTCCTGATCGCCAACCGATACGACGCGGCTTTCGCCCAGCTTCCGTTGCGTCGCGTGGGGACGCGGCCCGGGTCGGTCCCGGCCCGCCACCTCTACACGGTCCGCACGGAGAAGCGGGAGGCGCTCCGCGAGCACCTGTCGGCCCGAGGCGTCGAAACCTCCGTCCACTACCCCGTACCGCTGCATCTCCAGCCCGCGTATGAATTCCTCGGCGGAAAAAAGGGCGATTTCCCCGTTTCCGAGAAGGCCTGCGAGACGATCGTCTCCCTGCCTCTCTACGCGGCGCTCACGGACGCGCAGGTCGAGGCCGTCGTGGACGCGGTGACGTCGTTCTTCGATAAGAAGCCATGACGCGGGAGCTCGTCTCGGTCGTGGTGCCCGTCTATTTCAACGCCGAGAGCCTGCCGCGGCTCGCGGCTCGCCTGCGGGCGATCGCCGAATCCGCCGACTGGGACATGGAGGTCGTCCTGGTCGACGACGGCTCGCAGGACGGCTCGTGGGAGCGTATCGAGGAGATCGCGCGGTCGTGGCCGCGGGCCCGGGGCCTGCGGCTGACGCGGAACTTCGGCTCGCAGATGGCGATCACGGCCGGGCTGGCCGACGCGAAGGGGGCGGCGGCGGCGGTCCTGTCCGCCGATCTGCAGGAGCCGCCGGAGCTCCTGCCCGAGATGGTCGCCGCCTGGCGGCAGGGGGCGACCGCGGTCCTGGCCGTCCGGAAGAGCCGGCCCGAGGGCTGGACCACGCGGGCCGCGTCCGGCTTCTACTACCGCACGCTGCGCCGGCTGGCCCTCGCCCAGATGCCCGCGGGCGGCTTCGACTGTTTCCTCATCGGACGGCCGGCCATCGATTTCCTCGTCGAGAGTCGCGAGATCCACACGTCGCTGCCCGGGCTCCTGCTCTGGGGAGGGTTCGCGACGGCGCTCGTGCCCTACGACCGTGCGGCGCGGACCGACGGCGAATCGCGCTGGACCTTCGGCAAAAAGCTCAAGTACTTCATCGACGCGATCGTGTCCTTCTCCTACGCGCCGCTGCGCTGGATGTCCTTCGGGGGAGCGCTCCTCGCCGCGGCCGCTTTCGCATACGCCGTCTTTCTCGTGATCTACAAGCTCCTCCACGGACAGTCGATTGCGGGCTGGACCTCGCTCATGGTCGTCCTCGCGTTCTTCTCGGGCGTCCAGCTCCTCTGCCTCGGCGTCCTCGGCGAATACCTCTGGCGCACGCTGGACGCGGCCCGGGCGCGCAAGGGTTTCCTCGTGCGGGATCGCACGGTTGAGGGAGCCCGGGATCGGACCGGAGCGGGCCCGACGCCCTAGGCCTCGGGCAGCCCCGCGAGAACCTCCGAGACCACGCGGTCGACCTCGGCGTCCGTGAGCTCGGCGAACATCGGAAGGGCGAGGACTTCCTGCGCCGCGCGCTCCGCCTGCGGGAAATCGCCCTCCCGGCCGCCGAGCGCCGCGAAGCACTTCTGCAGGTGGAGCGGAACCGGGTAGAAGACGGAGCTGCCGATCCCCCGCTCCGCGAGACGCGCCTTCAGCGCGTTGCGGTCGGCGACGCGGACCACGTACTGATGGTAGACGTGGCGGCGTCCGGGAGCCTCGACGGGGAGAACCAGGCGGCCGGCCCGGGCCGCATCGGCGAAGAGCGTGTCGTAGCGTTTCGCGATCGCGCGTCGGCGTTCGATCCAGCCGTCGAGGCGCGGGAGCTTCACGGACAAGACCGCCGCCTGCAGGGCGTCCATCCGGAAATTGCCGCCGACGCGATCGTGGAAGTACGTCGCCGTCGAACCGTGCACGCGCAGGCTCTTCACGAGGGCCGCCAGGGCATCGTCGTCGGTCGCGACGGCGCCCGCGTCGCCCGCGGCCCCGAGGTTCTTGGTCGGGTAGAAGGAGAACGCGCCGAGCGTCCCGAGCGTGCCCGCCGGCCTCCCTCCGTGGGTCGCGCCGATCGCCTGGCAGGCGTCCTCGAGCACGGGGATTCCACGGCGCCGCGCGATCTCGAGGATGGGCTCCATGTCCGCGGTCTGGCCGTAGAGATGGA
>Ga0207701_10002666_pt1 | contig 18457 bp, 13 predicted proteins | sample KBSSwiSSwithPhiX_FD_184294 | JGI IMG/M metagenome (GOLD analysis project Ga0207701, IMG submission 184294) | Switchgrass rhizosphere bulk soil microbial communities from Kellogg Biological Station, Michigan, USA, with PhiX - S5 (SPAdes) (version 2) | ecosystem: Environmental > Terrestrial >... | reverse complement strand
AGCGTTCAGGCTAGCGACCTCATCCGAATCGCACTGCTTTTCTTCATGACTTTATTTTCGCTAGTAGGGTTGCTCACAAGCTTGCGGCTGAAAAGTGAATTGGAGGAGTGCCTGGCAAAGATCGAAGCTATGACTGTGCAGGCGAAGGTGAGCCAGTTTGTGGCGCTCGGCCAACTGGAAGGTAAGCCAGCGCGATACCCAAGATTCCGATGGATCTTTCCAATCTTCTATACCATGACGACGGCAGGCTTCATCACACTGATCGTGTATCGGCTGGTTACCGGCGAAGCTATGAAGTAACCGCCGTGTTCAGTGAACTAAACACAGACAGCAATCGCATGACGCAACCTGCCAATCTCCGGGACCGCCAGCTTGCTCTTTCGACGACTCTGTTTTTTATCGTAAAATCCTTTCGGGGATTTATGATAACTATCTACGAAACCGATTCCAGGGACGTTGCAAGAGGGCGGTGCGCCATTCCAGACGACGCATTGGACGGTCGTTCTGCAGGCGGGCGAGGGCGACGCCGACGAATCGGCGCGGAAAGCGCTCGCCGCTTTTAGCGAAACGTATTGGCCGCCGCTCTACACATTCGTTAGGCGGCGCGGCTATTCGCCGGCCGACGCGCAAGATCTCGTCCAGGGTTTTTTCGAGCATTTACTCAAGCAAAACACGTTGAGCCGTGCAGATCGGGAAAAGGGACGACTCCGTACGTTCCTGCTGGGTTCATTGCAAAATTTCCTCCTGAAGCAGCGGGAGCGCATGAGCGCGATGAAACGAGGTGGCGGGCAGCAGATTGTGTCGTTTGACGATCAGCTGATCGACGCCGAGGCAGCGATGAACGCGACTGCTCATTTGAGCGACGTCAGCTCATACGATCTCGCGTGGGCTTCCAGTGTGGTGACACGGGCGTGGAAGAATGTGCGGGAGGGGTTTGCTGAGGAAGGCAAGCGGCAGTGGGTCGATGAGCTAAGACCGTTCGTAGCCGGTGGAACAATGACGGCGCCGAATCAGGAGGAGGTGGCGAAAAGGCTGGGCACATCGGTTGAAAATTTCCGTGTCTCACTTTCGCGATTGCGCCAAACGTATCGACACGCCCTTCGGGCCGAAGTGGCGAGCACGGTTTCCGATCCAAAAGACATCGACGACGAGCTGCATTACGTTTACCGCATTCTGACCGCATGAGCGCGGTGGCGCCTGAGAAAGGAATTGGCGCAGGAGTTTGCGCGAAATGCGGCAACTCGATTACCCATCCCGGCCCTGATGGCGAATGCGTTCGTTGCCTGGTTAGCTTTGGCTTTCTCGCCGACGAGCAGGAAGTCCAGGGAGCCAGTGAACGCAACAAAGTCAGACTCGGTCCGTTACGTTATGCTCACTTCGAAGTCGAAGTAAATGCCGACGGCCATCCTGTTATACTCGGCTCCGGGGCAATGGCGGTGACGTATCGTGCTCGCGACACTGTTCTTAATTCGACGGTCGCCCTGAAAGTCATCAGTCGAAAGTTGGCGGAAGATCCCACTCCTCGTGCGCGATTCCTGCGTGAAGCCCGCGCGGCCGCGCAGATTCATCATCCGAACGTTGCTCGAGTAACTCATTACGGTGAGCAGGATGGGGAGTGCTTTTACGCGATGGAGCTTGTTTATGGTGAAACGCTCGAACAACGAGTGCAACGCGAGGGGCCACTTCCATTAAGCCTCGCTCTTGAAATAGTAGAGCAAACGGCGCGCGGCCTGGCCGCTGGAGAGGAATGCGGCGTCATTCACCGTGACCTGAAGCCGTCGAACTTGATGATCGAGTCACACGCAAGCGATCAGCTATTGGTCAAGATAATCGACTACGGCGTGGCGAAAGTTATCGCTGAGGAGAATCCGACTTTTCGGACACAAGCAGGCTTCATCGGAACTCCTGCCTTCGCTAGTCCGGAGCAATTTGACGAAGTCGGCCAGCAACAAATCGACACGCGCTCGGATGTTTATGCTCTTGGGGTCACGTTTTGGTATCTACTGACAGGATGCACACCGTTCGCTGGCCGCTCGATTGAGGAAGTTCGGGCAAGGCAGGCGGAGCAACTTCCACTGAAGCAGTTGAAGAGTGCACACGTACCCCTCGAATGCGTCACGCTGCTGAAGTCGGTGTTAGCGCTCGACCCGGCAAAGCGACCGCAAACCGCCCGCGAGCTACTGACGAAGATTCACCGATGCTACCTACGTTTTGAGCCTGCTGCACGCCGGCGGCGTAAACGTCTCGTTCTTGCTTCAGTAGGGCTCGCGGTTGCTCTCGCTCTCGCGCTACTCGCCAACTTACTTTACCAAAGGAGCGCATCGGCTTCTGAACTGGACCGATCAATCGCGGTTCTTCCGTTCGAAAACCTTAGTTCCAACACCGAAGATCGATTTCTCGCGATCGGTATTCAGGATGAAATTCTGACCAAGCTGGCCAGTCTGGCTGATCTGAAGGTCATCGCGCGCACGTCCACGGAGAGCTACCAAAGCAGACCTGTCGATCTAAGAACCGTGGGCCGGCAACTTAGCGTCGGGAGAGTATTAGAAGGATCGCTGCAAAGGTCAACAGACAAGGTCCGCGTGAATGTGCAGCTGATCGACACACGCACCAACGCTCATCTGTGGGCCAGCAGTTACGACCGCAAACTTGATGATGTTTTTGCCGTCGAAACCGAGGTAGCCAATGCGATCGCACAGCAACTGGATGCGAAGCTAGTGCAAAGAATTAGCACGCAACGTCCGACGGCAATTGCAGCTGCTTACAATGCTTATCTGCGTGGCGTTGGTATCGAGCACAGTCAATCCAGTGGCTCCTCTTTTGAGGATGCTGCCAAGGTTTATGCCGAAGCTGTCCAACTCGACCCGAATTTTGCCCTTGCCTGGGCCAGACTCAGCATTGTTCGGAGCTTTCTTTACTACCACAGCGTAGATCCGAAGTTGAATTCGGCGGCGGCGGTTAAGGAGGCTGCAGATCGCGCGATCGCACTGGCGCCAGAATTGGGCGAAGCATGGTTGGCCCAAGGCACATATCGCTCCCGAGTGTTGAACGATCCAGCTGCGGCGCTGCAAGCGTATCGCGAAGCTGAAAAGCGTCTGCCCAATAGCGCGCTGGTTAGCGAATACATGGCTTACTCGGAGCGTCGCCTCGGTCGGTGGAGAGAAGCAGAAGCTCATCTAGCGCGAGCAATCGAGCTTGACCCACGCAACGCTCGGCTTTGGACCAATGCCGGCAACGATATATTTTGGCCGTTAGGCCGAGCCGCAGAGGCAGAAGCAGCGTATGATCGCGCCCTAGACGTTTCGCCCAACGATGAGTTTGTTATCGCGCTCAAGGCTGAGCAATACCAACAAGAAGGTCGATTAGATGCAGCCGCCAAAGAGCTTGCCCGTATCCCCAAGGATTCTACTGATAAAACGGTTCTTATACATCGCGTGGATCAGGCCGTTTTAGAACGTAACTTCGACGAAGCAATCTTCTGGGCTAATAAGGCAACAAGCTCTCCCGGTCCAGGACAAGCGCTCAACACCCAAGACATCTTTGCCCTCGTGCTTGAGGCATATTGTCAGCTCTGGTCGGGCCGAAATGAGGAAGCGCGCGCCACGTTCGAGGGTGTTATCCAGGAAGTTGCGCCTGGAGGGGTTCTCCCCGCCCCGCCGATTCTCGGAGCGAGGCTTTACCTTGCCGCCGCGTATGCGGGGCTCGGCGACAAATCGAATGCACACGAGCAGGCGAGGCGGGGTGTTGCCGAGTATGAGAACGACGCTCTATTCAAGCCAATCGCCGAATCTTTTCGCGCAAAGGCTCTGGCGCAATTGGATGAAGTCGATGCAGCGATTGACGCGCTTCCGCACCTGCTTGAGGTGCCGGGCGGAATTCACCCGGGCGAACTTCGATACTCACCTTACTGGGACCCGTTGCGCAAGGATCCAAGGTTTGAAGAACTGCTGAAGAACCCCCCGCCGCTTCGTTACTAAGGCGGACGATCCAACCAGTAGCGGTTTGGGCAGCCGCTGTTACCTAACAATGCTTGGGAGACCGCCGCCCTCGGCACGCAAAAAGTCTGAACTTTTTCTGAAATGTCCTCCTTCAAACCCGGGAAATAGAAGCGTCACACAACACACAATGAAAGCTAACGACGCTGATATGTCAGAAAAAAGGCAACTTGAGTTGGGGGCCGGTGTTCTGAAGCAGGCCGCCCAACGTGAGTTGGCAGCCGGTGTGCTCAAACAGGCCGCACAGGATTTGCGACAGTTCCGCGGCGCAACGAGCAAGATCGAGCGAGAACTTTACCTCGATGCTTATCGCTGGCTCACGGTCGATGAATGCTCTTCGCCGTTTTCATTCCTAAACCTTTGTGAATTATTGAATCTCGCACCGGAGAACGTCCGCCAGGAACTGCTCGGCGACCTCTCGTTAGGCGCCTTCAGTCATTGGACGCGACGCTGCGGGCGCGCCGTCCGCCGATTTCGGATTTCTTTTAGTCAGCTCTTTGTCAGGGAGCGCGATGCAAGTTCGAGTATGCCGATTGGTTATGCTGAAACAAGAGACCAATTTTCCACGACGCTGCCTCTCTGGGTGAAGCATGTTTACATGAAAATGTTAACTAACATCCGTCCTCGATCTCAGTATCGCGAACATTTTGCTGTCCCGTGTAATCCCAAGCTTGTTGGTCAATGGCAGCGCGGGATCGAGGCGATGTCGGGAACCGCACAGTGGAAATTGCATTTGACGCTCGCCCATTCGCCAGCACCGGCACTTCCAACAGTTAACCCAGTAATACGGCCATGATCACGATGTCGATCTTTTGGATTTTAGTCCTCGGACTGTTCGGCCTCAACGCCGGAGAGCCTAACGAAAGGAGAGGATGAGCATGAAAACGTTGAATTCTAGCCACCGTAATATCGCCAGATCGCGACGCTGGTTTCGCCGGCCTCGCCGCCGCCATGATGCCATGCTCGCGCTGAACATGTCGATCTTTAACTGGAAACGCGGATGGAATCATCGCATCACTTCGTTTCCTGAACGCCAGAATGTTTGGTCAACATGAAAATGCCCGAAGCATACGTGCAACTTCAGCGTGACATTCACGATTCACTCCGAGCGCAACATCCGGAGTGGATTCAGGCTAATGGCGACTGCCCAATCGGCGATTGGTACGACGAACGTTTCTCGGCGCTGCTCTGGTATGACGCAGGAACGCGCTCGGCGATTGCAGGTCGTGACGCTGGAAAAACTTCGTGGCGCGCATTCAAGGAGCATCTATCCGGATCGAAGCCGAGCTTCTCGGCGCAGCTTCATACCACATGAACATGCTCGCTTTTCTCCTCAATGTCATCGCACCGGCCGTGAACCTGCGCTCCGCATTGCTTTCACCGTCGCGCTGCTTCTTATCTTCGGCGCCGGCGCTTTCATTTACCGCCGGCGCGATCGTGCGGCATGCCTCGGAGATATGCTGAGACAAGGAACAGAGTCTTTCATAAGCGACAGTTCCGGACGGATGGTACCGGCATCAAAACTTTAACTAAAAAGAGACGTGAGCGAAAGCGATTACGGGGATTGAGCACACAGCGACGAACGAAGCCTCACCTCGTTCAGCCTTACGCCATTTTTTGTCGAAAAATCGCGGCAACGCGGACGAGAAACATTCGCGCACTACAGAAATAGCGTTTCGCGTTTGTGCGCTGGATGTCCGCCTGACATCGCATGGAAACTCCCAGATCAGAATCTATGAACGCAATCCGAATGCACAGTTACGGCGGACCGGAAGTCTTGCAGTACGAAGATGCGCCATGTCCGCGAGTAAAAAACGGCGAAGTGCTCGTCCGGGTTCATGCCGCTGGTGTGAATCCGCTCGATTGGAAAGTGCGCGCCGGTGATCTTAATGGCTTCATCCAGCACAAGCTTCCGCTGATTCCCGGCTGGGACGTATCGGGCGTGGTGGAGAAAATCGGCCCCGGTGTCTCGCGATTCAAAAAAGGCGATGAAGTCTTCGCCATGGCTGATCCAACGCGCGATGGCGCTTATGCAGATTATGTCGTGGTTCGCGGAACGGCGCTCGCGATAAAACCTAAGGCGCTCCATCACGTGCGTGCCGCGGCTACGCCTGTGTCGGCGCTTGCCGCGTGGCGATCATTGTTCGACCTCGGCCAGCTGCAAGCTAAACAACGCATTCTAATTCACGGCGGCAGCGGCGGCGTCGGCCATTTCGCTGTGCAATTCGCAAAGTGGAAAGGCGCTTACGTCATCGCGACAGCGTCAACGAACAATCAGGAATTGTTGCGTAAGCTTGGTGCCGACGAAACCATCGATTACACGATTCAAAAGTTCGAAAATGTCGCTCACAAGATCGACATCGTCCTCGATACAATTGGCGGTGAGACGCAGGAACGCTCGTGGCTGGTGCTGAAGCAAGGCGGCGCTCTGATTTCGTTAGTCCAATCGCCATTGGAAGAAAAAGTCAACCAGTTCGGCGTGCGCGGAATTATGTGCAGCGTTCAGCCTAACGCGGCGCGACTAAGTGCGATCGCGAAGCTTATCGACTCCGCGAAGTTTACGCCAGCCATCGATCGCATTCTGCCATTAAGCGAAGCGCGTCGTGCGCATGAGCTTAGTCAAAACGGTCACGCACGCGGGAAGATCGTCCTCCGTGTGAAGAAGGTTCAGCCATGATTAGCATGACGATTCGCCTAGGGCCGTCGGCTACCGAATCGCGCTGAATGCTTCTTTCGCGCACTGGTAGAACTTCTCCGAGGCTGGACTGAGTCTTCCTTTCCGCGTTATGATTCCGATGGCGACGCGCTTCGGCTCAGGCGTAAGACGCAAAAACTTTATTCGATCGCTAAATGCATAACTGAACGCATCTGAAGCGATGGCTACTCCCGTGCCGGCGTCGACCGCGGAGAAAACACCGGCCCAACCGTCGTGCTCCTCCACGACGCGCGGTTTATCATTCAGTTTGGCGAAGATGGCAGCGAGGTATGCCCGGTGTTGAGGATACTCCTCGTGCATGAGTCCAACGAAAGGTTCCCGCACCGCCTCAGCCAAGGAAACGGACTGGCGTCGCGCGAACGGATGATTGCATGAAACGGCGAGACAAACCCGCGCGGTCAGTAACACTTCAAAGCGGAACTCACGGAGCCAATTTCCCGTGAGCGGAGGAACGATGATCGCAAGCTGCAGCCGACCATCGGACACCCCGGCCATCTCCTTCTCTACCGCCCAGTCGTGCAGTTTCACCCGTACGTTCGGCACGGCTTTTTGATAATTGCGAAGAAGACCGGGCATGACCCGCGCGGTCGCGAGCGGAAAGTCCCCGATGTGCAGTTCGGTCTCCCGCTTGCCGCCGATGGCGCGTGCTTTTAGCACTGCCTCGTTGGTGTGCTTCAGAATCGCGCGCGCTTCATCGAGAAAAGCGCGGCCTGCGGCGGTCAAGCGAACCGATTTGGCGGTGCGTTCGAGTAGCTGCACGCCGACCTCATCTTCGAGATCGCGGATTTGCCGGCTCAATGACGGCTGCGCGACATGCAGTCGCTGCGTCGCAGCTCGCGAGACGTTTTCCATCTCGGCCACAGCGACAAAGTAGCGCAAATGCCGCAGTTCCACCCTGCTCGAGTGTATGCCCGCGAGATATGCTCAGGCAACTATCAAAGTCTTTCACAGTGTAGCGCTGCGATCTGATAGTTCTCTCATGAAAAACGAGGCACAGCGAAGTCGAGCAAAATGCGCCGAAAGCCTCAAGTTTCATGAAATGTCGAGGCCGAAATCCGAGAGATAGAGATGAAACAACCTTTGCCACGAATGAAATCAATCACCTTAGTCACCTGCGGGCTGATCGTTCTGCGCGTGCAGGAGCAAACCTCAGTAGGAAGGACAAAAGTATGATTACCGTCACAGCTTTAGCATTGCTTATCTACTTGTTTGGCGGATACGCCGATTACGAAAGGGGCCAAAAAAATGAATGCACTAAATCGTAAGGAAAATAATCCCAATCCAAGCCGCAGGCTCCGCAGGTGGTTTCCGTCGCGGCGGCGCCGACACGATCCGTGGCTCGCTTTCAACATGTCCACTTTTACCTTCGACGGCCAGCCGCTCCCTGGCTTCAACCGGTTTGCAAGCCATGAGAACATATGGCGTTAGGAAGGCATTTGATCGCGAATGGGTGACAAAAAATGCGCCAAGATTAGCAATTTCTGCAGAGCAATTTCGAGTTACGACTCCCAACATGAACACAACGTCTAAAACTGAAACAGAGTCGATATCCAAAATCGCACCACCGCAAACATCATCAGTGAGCGAAATCACGAGAACTTCGAATCTCCACGCCCCGCCAATGGCCCGGAGCGCTTGCCGCTCGATGCCACGTCACCTGTCTAGTTCACCCAACGAGTAATCAACGGAGATAGCACTTATGCCATTTGATAAATTTTTGGACATCCAAACTATCACGGAAGCGCGACGAAAGGCGATCCAGCAGTCTTTGCGAACTCTCGGCGTTGATGAGCTAAAGAAGATTGCTCGCGACCAGCTCGCTGAGTTCGAAGGTGATCCATGGCAAGAAAACTTCTTACGGATCATCGCGGAACGTCCGCAGGGAAGCTTCTACTCTGCGGTCGTTCCCGAAGGCGCAACCGTCCTTTATTGCCGTGAAGAGGACGCAGGTGTCTGGATCCTGCCCGGCGGCGGGATGGGCCCGCTGGAAGAGAGCGGGAAACGCCTGCTGAGGGAAGCCATCGGACTTCCTCTTTCCGGCGAGAAGGAAGTACGACCTTCGTCCTAATTACATCACTCAGAAAAGAATACTAAAATAGAAGAATGAAAACCCTGACTAAAGGACTACCGGTGGCTGCCGCGCTGCTGCTCGCAATTTGCGGCGGTTGTTCGCGCAAGGCGGAGCAAGTCGCCCCACCCACGCCCGAGGTCCTGGTTACAACGGTCATGCCGAAGGATGTCCCCGTTTTGAAAGAAGCGGTCGCGACGCTGGAGGGTTTCATTACCGCCAACATCAACGCGCAGGTGCAGGGCTACATTATCTCGCGCGACTACAAGGAAGGCAGCGTAGTCAAAAAAGGCGATTTGCTCTTCCAAATTGATCCGCGCCCCTTTCAAGCAACCCTGGATCAGGCGAAGGGAAACCTGGCTGTCGCGCAATCGAACCAAACTAAGGCCGACGCCGATGTGAAGCGCGCGATGAACCTTTTCAAGGAGAAAGTCATCAGCGATCAGGAACGCGATACCTACATCAATTCTGCGTCATCAACGAAGGCGAACGTGCAAGCCGCGGAAGCCGCCGTCAGACAAGCCGAGGTGAACCTGGGTTACACAAAGATCATCGCCCCGATCGATGGCATCGTGGGAATAGCTACAGCCCACGTAGGTGACCTCGTAGGCCCCGGGACTGGACCACTAACAACCATTTCCCAAGTCGATCCAATCAAGACGGTTGTGAACATCGGGGAACAGTCGTTCACGGAATTCATCACTGATCATCCCGATCCAGACGAACGGGAACGTTATCTGCAAGGACTCGAATTCGACCTGCGTCTCGCGGATGGAAACCTCTATCCGCACAAAGGAAAATTTTATGCAGAGGATCGAAACCTCGACACAAAGACCGGCTCGATTCGTATGGAGTTTACCTTTCCCAATCCAGGAAACCGTTTACGGCCGGGCCAGTTTGGGAAGGTGCGGGCGGTAGTCAAAGTTGCGAAAGCCGCTCTGGTTATTCCGGAACAAGCAGTAACTGAACTCCAAGGCAACCGGCTAGTCGCGGTGGTAGATAGCGAGAACAAAATAGCTATGCGCCCGGTGAAACTGGGTGAGCGCTCCGGCGGGATGTGGCAGGTACTTGAAGGTTTAAAACCAGGCGAGAAGGTTGTGGCGCAAGGGCTACTAAAGGTGCGTCCCGGTATGCCTGTTACAGTCAAAGAGTGGACGCCACCGGCAGAAGGAGTGCCCTCCACAGACTCTCCTCCAGCAAAAAACCCGTAAACCATGTCCGAGTTCTTTATCAAACGGCCTATTGTCGCGATTGTCATCGCGCTCTTGATGGTGATTGTCGGCGCGATTTGCCTCCTCGGGTTACCGATCGCGCAGTATCCGAACATCGCCCCGCCGGAGATTCAAATTCTGACTCACTACACCGGTGCGGACGCGTTGACGATTGAGCAATCGGTCGCGGCGCCCATCGAGCAAAGGATGAGTGGCGTCGATAACATGAATTACATGTATTCGATCAACGCCAACAACGGCGACATGCGGATGATTGTAGACTTTGATGTCGCGACCGAACCCAACACCGATCAGATCCTGACGCAACTGCGCGTTTCTCAGGCGCAATCGCAGTTACCGCAGGACGTAAACGCCTACGGCGTGACCACCTCGAAGTCGGCCGCTTCGCCATTGATGGTCATTGGACTTACCTCACCGAACAAGACCTACGACAAGATTTTTTTGGCTAACTACGCCTACATCAATCTCGTCGATGAGCTATTACGCCTGCCAGGTATCGGGATCGTGCAGGTATACGGGGCGGGTCAGTACGCGATGCGGCTTTGGGTGAAGCCCGACCAGCTGGCCAAGTTAGGTATCACGGTGCCGGAAATCATCGGTGCAATTCAGAAACAGAATAACGTGAACCCAGCAGGCCAGATCGGCAGCAAGCCCATGGAGAAACGTCAGAACTTTACTTTTACCGTACGCGCCCAAGGCCGACTAAGCACGCCAGAGGAGTTTGGCAACATTGTCATTCGGGCAAATTCAGACGGCTCATTCGTGCGGGTAAGGGATGTGGCACGGATCGAGCTGGGCGCGCAGACGTACAACCTAGAAAGCCGGCTGAACGGTCAACCAGCCGCCGCGATCGGTCTGTATCAGCTACCGGGTAGTAACGCGGTGCAAGCCTCGGACGCTGTTCGCGCATTCATGAAGGAAGCTAAGCAGCGCTTTCCCGCCGACATGGATTACGCCATCTCACTCGACCAGACTGATTCCGTGCGCGAAGGGATGCGCGACATCGTTAAGACATTGGTGGAGGCGATCCTGCTGGTGGTTGTTGTCGTATTCATCTTTCTACAAGGTTGGCGCGCAACTCTGATCCCATTGTGCGCCGTGCCGGTTTCACTGGTTGGAACGTTTATTCTCTTCCCGCTGTTCGGATTCTCGATTAATACGCTTTCGCTTTTCGGCCTGGTACTGGCAATAGGTCTGGTGGTCGATGATGCCATTGTCGTGGTCGAAGCCGTCGAGCATCACATAGAACACGGCATGGCGCCACGCGAGGCCACATCGCTGGCAATGCGTCAGGTATCTGGACCGGTGATAGGTGTTGCCTGTGTGCTGGCTGCGGTCTTTATACCTACAGTGTTTCTTCCGGGGATCACCGGGAGATTATACCAACAGTTTGCAATAACCATCGCAGTTGCGGTTATCATTTCCGCCTTTAATGCACTTTCGCTAAGTCCAGCGCTTTCTTCGTTGTTGCTTCGTCCGCGTAAGAAAGCCCGTGGCCCACTCGGCTGGTTCTTTGGCGGCTTCAATCGCGTCTTTAGCAGCGTGACGAATGGTTACGTCAGTTGGTCGCGCCAGGCCATTCGAAAGAGTGCGCTCAGTCTTGGATTGCTTGCCCTCTTTTTTGTGGGTGCGGGATGGTTCGGCGGGAAGCTGCCGCGCAGTTTTCTTCCCGAAGAAGACCAGGGCTACGTTTATTTGGCGCTTCAATTACCCGACGCCGCTTCGCTCGACCGCACCGATGAGGCGGCGCGTAAAATCGAAGACGTTCTCAGTAAGATACCAGGCATCAAATACACTACGACTGTCGTCGGGTTCAGCCTTCTCAGCATCGTTCAGGATACTTATAGCGCCTTCTTCTTCGTCACCCTGGAGCCCTGGGAGGAGCGAAAGAAGCCGGAGGAACAATACGAGGCAATCAAGATGCGGATAAACAAGGAGCTGAGCGGTCTTACCGACGGGATTGCTTTTGCGTTTCCGCCACCTGCTATTCCCGGCGTGGGTACCTCCGGCGGGTTTACCTTTCTGTTGCAAGACCGTGCCGGAAAAGACATCGGGTTTCTTGCCGATAATTTACAGAAGTTCATGGCGGCCGCGCAAAAACGTCCGGAACTTGCCGGACTCTTTTCGACGTTTCTGCCTAACGTGCCGCAGCTGTTTGTGGATGTCGATCGCGACAAGGTGCTCAAACAAGGTATCGACATAGGTGAGGTCTACCAAACACTACAGACCTTCATGGGCGGTTATTTTGTTAACTACTTCAACCGCTTTGGACGGACCTGGCAGACCTACATCGAGGCTGAAGGTGATTACCGGGACGACCCGAAGAATGTAGGTCAGTTCTATGTTCGCAATTCAAATAAGGAGCCCGTTCCACTCGATGCGCTGGCCACGATCAAAAACATCAACGGACCGGAATTCACCTTGCGTTTCAACGAGTATCGCTCGGCGCAAATCAATGGTGTCGCGGCGCCGGGCTATAGCTCGTCGCAAGCAATGAAGGCGTTGGAAGAGACATTCCAGCAAACCATGCCGCCGGAAATGGGATTTAACTACATGGGCATGTCATTCCAGGAAAAGAAAGCAGAGAAAGGTGTTTCGTCGACCGCAGTGTTCGGCCTCTCGCTCATCTTTGTTTTCCTCATTCTGGCTGCCCTTTACGAAAGCTGGTCGTTGCCATTTAGCGTTTTGCTTAGCACACCGGTTGCGGTGTTCGGCGCGTTCCTAACTCTTTTCCTGCGGCACATGGAGAACGATGTTTATGTGCAGATAGGGCTTGTTATGCTTATTGGTCTGGCAGCTAAGAACGCGATCTTAATCGTGGAGTTTGCCAAGGCCGAATACGAAAAGGGCAAACCGCTCATCGACGCTGCGCTGGAAGGTGCGCGGCTACGGCTGCGACCTATCCTTATGACTTCTTTTGCTTTCATCTGTGGCTGCTTGCCTTTGTGGTTCGCCAGTGGGTCCGGAGCCGTCGCGCGGCGGGTGCTGGGATCGACGGTCATTGGCGGAATGCTGGCCGCGTCAGGCATCGCGATCTTTCTCATCCCAGTAACCTTCTACGTTGTGGAGCGACTCTCTAAGCGCGGGCACGCCACTGCTCCAGCACCGGAGCAGCAACCAGACGGCGCGCCAGCCACAGTGCTTCCGTCATGAGGAGTTCAGTTATGCGCAAGATCGGCAGAACGCTGCATAAGCGACATATCAGAACAACACTGCTTCAAGAACAGCAAGCAAGAAGCTGTTGCGCCGGATGACCATGAGTGAACCTGTGAATCAAGTGTTTCCGATCGTTTACCTGGCAAGACACGGGGAAACCGCTTGGACGCTCTCGGGCCAACACACGGGACTTACCGACCTGCCGCTCACAGAACGTGGCGAGCGCAATGCGCGCCGCCTCGATGAACGGTTGCGCGGATTGAGTTTTGCCAAGGTGTTTACGAGCCCGTTGCAACGCGCCAGGCGCACGTGCGAGCTGGCTGGCTTTGGAGCTGTGGCTGAAATCGACCCGGATTTGGTCGAATGGAACTATGGTGAGTATGAGGGGCGCCGCACCGCCGAGATCCGGGCGGAGCGGCCCGATTGGGAACTGTTCCGCGACGGCAGTCCAGGAGGCGAATCGCCAGCCCAAGCCGCGGCGCGGGCCGATCGCGTAGTGAGCCGCGTGCGCGGGGTGCCCGGAGACGTGCTACTTTTTTCCAGCGGGCATTTCATTCGGGTACTGGCAACGCGCTGGATTGGGCTTGAAGTAACGGTCAACGCCAAGCGGTTCATGCTGAGCACAGCAAGCCTGAGTGCGGTGGGCTATGAGAACGAGCTGTCCCGGCCGGTGATCCGGTTGTGGAACGACACACATCATGTTGGCGACTAACTCAGACAGCTATCACCGAGGAGCGGTCATGCCAGAAACAAAAACCAAGATCCTCGTTTGTAACGCTGGTTCGAGTAGCCTCAAATTCAGCCTCTTCGATGCAGAAAACGAGGTGTTACTGGCCGACGGGGGCGTCGATTGGCTCACAAAACCCGCGCGACTAGTTTTTCGCGGACCAGACCAGCCGGAAATCCGCGAGGAGCTGAAGCTGGAGACACACGCTGATGCGGCGGCTCGGATCCTCGACGATTTGCAAACTGGCCCATCGCCCGCTTTGCGCTCTCTTGAAGATCTCCGAGCGGTGGGACATCGCGTTGTCCATGGCGGCGAGCGCTTTACCTCGGCCGTGCAGATCACGACTGAGGTCAAGCGGGCGATCGAAGAACTCGCAGAGCTGGCTCCGCTCCACAACCCGGCCAGCTTGGACGGCATTAACGTGGTGGAGCAAGTTCTGCCAAACGTTCCGCAGGTTGCAGTATTCGACACTGCTTTCCACGCGACCTTGTCCGAGGCCGTCCAAACGTATCCGGTGCCGCAAAAGTGGACGCGCGAATGGGGCATCCGCCGTTACGGCTTCCACGGATTGAGCCATTCTTACTGCGCGAGCCAGGCGGCGAAGATGATCGGGCGGCGAGACTCGCGGCTCGTTATTGCTCACCTCGGGAACGGCGCGTCCGTGTCTGCCGTCCGTGACGGCGTGTGCGTTGATACCTCAATGGGCTTTACGCCGATGGAGGGCCTGATGATGGGAACGCGCAGCGGCTCTGTCGACCCCGGCATACTTATCTACCTGCTGCGGCAGAAAGGACTGAATGTAACCGCGCTCGACAAAGCTCTGAACTACGAGTCCGGGTTACTTGGTGTTTCGGGCTTCTCTTCCGACATGCGCCAGGTTCTATCGGAACTTCCGCATAATCCGGACGCTGGACTCGCCATCGAGGTTTATGTCCATCGCATTGTGAAAACAGTCGGAGCCATGGCGGCTACCTTGGGCGGGATCGATGCTTTAGTCTTTACTGCGGGTGTAGGTGAAGGTTCGCCGGAAATCCGCCAACGGGTTTGCGAAAAGCTTAAGTATTTAGGTCTGGAGCTCGACCCCGCTGCTAACGAAACTTGCAAGCCCGACGCTGACATCAGCCTGCCAGCCTCGCGTGCGCGTATCCTTGTCATAGCCACGCGTGAGGATTTGACCATCATGCGCGAGACGCGGCGGTTAGTTGGTTCGTCGATCAGCTGGCGCCAGGGAGAAGAAAATGCTGAACCCTATTTAGTAGTAGATGAAAAAAATAAACAAATTGAGCCGAGGTGAGGCAAAACGGCATCGCCCCCGTGAAAGGAACATCAAATGATAACACGTACTATTAAGATAAGAAAAGGAGCTCGTAACGCAGCACGCTCTGATCGCGGCGCTGCCAAGTCGACGGTCAAGCGTGCCCTACGCACTCCCAAAAAGGCAGTCAATAACGGTGGAGCAATCTCCGCCGACGGAACCGCTCGTTCGACGATTAAAACTGCGCCGCTCAGTCGTAACGAGTTGGACAAGATCGACGCCTATTGGCGGGCGGCGAACTACCTTTCAGTGGGGCAGATCTACCTGTATGACAATCCCCTGCTGAAAAAGCCGTTGAAGAAGGAACACGTTAAACCCCGTCTGCTCGGTCATTGGGGGACGACTCCTGGGTTGAATTTCATCTACGCCCATTTGAATCGAGTGATCAAGCAACGGGATCTCAACATGATCTACATTATCGGTCCCGGCCATGGCGGTCCCGGCATCGTCGCCAATGCCTACATGGAAGGAACCTACTCCGAGGTCTATCCGAACATCGCACAGGACGAAGAGGGGATGAAGCGGCTGTTCACCCAGTTCTCGTTCCCGGGTGGCATCCCCAGCCATGTGGCGCCCGAGACTCCGGGTTCCATTCACGAAGGAGGCGAATTGGGTTATGCCATTTCGCACGCGTACGGGGCTGCGTACGACAATCCCGATTTGATCGTGGCTTGTGTGGTCGGCGACGGTGAGGCGGAAACCGGCCCGCTGGCGACGTCCTGGCACTCCAACAAGTTTCTCAATCCCCTCTCTGACGGTGTGGTGCTCCCGATCCTACACCTGAACGGGTACAAGATCGCCAACCCTTGTGTGCTGGCCCGCATCAGTCATGAAGAGTTGGATCAGCTTTTCCGTGGCTACGGCTATACGCCCTACTTTGTCGAGGGCAGTGATCCGGAGAAGATGCACCAGTTGATGGCTTCCACGCTCGACAACATCCTTGAAGATATTCGTCGCATCAAGGCTGACGCCAGCCGTACCGGCGTCATGAAACGACCGCTCTGGCCGATGATCATTCTCCGTTCACCCAAAGGATGGACTTGCCCGAAGGAGATTGACGGCAAACGCACCGAAGACTACTGGCGAAGCCACCAGGTACCGATGGGCGAGATGCACGAGAAGCCTGCGCACATAAAGATCCTCGAAAAATGGATGAAGAGTTATGAGCCAGAGGAACTCTTCGACAAGACCGGACGATTGAAACCCGAACTCGCGGATTTGCCGCCGAAGGGCAACCGTCGCATGAGCGCCAATCCACACGCCAACGGCGGCCTTCTACTCAGAGATCTGCGACTTCCAGATTTCCGTGACTACGCCGTAAATGTGACGAAGCCCGGCGCGATCACGGCCGAGTCTACCCGCCTGATGGGGAAATTTCTGCGAGACACGATGAAGCTGAACATGGAATGTCGAAACTTCCGTTTGTTCAGTCCGGACGAGAACAACTCAAACCGCTGGCAGGATGCAATGGAAGTCACCAATCGCGCCTGGATGGCGGAGCGCTTCCCGTACGACGACCATTTGGCCCCGGACGGTAGGGTGATGGAAATGCTCAGCGAACACCAGTGCCAGGGATGGCTGGAAGGATACCTGTTAACCGGCCGGCATGGGTTCTTTTCCTGCTACGAGGCGTTTATCCACATCATCGACTCGATGTTCAATCAGCATGCGAAGTGGCTGAAGGTGTGCCACGAAATACCTTGGCGGCGTCCGATCGCCTCGCTCAATTATCTCTTGTCGTCCCACGTCTGGCGGCAGGATCACAACGGATTCAGTCACCAGGACCCTGGGTTCATCGATCACGTTGTAAACAAGAAAGCAGAGGTCGTTCGCGTTTATCTTCCGCCGGACGCGAACACGCTTCTTTCTGTGACCGATCACTGCCTGCGCAGCCGCAACTATGTTAACGTCGTGGTCGCAGGCAAACAGCCGGCCCCTCAGTGGTTGACGATGGACCAGGCGGTCAAACATTGCACGGCCGGCATCGGAATCTGGGAATGGGCGAGCAATGACAAAGGAGCAGAACCAGACGTCGTGATGGCCTGTTGCGGAGACGTACCAACGCTGGAAACGCTGGCTGCCGTGGATCTCTTCCGCCAGCATCTTCCGGCGTTGAAGGTCCGCGTTATCAACGTCGTCAACTTGATGAAACTGCAACCACAGAGCGAGCATCCGCATGGCCTATCGGACCCAGACTTCGATGCCCTCTTTACCAAAGACAAGCCCATCGTCTTCGCCTTCCACGGCTACCCGTGGTTGATTCATCGGTTAACCTACCGGCGTACGAATCACAGGAACCTGCATGTCCGCGGCTACAAGGAAGAAGGCACCACGAGCACACCGTTTGACATGGTAGTGAGGAACGATCTCGATCGATTCCATCTTGTCGGCGATGTCATTGATCGGTTGCCGCAACTAGGGTCGCGCGCGGCCTACGCCAAACAAGCGATTTCCGACAAGTTACTCGAACACAAGCAATATATTGCCAAGTACGGCGATGACATGCCCGAAATCACCGACTGGCAATGGGGTCAGGCGAGTGCGGGCACGCAACGGACAAGCTCGACGGAAGGCGACAATGTCTAGGCAGTCACTGAATTGAAGAGAACGGGAATCTCCGCTTCAACACCGAAACTTAGAAAGGAACGACTGTAGTGGAAACGTTAACAGAAAGCAGTCCTGCTTCGGCAAGACCAACAGGATCCGACAAGCGAGCGAGGTTAATTGAACAATATGGCTGCGGGCCGGTTCAGTTCGCCGGAAGGGACGAAGCTCTTTATGAGCGCCACCTCATCTTTGATAATGTTATGGAAGCGGGGGAGATCGGCGCTCGAGAGCGTTTCGAAGCCGTCGCTCATTCCGTGCGTGATGTCCTTTCGCAACGATGGATTCATACGGAGAACACCTATGAACGCAAGGACCCGAAGCGTGTTTACTATCTCTCGATGGAATTTCTCATCGGTCGTTCGCTGGCTAACAATGTCGCGAACCTTCTGCTTGACGACATCACCAAACAACTCGTTCAGGAAAAGAAGCTCGATTGGTACGATCTGTTGGAGCAAGAACCCGACGCGGGCTTGGGAAATGGCGGCCTCGGGCGTCTGGCCGCCTGTTTTCTCGATTCGATGGCTACGATGGAAATTCCGGCGATGGGTTATGGCCTCCGCTATCAATACGGTATGTTCAAGCAAACCATCCAGGACGGCTGGCAACACGAAGTTCCAGACAACTGGCTGCGTCGCCCTGAC
>Ga0207701_10002665_pt1 | contig 18459 bp, 13 predicted proteins | sample KBSSwiSSwithPhiX_FD_184294 | JGI IMG/M metagenome (GOLD analysis project Ga0207701, IMG submission 184294) | Switchgrass rhizosphere bulk soil microbial communities from Kellogg Biological Station, Michigan, USA, with PhiX - S5 (SPAdes) (version 2) | ecosystem: Environmental > Terrestrial >... | reverse complement strand
AACATAAAATAAATGAAAATGAGCAGAACATATTGTTGGAAATGTATTGCAATACTTACTTCGGTTTTGGCAATGGCCGGGGCAGTTGTGGCATAAGTAATTAAACAATTTAATTTAAAAGTTGCGGGCGGATGCTTCGCAACTTTTTATTTTGTCAACACAATGGAAAAAATAAAGATCAACCTCGATTTAGTATTACCTGATGTGCCAAATGAACGTGATGAATGCGTACAGCGAATTATTTCCGCAACAGAAAGTAAAAAGGGAATAGAGGAAGTTCATGTAGTTCCTGGAACGGAAACATCTAAGGCAAAGCTTTGCTTCCATTATGATCCTAACGAAATTTCAATAGAGCAGGTTCAAAAAATAGCAGCGGATGCAGGAGCAGAAATCACTGAAAGATTCGGGCACTTGTTATTAGAAGTTAAGGGTATTCGACATGTAAGACATGCTCGTGTCATAGAAGTAAGCTTAAAACACATTAAAGGTATAATATCCGTATCAGCATCAGCATCAGGATGGATAAGTATTGAGTTTGATCATCATAAAACTAACCAAGCCAAAATTTATAAGCGGGTGAATAAAATTGGATTGCAGATAATTTCACCAGATTTAAAACCTGTAATAACCCATAGCCATGACGATCATGAGCATGAAACAAGTGACCATGACCATTCACACGGTAATCTATTTGGCGAAAAAACAGAATTGATCTTCGCAATCATATGTGGTGCATTATTGGGGATTGGTTTCGGATTGTCACTTGTGAAAAACATTCCAACATTTATTCCAATTGCATGTTATATTGGTGCATATTTTTTTGGAGGCTTTTATACGACCAAAGAGGCTTATGCAGGTATAAGTAAAGGAAAATTTGAGATCGATTTTTTGATGCTGGTGGCGGCTATTGGTGCGGCTATATTAGGTCAATGGGCGGAAGGTTCTTTATTATTATTTTTATTCAGCCTCGGCCATTCTTTAGAACATTATGCAATGGAAAAAGCAAAAAAATCTATTGCAGCCTTAACCGACTTAGCACCTAAAACAGCTTTATTAAAAAAAGGTGGGGAGCTAAAAGAAATAAAGATAGAAGATATAAAAGTGGGTGATATAATTGTCGTAAAACCAAATTCAAAAATTTCAGCTGACGGTATTGTTGTAAATGGTAGCAGCAGTGTTAACCAGGCGCCTATTACAGGCGAAAGTATTCCGGTTGACAAAACACCTGTTGATGATCCCGATATAGATATTGTGAACGCAGATAAGTTGGATGCTAAGTACCGGGTCTTTGCCGGTTCAATAAACGGTGGTGAAGCATTGGAAATTAAAGTAAGTAAGATCGCGGCTGATTCTACAATCGCAAGGCTGGTTAAGTTGGTTAATGAAGCTCAAACACAGAAGTCATCTACCCAAAATTTTACCGACAAGCTCGAAAAATATTATGTACCGGCTGTACTTATTTTAGTCACTCTTTTACATTTTTCATTTTTAATAATTGATGAACCTTTCAATAAAAGCTTTTACAGGGCAATGGCGGTATTAGTTGCTGCCAGCCCTTGTGCTTTAGCCATATCTACTCCAAGCGCAGTATTAAGTGGAGTGGCGAGGGCAGCAAGAGGTGGTGTATTGATAAAAGGCGGCAAGCCTTTGGAAGAATTAGGATCATTAACTGCCATCGCATTCGACAAAACAGGAACATTGACAGAAGGCAAACCAAAACTTACGGGAGTTTATACACTCAATGGCATTTCAGAAGAAGAATTATTGCAAGTAGTGATCGCTGTTGAAAAATTAAGCGACCATCCTTTGGCAGCGGCAATTGTAAAAGGGGGGACTGAAAAATTAAAAAAAGATGTACCAGCAGCATCAAATGTAGAAGCCATTACTGGCAGAGGTATTAAAGCAGATCATCAAGGCGCCACAATTCATATCGGTAACAAAGAATTATTTACTGAAAAGAACAATCAATTGCCTGGTGATATTAAGAGGAAAATAGAGGAGCTGGAAAAACTGGGAAATACAACAATGCTTGTTCAGCAAAATGATAAATACATAGGTATTGTCACCTTAATGGACGTTGCCAGGCAAGAGGCAAGAGAAACATTAACAGCATTACAAAAGATAGGTATTCGTAAAATGATAATGCTTACCGGGGATAACCAGCAAGTTGCAGAAGCCATTGCAAAAGAGACTGGAATCACCGATGTATGGGGCAATTTAATGCCTGAGCAAAAAGTAGAAGCAATAGATAAATTAAGGATCAGTGAAAAGAAAGTTGCAATGGTTGGTGATGGAGTGAACGATGCACCGGCTATGGCAAAAAGTACAGTTGGGATAGCGATGGGTGCAGCAGGTAGTGATGTAGCATTAGAAACGGCAGACATCGCATTGATGGCTGATAAATTAAGCAATCTTACGTTTGCCATTGGATTAAGTAAAAAAGCGCATAGAATTATCAGGCAAAACTTAGCCATAAGTTTAGGAATGATTGCCATACTTATTCCTTTAACTATCCTGGGTTATGCTTCCATGGGTCCCGCGGTCATTGGGCACGAAGGTTCTACATTGATTGTTGTTTTCAATGCTTTGCGATTATTAGCCTATCACAAAAAATAGAAGAGAAAAACGTTGCGCTGCTCAAAACGTTTTTTTCAGATCAGGATTTGTAAGAATAATATAGTCTCCTTTATAACTGAATTTTTCCCAATCAGGGTTGCTGAATGATTCGTCACTGAAACTGGCGATATTCAAAATTTTCAATTTCTTATTTCTCATTTGCAACTGGGCCGCTGTGCCCAGTTTTTCTTCACAATGAAAACCACCAACACAATGGAAAACTTTTTTGTGCTTATTCTTTTTTAGAAAACTATAAATGCTATAACTCATTCCGGCATCCCACAAACTTTGACTGTAATAAACATTTGGATTATTACCACCCGGCCCATCTTTCATTATCTCTACAAATTTTTCACGATAGCGTCCGGCGAGTGTATCATAAGGAAGTGGGGGTAAAAATTTCTTTGCATCTTTTGACAAACTATCAAGCGACTTCATTCCGCGACGGCTTACAAGATTTACATAACGCCGTGGTGGATTCGCAGCGATCACCGGAATTTTATTTTGTTTCGCATATTCGATCATTGGCCGGTAATCTTTATAATTGCTCCATAACCTTATATCTCTTGAAAACCGGGCTTCATCAATAGTTCCTCCGAGATATTCATTTAATACAAGCTGGCCATCTGTCTCAAACATTTCCATACTTAGAACAACTTTATCCGCATATTTTGCATGTAATGCTCTGAAAATTTTATTTTCTAAAAAATGACAGGCACTATCATTATGTTCTTCTCCAAAAAACAAAACATCTGCATCAGCCATATCCGTGACGATCTTATCAATCGTGATAATTTGTTTGGCTTTTGTGTCATAAATTTTATAATGATTGATAATGCTATCCTGGGCAAACAGTGAAGATGAGAAAACGAAAGTTGCAATGATCAATATCAATTTCATATAGATAGTTGTTTGCGTGAATGTAAAATATGTTTTCCACTTTGCGCAAACCGTTTTTCTTTTTCCTTAAGTGATCACTTCATATTTCTCAGACCTTTGCGAAAGAAAATAATAGTAAGAGAGAAATTTTTCTTATTACCCCAACAAGTTTTATCATGATGATTGCAAAATCAAAATAAAAGAACGGATTATAGCTCTTGTAAACTTTCTTTTGTTGCTTCGATCGTTTTATCAAGATCTTCATTTGTGAGAGCATTATTCAGGAACCAGCTTTCAAAAGCAGAAGGGGGTAAATAGATTCCCCTGTTCAGCATTGAATGAAAATATTTTTTAAACAAATCATTATTGGCCGATGCCGCACTTGCAAAATCAGTAACTGGATGATCACTGAAATGAATACTGATCATGGAACCGAATTGGTTGATGACATAAGGCTGTCCCCATGCATGCAAAACTTTGTTCAGGCCATCTCTTAGATAAAATGTTTTTTCTTCAAGCTCTTTATAGATGGAAGGATTACTTTTTAATTCTTTCAGCATTGTATAACCAGCGATCATGGCGATAGGATTACCACTTAATGTTCCTGCCTGGTAAACATTCCCAAGCGGAGCAATGTGCTGCATAATCTCTTTCTTACCTCCAAATGCGCCAACAGGCATACCGCCACCGATCACTTTTCCGTAAGTAACAAGATCAGCCATAATATTTAATTTCTCCTGAGCGCCACCCGGAGCCAAACGAAAACCTGTCATTACTTCGTCAAAAATAAAAATGATGCCTTCTTCATCACACAATTTTCTTAGACCTTCAAGAAAACCGGCCCGCGGTAAAATACATCCCATATTACCTGCAACTGGTTCAACAATGATAGCTGCAATTTCGCCTTTGTGTTGTGTTGCTAATTTTTTCACAGCATCTAAATCATTGTATGCTGCAGTTAAAGTATCATTTGCTACACCGGCCGTTACACCAGGCACTGTTTGAATATTAAAAGTAGCCACACCACTTCCTGCTTTTACTAAAAATGAATCAGCATGACCATGATAATGTCCTTCAAACTTGATGATCTTATTTCTTCCTGTATATCCTCTTGCCAAACGAATCGCACTCATACAAGCTTCTGTACCGCTGCTTACCATTCTTATTAAATCAACATTGGGTACCATGCTTATGATGAGCTCGGCCATTTCTATTTCCAATTCTGTTGGAGCACCAAAAGAAGTTGAGCCCAATGTTTTTTCCTGGATGGCTTTCACTACCGGTTCATATGCATGACCTAAGATCATTGGTCCCCATGATGCGATGTAATCAATGTATTTGTTTCCATCGGCATCAAATAAATAAGCACCTTTAGCGCTATTCATAAATATCGGTGTGCCGCCGACACTTTTAAATGCTCTTACTGGAGAGTTCACTCCACCAGGTATGCTTTTCTGTGCTCTTTCAAATAGTTGCTTACTCTTATCGTACATGAAAAATTATTTTGTAGTCAGCTATAGTAATTCAAATCATCGTTCCTTCCGCCGAAGGCGGACACCTTGTACTGCATTAACGCTATTCAGCAAGAACCTTCATTAACCTGTGATCCGGATATAATCTTTTGCAAAATAAGTAGCGATCAGATCGGCACCGGCCCTTTTAATTGAAGTCAACACCTCCAATATTGCTTTGTCTTCATTTATCCAACCCATTTTTGCTGCAGCTTTTATCATGGCATATTCACCACTGATATTATATGCGCTTACCGGAACGTTCACCGCATTCTTTACTTCACGAATAATATCTAAATAACTCAAAGCAGGCTTTACCATCACAATGTCTGCACCTTCTTCCACGTCCATTAATGTTTCTTTAATAGCTTCGATGCGGTTAGAATAATCCATTTGATATGTCTTCTTATCGCCAAAGCCGGGAGCAGAATCTAATGCATCACGAAACGGGCCATAAAAACAGGAAGCATACTTAGCGCTATAACTCATGATCCCGGTTTTAGTAAATCCACTTTCTTCCAATCCTTTTCTTATTGCTCCGATACGGCCATCCATCATATCACTTGGAGCTACCATATCTGCACCAGCTACAGCATGACTGACACTCATCTTTACCAATGCTTCAACAGTTTCGTCATTTACAATTTCCCCATCCTTTACAATTCCATCATGTCCATAGGAAGAATACGGATCCAGTGCTACATCGGTCATTACATACATCTCTGGTACTGCATCCTTAATTGCCTTGATGCTTCTTTGCATTAATCCATCTTTATTCCATGCTTCTTTACCGGTATTATCTTTTAATTCATCTTTTGATTTTACAAATAACAACACACTTTTTAATCCCATATTCCACAACTCTTTTACTTCTTTTACAGTTATATCCAGACTATTCCTGTAATAACCCGGCATAGAAGCAATTTCTGTTTTGATATTCTCTCCTTCATCAATAAACAACGGAACAATAAAATCATTTGGCGTTAAATGTGTTTCGCTTACCAAACTCCGTATTGCTGATGATTGACGAAGAATCCTGTTACGTCTTTGTAAATACATAAAATCAATTTATTCAATTAACAAGTATTGGAACGATGGGCCCATTCATTTTTTTCTCTTTCTGTTGCTTCATTCAGCCAATCTCTCGGATGCAAACAAACCTGTAATATTTTATCTTCTTCGCTACCCGGTTGTGGCTGATAATTGTATTCAAACCTCACTGTTGGAGGAAGACTCATCAATATACTTTCAATCCTGCCATTTGTTTTTAAACCAAACAAAGTACCACGGTCATGCACCAGGTTAAATTCAACATATCGTCCTCTGCGTATCTCCTGCCAGTATTTATGTTCTTCTGTATAAATTGTATTTTTTCTTTTTTTAACGATTGGCGGATATGCTTCGATAAAGGCATTCCCGCATCGTTGGCCGAAATTCATCCAGAAATTTACATCTTGCTTTTCATTAGGCCGCTGGTAATCATAAAAGATGCCACCAATACCTCTGCGTTCCGCATTGCGGTGCCAGTTCACAAAATAGTTATCACATTCTTTTTTAAACTTAGGATAAAAGGATTGATCAAATTCATCGCATGCGTCTTTATAAGTTTGGTGAAAATGTTTTGCATCATCTTCAAATAAATAATAAGGAGTAAGATCAGTGCCGCCGCCAAACCACCTGTCGATTACCTCACCATTCTCATTATACAATTCAAACAAACGGTAATTGCAATGAACTGTAGGTACAAAAGGGTTTATCGGGTGAATCACCAAACTCAAACCGCAGGCAAACCAGCTGGAGCCGTTTATTTTTAATTGTGTCCGCATCGCGTCAGTTACATCGCCAAATACAATAGAAGTATTTACCCCGCCTTTTTCAAAAACATTTCCTTTGGAAATCACTCTTGTTTTACCGCCACCACCTTCCGGTCTTTCCCAGGTGTCTTCTGCAAATGTTGCTTTCCCGTCTAGTTGTTCCAGTGAAGCACAGATGCGATTTTGTAAATCATGAATGTATTGTATCCAGAGTTCTTTTATACTCATGTATTGAAGGTTCAGGAAGTAACCAATGAATATTCTTTCACAGCTTCTACAAATGCCTTTGCATGATCAACTGGTACGTTAGGTGTAATACCATGACCAAGATTAGCAATATATTTCTGTGTACCAAACCCCTCGATCATTTCTTTCACCCATTTTTTGATCTGCGGGATAGGTGCCAGCAATTTCGCCGGATCAAAATTTCCCTGTAAAGTGATTTTATTTTCTGTCACCTTTCTTGCAAACTGAGGTGTTACACACCAATCGATGCCAATACCTGCAGCGCTGCTATTACTTAGATCATTCAATGCGTACCAGCTTCCTTTGGGAAATAAAATAACCGGGGCATCATTTTCTAATGCATCAGCGATTTGAAGTAAATAGGGTTGCGCAAATATTTTAAAATCTCCCGGGCTTAGTATTCCCGACCAGCTATCAAACACCTGCACAGTATCGGCGCCAGCTTTTACCTGTGCTTTCAAATAATTTATTGTGACATCGGTTATTTTTTGCAATAGTTCATGAGCAAGCTCTGGTTGGGTATAAGCAAATTGTTTTGCCTTGTCCCATGTTTTGCTGCCTTTACCTTCAATCATATAACATAAAATTGTCCAGGGCGCACCGGCAAAACCTATAAGTGGTACTCTTCCATTCAATTCACTTTTTGTTAAGGACAAGGCATCATAAACATATTTCAAATTATTTTCCGCATCTTTTGTTATTAATTCGTCAATGTCTTTTTGTGTTTTGATGATCTTAGGTAAAGATGGTCCCTTGCCTTCTTCCATTAACACTTCCATCCCCATTGCTTGTGGAATAACTAATATGTCTGAAAAGATAATTGCTGCATCTACACCAACCTGTTCAACGGGTTGCAAGGTTATTTCACAAGCAAGCTCTGGAGTTTGAACGCGGGTAAAAAAATCATATTTATCTCTTAGTTTAATATAGTCGGGTAAATACCTTCCTGCCTGCCGCATCATCCATACGGGCGGACGTTCTACTCTCTCTTTCCGAAGGGCTCTTAATAATAAATCGTTTTTCAGATTGCTCATGGTTAATTTTTTAAGTTTCTATTAGGTATAATATCTAATCATTTCCATTACCAGGTTTTCTTTGCTCGGCTCATCGCCAGTGATGATCTTGTTATTTGCATATTTTTTGATCTCGGTTGCTGTTGTATTACCAATGGCGAATAAAATCGTTTTATCACTTATTTTATTATTACTAAAAAAACTTTGTACAGCACTCGGACTGAAAAATAAAATGCCATGATAAGTTTTTTCAATTTTATGTTTCACCTGTATCGTCTGATAAACTACTATTTCGTTTACATCAATATCATTACTTCGCAAAATGTCAGGTAGCTCATCTCTTCTTTGTTCCCCACAGAAAAAAAATATGTCATCACTATTGTCTTCCTCAACAATTAATTCGGCCAATTCAGCGGCTGATTCAGCCGTGCCCGCAATTGCTTCTTCACCGAAGTACTTCTTTACTAATTGTCTTGTGGTATTGCCCATACTATAAATTCTCCAATCTGGTTGGTGGCCATCAAGCTCATTTGCCACAGCTTCTACTGCGTTCATGCTTGTGAATACTACAGCTGACGATTTCAATAATGCATTTTCAATTTCCTGTTGAACCTCTATAGACCGTATCGGTACCGTTTCTATAAATGACAAAATATCTATTTCAATATTCTGATGTTTTGATTCGTTTATTAACGGGTCACCTATTGGTCTTGTTGATAATATGAAAATTTTATTTTGTTGCATTGCGAATGCTATCGGCTATTGATTGTCCACCTCTATTAAATAATAATTGATGAGCGGCTTTAGCTCCCATATTTTCAGCCTGGGACTTTAACAATGTGATCTCAATTTCTGCTTTATCTTTTCCATCTAATGACAAAATATTTCCCATAAAATATACTCTACCTTTTTTAATTGTTGCCAATGCGCTTATAGGTGTAGAGCAACCACCCAATAATGTTCTCAGAAAATCTCTTTCGATCTTTGTACATAAAGTCGTATCAGCATCATTAAATTTTGCACATGCATTTAAACTATATTCATCTTTATCTCTGCATACAACCATTATAGCGCCTTGCGCCGGTGCCGGAAGCATCCAATCCAACTCGATACTATTTTCAGGACGAAGATTTATTCTTTCCAAACCGGCTGCAGCAAATACAGCACCATGCCAATTGCTTTCAATCACCTTACCTAATCTCGTATTTACGTTACCTCTCAGGTTTTCAATAGAATGATTAGGGTAACGATTCAACCACTGTGCTTTTCTTCTGATACTGCTCGTAGCAATAATAGCTTTTGAATCAAAATTGTTCAAAAAAGAAATACTATTCTTATGAACGAACAGATCTTTATAAGATGCTCTCTTTAATATTGCCGCTTGTGCAATTCCATTTGCTAATTGCGTAGGCACATCTTTCATAGAGTGAACGGCAATGTCGATCTTGTCATTCAGCAAAGCAATATCAAGACTTTTTGTAAAGATCCCTTGTACACCCATTTCGTATAATGGAGTCTGGAGATCAATATCACCTTCGCTTTTGATGTATATCAATTCAGCAGCAAAACCATTTTGGGCCAACAACTCTTTTACCCTTGTTGCCTGCCAAACTGCTAACTGACTTTCTCTTGTTCCAATCCGGATAAGCTTTCCCATTTTATTAACTGCCGGTTGCAATAAACTCATTGATAGCTTCAATATAATAACAACCCTTTTGATTCTGCTCTTTCATTTTTGAAGCCATTCCATTGATCACCCTTTGAATTTTTTCATCGGCATTGATCTTTGAAGTTTGATGATTTGATAAAGGTATAAATAATGGGGAAGTATGAATTTCTTTAAGCTTTGACTTTATCGCTTTAAGCACTGGTACATTTTTACGCATCTTGAACCATTCTGTAAATTCAGCTAGATGTTCGACAATGATTGCTTTTGCTTTTGGCACTTCTGCAATTCTTTTTGTCAGTGTATCATCTTTCATTTTGGAAAGCTCATCAACATTTACCAGGGTTACGTTGGGTAACTGTTGTGCGGTCGATTCTACATTATAGGGAACTGAAAGATCAATGATAAGTTTCTTACCAAAGCCTTTCAGGTGTGTTTCAAGAATAACCGGTTCAGCAGCGTTGGTAGCTGTAATAATAATATCCGAAGCTGCAATAAACTGAGGTAGTTGTTCAAGAGCAGCAGATTGTAATCCTAATTCGTTAGCAAGATTTTTTGCTTTCTCTTCAGTACGGTTGATCAGTGTTACATTTTTTGTACCGAGATAATCGACTATGTTCTTACAAGTATTACGGCCCATTTTACCTGTACCAAGTAGCAATATCTTTTTATTTTTAACCGGATTTATATTTTCACGGATATACTGAACAGCTGCAAAAGAAACGGAGACCGTACCTCCACTTAATTCTGTTTGATTTTTTATTGCTTTTGATGATTGCAAGACACTATTAATAAGTCTTTCAGTGAATGCATCAATACAGCCAAAGCTTTTAGCTGTCTTAGCTGCTTTTTTTATTTGGCCTACAATTTCATAATCACCTAAAATTTGCGAATCAAGACCAGCGGCTACTTCAAAAAGATGTTCAATTGCATTAACGCCCTGTTTTATATAAGCAAGCTCAGAAAATTTTTCAGCGGAACCTTCAGTTTGTGTACAAAGAAGCGAAATCAACTGTTTGGTATTATCAGCAAAACCATATATCTCGGTACGGTTGCAAGTTGAGATGATAAAAAATTCATTTATTCCGAATGATGGGGCTAATTCAGCAATAGCAGCATACTTATTATCGCAAATTGCAAATTGACTTCTAATAGCAGCGTCGGTCTTTTTGTAGTTAATTCCAGCTATAAAAAACCTGGAAAAATCTTTAAGGCTATTGCCATTCATACGTAAAGTGATTTCTTTTTGATCGACACAAAAATACTTTTGGTAATCCCAAGCTCCTAAAATCTCTGTCATTGCATTGTCATTTCAACGTTTGATTTTCATCAACTTAAAAACTGTCGAAGCTCATATCGAATATTGATCTGTAATCGCATTCGTCTGCTAAAAAGATGCGTCCATACAATCAAAATGATTTTCTATTTGAACTTTTGTTTTGTATTGCAGTTACTTTTGCAAACTATAATTATGACAACAACTGTTAGGAGAGGAATAATACTAATGAATCTTGGATCGCCGGATTCTACGCAGGTAAAGGACGTACGTAAATACCTTAATGAATTTTTAATGGATGGACGGGTGATTGACATGCCTTATTTGTCACGTCTCCTACTTGTAAAAGGAATTATTGTTCCATTCCGTGCACCTAAAAGCGCCGAAGCATACAAAACAATATGGTGGAAAGAAGGGTCCCCATTAATTGAACTGACAAAACGATTACAAAATGAGGTTCAGAAACAACTCGACGAACCGGTAGCCATTGCTATGCGTTATGGTAGTCCGTCACCAAAAGATGCCTACGACGAATTATTAAAGAAGGTGGATGATTTGGAAGAGGTGATCTTGTTTCCTTTGTATCCTCATTATGCCATGAGCAGCTATGAGACTGCTGTTGAATACATGAAAGAAGTTCATGCAAAAGGGAAATATAAATTCAGGCTGACTACCATAAAGCCATATTATAACAATGTTGATTATATAAATGCCATGGCAGAAAATATGAAACCATATCTCAACCAGGAGTATGATCATATCTTATTTAGTTATCATGGAATACCTGGAAGACATATTAAGAAGAGTGATATTACAGGAACACATTGTTTACAAGTAGAAAATTGTTGTAATGTAGATTCACCGGCGCATAAATTCTGTTACCGTCACCAATGCTTTACGACTACAAAACTTATCACTTCTCAATTGAACATTCCGACCGATAAGTATAGTATTTCTTTTCAATCAAGATTGGGTAAAGGATGGCTGGAACCTTTTACGGATATACGTCTGGAGCAAATGCCAAAAGAAGGGATAAAAAAACTGTTGATACTTTGCCCTGCATTTGTCAGTGATTGCCTGGAAACACTGGAAGAAATTGCAGAAAGAGGAAAAGAGAGCTTCAAACATGCAGGAGGAGAAAGCTATACAATGATTCCTTGCATGAATACTCATCCTATCTGGGTGAATGCAATTACAAAATGGTTAAAGGAATATGCGGCAGGAGATCAACAAATGATATTAGCTTAGCAACGTGTTATGTATTTATATTTAAAAGCACTTCATATTATTTTTATCGTAACCTGGTTTGCCGGGCTCTTTTACTTTCCGCGACTTTTTATTTATAATACTGAAGCCAATGATAAACCCACTGCAATTAAAGAAGCATTACAGCAACAGTTTGGTATCATGATGAAAAGGTTATGGTATGGAATAACATGGCCATCGGCAGTGCTTACACTTGTTTTCGGGTTGTGGGTTTTGATCAAAGGTGGTTGGGGTAATCTTCTTTTTGAGCCTGCCGGCAGGTGGTTGTTGATCAAACTGATCTTTGTTCTCTTTCTTTATGTCTATCATTTTTCATTGCATATAATATTTAAACAGGAATTAAAGGGAATATTTAAATATTCTTCTCAGCAGCTCCGGGTATGGAATGAATTAGCCACGATCTTTTTGATTGCTATTGTCATGCTGGTAGTAGTAAAGGAAAATATGAGCGTAGTGTGGGGGATGGTAGGACTACTCTTATTTATTGTATTATTAATGAGTGCTATCAAAATTTATAAGATGTTACGCAAATAATCATTGCAATATATTCACGACTTGCAACTCACCATTCTCAATCAGATTGCTTTACTAAATAACGGCTTGGAACTTTCCTTTTTATTCCGGATAAGATGAAGATCAAATGCACTGCAGATATTACGGATAAAATGACGTCCTAATGGAGTTATGATCAAACCAGTCTCATTCCACTCTATCAATTTATCTTTTTCCAACTTTTTCAATTCAGGAAAACTATATTGCTTTAAAATATCCAGATGTTCCGGATTGAACTTTGTTTTTCCCTGGCAGCTGATATTGAGAATATATTTCCTGAAAGTCATATCTTCTTCATCTAAAAAGTAACCTCTGAATACAGGCAACTCATTTTTGCTGATGCATTCGTAATATTCATGAAGTGTCTTTTTGTTTTGCGCAAATGCGTTTCCGATATCGCTGATGCTCGAAACCCCTACTCCGAGCAGGATAGAGGTATGTTGCGTAGTATAACCCATAAAGTTCCTGTGCAGAGTGCCATCCATCCATGCACCATAAAGTTTATCGGTTGGCAATGCAAAGTGATCCATACCAATGTCAGTATAGCCAGCGTTGGTTAATATTTCTTTTCCTTTCAGGTAAAGCTGTAATTTTTCTTCCGGTGATGGAAGATCATTTTCATCAAACAAACGCTGACCACGACTTGTCCAAGGCACATGAGCATAGCTGTAAAAAGCAATTCGATCTGGTTTTAATTCAAGTACCTGTTCAAATGTCCGGGTGATGCTTTGCAATGATTGCTTTGGCAAGCCGTAAATCAGATCATAATTTACTGACTCAAAACCGATCTCCCTTGCAATGTCAGTTGCGTTCTTTACATTTTCCAATGGCTGGATCCTATTGATGATACGCTGTACTTCCGGATCATTATCCTGTACACCATAACTGATGCGGCGGAAGCCAAGATCATACAAAGCCTGCAAATGTTCACGGGTTGTATTGTTGGGGTGTCCTTCAATACTGAACTCATGTTGTGGATGAACGACCGAATGTTGTTTAATAAAATTGATCAGCCTTTCCAGGTTAGCAGGCGAAAAAAAAGTCGGAGTACCGCCACCAAGATGAATTTCCCTGATAACTGGTTTTTCTTTCAGCAATTCCAGGTACAATGAAAATTCCTTTTCTATCATGATGAGATACTCCTCCTCGACACTATGGTTGGTCGTGATCTTTTTATTGCAACCGCAATAGGTACAAAGGGATTCGCAAAAGGGCAAATGAATATAGAGGCTGATGCCTTCTTTTTTGTTGTGAATAGTAAACTGTTGTTTCAATAATTCTTTCCAATGTGTGACGTCAATTTCATCTTTCCAGAAAGGCACGGTAGGATAACTCGTATATCGCGGAACAGGAAGATTATATTTGATGACGAGGTCATCAAACTCAGTTTTCGTTTGCATTTCACAAAACTCGACAGCCAGGTAAGAAATAAGACTGACAAGTATTCGAATGCAAACTGATTTTTATCAGGAAGAACGGATTAGGTGTCATATTTAGTTGCTAAAAATCAAAAAATAGCCCTATGAAACCATACCTTTGCAGACATTTTTCAGGATAGGATATGAGTCAGAAATACAGGGAATACCAGCAACTTAACTTACCGTCGATCGAACAGGAAATACTGACCAAATGGGCAGAGAAACAGGCTTTTGAAAAAAGTGTGAGCCTTCGTGAAGGCGCCACGCCGTTTGTTTTTTATGAAGGCCCGCCTAGTGCTAATGGCATGCCCGGCATTCACCACGTTATTTCAAGAACGCTGAAAGATCTTGTTTGCCGCTATAAAACCATGAAAGGTTTCCAGGTAAAAAGAAAGGGCGGGTGGGACACACATGGTTTACCAATTGAACTGGGAGTTGAAAAGGAATTAGGCATCACAAAAGAAGATATCGGTAAAAAAATTTCTGTTGAAGAATATAATCAGAAATGCCGTGAAGCGGTTCTTCGCTATAAAGACAAGTGGGATGACATAACCCGCAAGATGGGTTATTGGGTTGATCTCAATGATCCTTACATTACTTTCAAAAATGAATACATTGAAACATTGTGGTGGTTGTTGAGCGAGTTGTATAAAAAAGGATTGCTGTATGAAAGTGTAAGCATTCAACCTTATTCACCGGCTGCTGGAACTGGCCTAAGTTCACATGAATTAAATCAGCCTGGTACGTATAAGGATGTAAAGGATACGAGTGCTGTCGCAATGTTCAAAGCAGTGAAGAATGAAAAATCAAAATTCCTTTTTGATGGTGTCAATAATGAAGAAATTTTCTTTTTAGCATGGACGACCACACCATGGACGCTTCCTTCTAATCTTGGATTAACTGTTGGCGGCAATATTGACTATGTGTTGGTAAAAACATTTAATCCTTATTTGCATAATGAAATAAATATTGTTCTTGCAAAAGCATTGCTTGGAAAATATTTCAAAGAAGAAAATGAAAACACCGGTTTTGCTGAATATAAAAATGACGGTAAAAATCTCCCTTATAAATTAATTACTGAATTCAAAGGAAATAAAATCGAAGGTTGTGAATATGAACAATTACTTCCTTTTGAAGCTAACTCGCCAAAAGTTATTGATGAAATAACACCCGGTGCAAAACCTTTTCATGTATTGGTTGACATATTCGTAACAACCGAAGATGGTACCGGCATTGTTCATACTGCTCCAGCATTTGGCGCAGATGACTTTAAAGTTGGAAAGAAATACAATATCGGTATCCTTACGATGGTTGATCGTGAAGGAAAATTTGTAGATGGTTTAGGTGAGTTTAGTAATCGTTACGTAAAGAATTATAAAGATCAAAAAGATTACGTTGATGTAAACGTTGATATAGCGGTTAAGCTAAAAAAAGAGAACAGGGCTTTTAAGGTTGAGAAATATGAACACAGCTATCCGCATTGTTGGCGTACAGATAAACCTGTTCTTTATTATCCTCTTGATGCATGGTTCATTAAAACCACTGCGATCAAAGACAGAATGGTTGAATTAAATAAAACCATTAACTGGAAACCGAAATCAACTGGGGAAGGAAGATTTGGAAATTGGCTCGAGAATATGGTGGACTGGAACCTGAGTCGTTCAAGATTTTGGGGAACACCTTTGCCTATTTGGAAAACTGAGGATGGCGATGAAGAGATGTGTATTGGCAGTATCGAAGAACTTTATTCTGAAATTGAAAAAGCAAAACATCTCAATAAATCCGAAATCGTAAATCGTAAATCTGAAATCGATCTTCACAAACCTTATGTTGATGAAATAATCCTCGTAAGCAAATCAGGCAAACCCATGAAAAGGGTTCCTGACCTTATCGATGTTTGGTTTGACAGTGGTGCGATGCCTTATGCTCAATGGCATTTTCCATTTGAAAATAAAGAAACATTTAAGCAAAGCTTTCCTGCAGATTTTATTTGTGAGGGTGTTGACCAGACAAGAGGATGGTTTTATACACTTCATGCGATTGCCGCATTGGTCTTTGATTCAGTTGCCTTCAAAACTTGTGTGTCAAATGGTTTGGTGCTTGATAAGAATGGCAACAAAATGAGTAAGCGTCTTGGTAATGTCGTTGATCCATTTAAAACAATTGAATCTTTCGGCGCTGATGCTACTAGATGGTACCTTGTTACCAACGCTTCTCCATGGGATAATATGAAGTTTGACCTCGATGGTATTAAGGAAGTTCAAAGAAAATTCTTCGGTACTCTTTATAACACCTACCAGTTTTTTTCTTTGTATGCCAACGTTGATGGATTCTCCTTTAAAGAAAAGTATGTTCCATTAGCGGAAAGGCCAGAGATCGATCGCTGGATACTTTCTTCACTTAATACAGTTGTAAAGAAAGTAAATGAGTTCATGGATGATTATGAACCAACACAGGCAGGTCGTGTGGTAGAAGATTTCGTTGATGAACATTTGAGCAATTGGTATGTTCGTCTTTGTCGTCGTCGTTTCTGGAAGGGAGAATATGAGCATGATAAAGTTTGTGCTTATCAAACTTTATACGAATGCCTGGAAACAGTATTGAGATTGATCGCTCCGATTTCTCCATTCTTTAGCGACGCAATATTTAGCAACTTAAATGCGATCACTGGTCGTTTTAAAGTTGAGTCAATACATCATGCTGATTTCCCCGTTACTGATGAAAAATTAATTGATACATCTCTTGAGGAAAGAATGCAATTAGCACAGGATGCTTCATCACTTATTTTATCATTACGCAAAAAACAAAATATAAAAGTTCGTCAACCACTGCAAAAAGTATTGATCCCGGTTTTGAATGCAGCGATGAAGGAACAGCTAAAAAAAGTGGAAGACCTGGTAAAAGCCGAAGTGAATGTAAAAGAGATCGACTATTTAAATCCGGATAACACTTTTATCAGCAAAAAGATCAAACCAAACTTTGTAGCACTTGGTAAAAAACTGGGACCAAAGATGAAAACTGTATCAGCATTGTTGAACCAGTTTGACCAGGATCAAATACGTAAATTGGAAAAAGATGGGCAATATAATTTGTTAGTTGATGGCGATGGCTTAATATTACAAACTTCGGATGTAGAAATAACAAGTGAAGATATTCCGGGCTGGTTGGTGGCAAGTAAAGGGCAGTTGACAGTGGCTTTGGATGTAACGATAAGTGATGCATTAGAGCATGAAGGAAATGCACGGGAGTTTGTAAACAGGATCCAGAAGATCCGCAAGGATAGTGGCTTTGAACTGACAGATAGGATTGAAGTACAAGTTGCGGCAGAGAATGGATTAAAAAATTCGTTAGCTCAGTTTAAAGACTATATTTGCGCCGAAATTCTGGCAGATAAACTGGAATTTTTAACCGAAAATAATAGTGGAATAGAAATTGAAGTGAATGATATTCAACTAAAAGTGATTGTTTCAAAAAAAGCTTAACCGTATGGCTAACAAAAAAAAGCCTGCACCAAAAAAAGCTAGCAAGCCAGTGAAAAAAGCGAATAACAAGAAGCCGGCGGCTAAAAAACCCGCCCCAAAAGCAGCCCCTAAAAAGGCAGTTAAACCAGTAGTGAAAAAAGCAACCCCTCAAAAGCCAGCAGCTAAGGTTGCTGCAAAAAAACCTGCTGAAAAGCCGGTGAAACCAGTTGAAAAAAAGGCACTTGGTCATGAACACAAATCTTTAGTTTCCGTAAAACCCCAAATAAAACAAATAGTGAAAAAGGAACCTCCTAAACCCGGGAAAGTTGTGATACCGAAAACGACTACGAAGTCAGTAAAAAAATATGAGCCTGAGTTTACCAAATCTGTGCTTGATTCACAGGCACAGGATCCCGGTGCTCCGGTACATAGATATTCCGATGCAGAATTAGTAGAGTTCAGAGAAATAATCGGGAAAAAACTAGATGCCGCAAAAAAGGAATTGAATTACCTGCAAGGTCTTATTACCCGAAAAGACGAAAGTGGCGATATGGACGAAGGCCGTTACATGACCATGGAAGATGGTAGTGTAAGTATGGAAAGAGAACAGCTAAGCCAAATGGCAAGCCGCCAGATCACTTTCATCGATCATCTTGAAAAAGCAATGATGCGGATAGAAAATAAAACTTATGGTATTTGTCGGGTTACAGGTAAACTGATCGACAAAGCAAGGTTAAGAGC